>ERZ860388.29-NODE-29-length-119390-cov-5.158051_pt1 | contig 119390 bp, 107 predicted proteins | sample MGYA00509978_ERZ860388 | MGnify/ENA primary metagenome ERZ860388 (study PRJEB30046, sample SAMN00715225) | human gut metagenome | study: EMG produced TPA metagenomics assembly of the A metagenome-wide association study of gut microbiota in type 2...
AGTATGAGCTATCTCATATTTTCGATTTTGCATGCGTTTATAATATTCGGTGTTGATATGTGGCTCTTTTATAAACATTAAATCAACGCCTTGATGAAGTAGCTGCATGTAATGGTGCAATGATACATTCGGTAGACGGTATTCAACCAAGGGATTTGTTATGGCGATTAAAGTGTACCAGAAGTATGATGACAGAGGGGCTCTTGAGCAAATATGTATATAAATATAATTCTGAAAAAAAGCAGTTAGAGCAAATGTATCTGTAGAAAATGTATTGTAGATTGAAAGAAAGCTGTATCTTTGATGATGCAGCTTTTTAAAAAGAAAGTTGAGAAATGTGGAAATGATTAAAATCAGATTAATGGGGGAAAGAGAAGAGATAAAGATCATAATTGAAAACATTAGTCATATTAATGATGTTAGAATTTTGTCCCTGTCAGATTTCTATGCCAAAATTCGATTTCTTCATAATCACTGTATTCTTTCATATATTTTTCAAATGCAGCGCTATCTTCAGGTTTGGCTGTAGCTCCCTGAACTATGAGCTTTACCGGAACTGTAAAACGAGCCTGAATAAAAGCATCCAAGAAAAAACCAAGATTTTTTTCGCGCCGATATTGACCAAAAAAACCTAACTTCAACGGTTGGTGCTTTTCGACCGGTTTTATTTTATTCAAATCCCATGGTCTAAAAACCGGCGGATCGATCAAATCAACATTAGTTAGCTTATCTGCCTTAAAATCATCTCTTAATGTAATAATTTTCAGTTTAATATTTGGATAAGCTTCACATTTTTTTGCAAATTTAATAAATTTTTGTTTTTCATCCGGATTTATTCCATGAAAAACAAAAATTACAGGTACCGGTGATTCCTTCAAATAGCTATTACCTAATGTCCTTAAATAACGGTACGTTGCGGTAGGAACAATAATTACGTCACACTTGCCTTGCACAGCTTTTTTATAAGCATCATTAAACCAGGCAATACGGCGTTTTTCACGTAAAAACGACCGCCATATTTTTTCCAATTTTCCTGCACCTGCGTATGAAACAACTTCTCCACCAGCAAGATATTCTACTTCCGTTTTATAATCAAATTTAAACGGAAATTTCTCAGGTACAAAAAATAAAGGATCATATCCCTGTGTTTTCAATCCTTCTATCAAAATCCTGTCAAATTCCACCTCATGACCTGCAGGCATAACAATACTTTCCAATATGGCAACTTTCATTTTTAATCCGCCAATCAATTATAATTTTCCATTAGATTTATACAGATAATATAACTTTACATACTTATTCATAGTATAAAAATAATGATTTACTGATAAAATCCAGCCTATCTTTCCATCTAAAAATCCACCTTGTAAAAGATAAACTTTAATAAAGGCCCACATAGGGCGTAAAACAATATCTTTGAAAAAACTACATTTTTTATTCTGTTTCTTATATTTTTCTGCCGCTAATTTAGTATAATTATTGAATTTACCAAAATACTGATCCCAATTATCATATGTATAATGATACATGAAACCATTCAACTTTTTATTAGGATACGGAGTTACAATGGCAGGATGCACATAACCTTCAACATGGGAACCTTCTGCCGGCATCAAACGGCATACCCAATCCGGTCTTAATACACCATGTTCTGCATTATTGTAATGGAATTTATTTTTTCTTTCTATCCAGTATGCATTTTTTTCATCTTTAATGACAGCGTCACATATTGCCGATGCTAAAGATTTTGTTACTCTTTCATCTGCGTCTAAAAAAAATATCCATTTATTGCTGGCTTGTTGGATAGCAAAAGTCTGTTGTCCCCCCCAATCACCATTCATGCCACGTTGAATCACTCTGGCTCCTAGCCCTTCTGCCATTACTTTCGTCGCGTCAATACTGTAATCATCTATAACAATTATTTCTTGAGCAAAAGAACAGCTTTTAATACAGTCTTCTATATTACGTTCTTCATTTTTGGCTAAAATCAATACCGATACGTCAACCATTTTACACCTCAGTCAATTGCATTATCTTTCTATTATAGTATAATATAGGAGCTAGATTATATCAAACTAAAAGTATAAATAGTATACAGTCTGAGGTGAAAAATGTTTAAATCAACAAAATGGCGTTATATAGCCTTATTTTTTATAATTTATTGTTCAATTTTTGGATATTACTATTTAGTTTCTAACGGTCTAGGTAACAAACCTTTTTATTTACAAATGCGCCGTTTTGTAGTTTGTACAGTTGTTTTACTTTTGCCATTTATCATAATAGGAAAATATCAAAAATTTAAATTTTTTACCACTCATATTTTGACAGCTTTAGCATGGTTTTTTACTTTTCCTGTTTTATATTACATGACATATAGCGCTACTGTCCCATTTTTTAGCAATCATTTTGACATTGTTTTTGCAATTTATTCATTCGTCAGTTTAACTGCTCTGCACATATTATTGCTAAAATACACACAACAGATTAATCTTACCTCCATTATTATAAGTTTTTTCCAAACTATACTTTTACTTTTGCCATTATTAGAAATCATTTATTTCATTTATTATGGTAGTTGTATTTCCGAAGCTGCCATTATGGCTATTTATCAGACAAATCCTGAAGAAGCCAAAGAGTGGCTTTCTGTCACCTTTGGTTACACAGGTCTTTTATTTATCTCAGTGTTTATAAGTGCTATTTTCTTTATCTTTTACAAATTAAATATCAAAAATACAATCAGAAACACAATTCCAACATTATCAAAAAAACCATTAATCTGGCTTTTAATAATGTTTATTGGTGCTGGTTTTTACTCAATTTTCACTGTTTTACCTCAAACCGGTTTATTACTTGCCTATAATAATATTAAATTCTATTTTGATTCTGCTGATAAATTTAAAGAATACCACATAAATAATTTTAAAGCCTTAGAGGTATCCCCCCCTAAAAGCCAAACTTCCTCTCCACACACCATTATCCTTGTAATTGGTGAATCAGCATCTCGCAACTACATGAGCGCTTTCTCTGACACAGAACACAACACAACCCCTTGGTTAAAAGATCAAAAGTCCAATTCTAATTTTATTCTCTATAAAAATGCTTATTCCAGTTGGGGTGGTACTGTACCGGCACTTGAACGTGCTCTGACAGAAAAAAATCAATATAACAATAAAGAATTTAATCAAAGTATTACCATTATTGATATCGCAAAAAAAGCTGGTTATCATACCAGTTGGTTCAGCAATCAAGGACTTGTTGACTCTGCTGATACTCCAATAACTTTAGTTGCTGATACAAGCGATACCAAAGATTGGGTTTGTCTTAACAATACCAAGCCTCAATATGATGGAGAGTTAATAGAATATTTAAAAAAAGTTGATCCAAATAAAAACAATTTCATAATTTTACATCTTATGGGCAGTCATGATAACTTTCAAAATCGTTACCCACCCGAATTTACACAATGGGGTGATCCAAATGTTTATGACTTCCCTGTAAATTATGACAACTCTTTATATTATACAGATTATGTCTTGAAAAACATTTATGAATATGCTAACAATAATTTGAATTTACAGGCAATGATATATTTTTCAGACCATGGTCAAAACCCCAAAAACAAACGTCATCCTGATAACTTTGGTTTTGCATTTTTACGTATTCCGCTATTCGTTTATCTTTCTGATGAATATAAAAAAATTAATCCCGAAATTTTCCAGACCTTATCTAATCATAAAGATTATTATTTCACGAATGATTTAATATACGATATGGTTTGTGGTATATTAAATATAAAATCGCCTAATTTTGACGAAACACAAAGTTTAGCTTCCCCAAAATACAAATTTACTAGAGAAACTTTAAAAACCAGACTAGGAAAGATTCCTTTGACTGATGATAAAACAGACGAAAAATAAAAAATACGTATGACAGCATTTTAGCTGTCATACGTATTTTTTTATGTCATTTTATGATTTTTTACATATTTAGTTACTCGCAGCATTTCAAAATACATAGCACACTCGAAAAGTTCTTCGTCAATCTCGCCATGAAAAATACTGCAATTATAATGTTCACTTATATCAACTAAAACTATAAATAGAACTAAAAATATTAAATCCCACATTGGTATTTTTACTGTTTTTAAAAACCGTAAAAATCTGCCGCGCCAAAATAAAAACAGCAATAAAGCTATCAATATCCCAATTAGTGGATGAGCAATATCTCCCCAAATCCCCAACTCTCTCCATTTCGGCATGATTCCATCAGACTGCATTAAAAGCGCACGCCCCCAACTTAATTCACGTCCAAACACCAATATATAAAACAACATTCCTGCCTGCCAAATATATTTATCCATTGAAACACGTGTTTTCTTCATGGCCTGCCAACATAAATAAATCCCAACAGCTAGCAAAACTAACTGAAAATTTTCAATAGGCCCGTTTTCACGAGCTGCATTTTGCGGCAAAAACTCTTTGACAATAAATACAAAAGGGATATAAATAATCAGCAACCATAGATGCGGATAAAATCTTTTGTCAAACACTCTATTCCTTCTTCCTTAAAATTAGTACCTGATTAGATATTATAACATCTTTATTCTGCTTTAATCTATAGTAATTGAATCAATATTATTTCAATTGCCAGATAAAGATTATTGGATATCATTTCCTTTTAAAACTCTCCACGCAGTTAATTGACGGGCAGCTTTTATTTTATTTGCCAAAGTATTTGGTATCTCGCTGTTTATTTTATATATTTTTTCAGTATCTGTCCATAAACGATGATTGAAAACAATACCATTATAATCAAACAAACTGGGCCAAATACTGCTGTAAGTGTCACCCTTTTGTCCTACCATTTCTGCCAGAGTGGATATGATCTGCAAATGACAGCCAACTTTATTATCCGCTAGTAAATCTTTATCTACATTCTTGCCATAAAAGATACAGGGAACTGCCGATAATGTCTTTAAATCAACCTCTTTGGCAAAGTCAAACCGTTCAGCATGATCGCCTGTTATTACGAACAGTGTATCCGGTTTATCTGCTTCAACTTTTTCAATAAAATTTCCTATACTTTGATCAGCATACCAGATATGTCCCATTTCATTTAAAATTTCTTCATCAGAACTCAAACTATCCGGCAATTTTTGTTTTATTTCTTCTTTAGGAAAGCCTTTGGCTACAACGTCTATATTATAAGGCGGATGATTACTTGTCGTTAAAATAATATGGAATGTTCTTTCATCTTTTTCTTCAGCTATATATTTTTCTACATATTTGAACAATATTTCATCAGGGCATCCCCATGAATTTCCGCCTTCATACTGAAAATCGCCTGCACAATGAAACTCATCAAAATTTTGGGATAAAGTAAACTGTTTGATATCCTGCCAAGCTTCAAACCCGCCATACCAAAAAACTGTTCTATATCCCAAAGCTTTCATAACACTACCGATTCCTGTGCCATATTTTGTTTTATAACTTTCCGGCTGGCTGTTAGGATAAATTCCAGCATCTGCCAGTCCAGTCACGAAACCATTGATCGTAGGCATCGTTCCCGTCCCCTGAGCTAACATAAAATTGGTTTTAAAACAGTTAGGCGTATTGATCAAATTTTGTTCCTTTGTTACTAATCCCAAATCTTTATATTCTGGTAAAAATGGCCATAAAGCATGGCTTTCGCCGATTATAAGCACCACATTCCCCGGCGGCTGCTGCAATTTTGGAACAGCAACAACTTTTTTAAAGGCTTCATCAATATTGCCGGCTGAAGGATTCCCTCCTAATAATTCTATTTTTTGCCGAAGTGCATCCGCACTAATTTCTACATTATTAATTTTTTTAATTTTTCCAGCAATACTTTTAACTCTGTATAATGACTGTCCGTCATCCAATATAGCTTCATTAAGTAAATTGGATTTAAGCCGTTCGGCATTTTCCCAATTTACTGATCCTGCATAACTAAATGCCCCCCCATAACGAACAAATATCCAAAATGTTGTCAAAAATATTATTATACCAAAACTATATAACCATCTTTTATTTTTGCTGATAAACTTGATCTTATATGTTCTTGTATCTAAAAATTTGCATAATATCCATGCTAAAATAATCCCACATATAATTGCTGCTGGCAAACGCCATAACAGCTGATATTCATTAACAGCAGTATCTATGATAGCACTGATATCATCATACATACCATTAATAAGCATGATATTGAATCCTGAATTAAAAATTTTATAATAAGGCACTCTTGCAAAAAATAAAACTGTAAATAAAACTACTGATAATGAAGAAATTACTTTTCTCAACAAATCAGACGGCCATTTTGTAAATAACAGCTGCGGCAGCGTTGCAAAAACAGCTGATATCAATACTATTATCCCTGTGGTTTTAAGGCTCAACCTCAATCCATACCACAAACAGAGTATAACTTCCCTATAACTGCCATCTTCAAGCTGATAACTATATATGCTGATAAAAACAATTCTAAACAACGTAAATAAAATTGTAAAAAACAAAAACAGCTTTAATTCCTGCTGTAAATTTCTAAAGAACAAACTGAATTTTTCCAACTCGAACCAACTCTCTTAATAATAAACCAGAAAAAGCGGATATCATATCCGCTTTTTTATTATTTATCCAACATTGTATCAGCTGCTGCCACAACCTGTTCTACCGTCATCCTGGACATACACTGCAAATCATCGCAGCTGTGTTTCATTCCGTCTGCACATCCCTGACAAGGCGGTTGTGCCGTAACTATTACAGCATCCTTTGTATAAGGACCATAAAGCTTCGGATTTGACGGTCCATACATAGCAACGATAGGCACCTTCTGGCTGATAGCCACATGCATAGGACCGCTGTCATTAGTAATAATCAAACAACAACGGCGCATTGCAGCGGCCAGCCCGCCAATAGCAAAATGTCCTGTTGCAATAATCGGCCGCGTTTGCATATAACCTGTTGCTTCCGCAACCATCTCTTCATCCATTGGCCCGCCAAAAAATACTGTTTTATACCCCTTGGCCGCAAAAATATCTGCAACCTCAGCAAAACGTTCCGGCGGCCAGCGTTTAGTCGGTACGGCGCTGCCAATATTAAAGCCAATCAGTTTATCCTGATCAGTAATATTTTGTTCCTGCCAGAAAAGCTCTGCTTCTAAAAAATGTTCTTCCCCCGGAAAAATTTCCAGACCGTTATTACTCAGATCCTGCACACCTAACTGCTGCAATACATCAAGATACATATCAGCAGCATGCATAGACCTATCCAGCGGCGTAAAAACATCCCAAAACCACTTAAATATTTTATGCGTCGTACCTGTACGCAGTTTAACACTTGTCATCGCATCAATAAAAGAACAGCGCTCGTTAGGATGCAAATTAATGAGCACATCAAAATCAAGTTTGCTTAAATGCCTGGAACAGGCCCATAGAGACAAAATACTGTTGTCACGACCTTTTTTATCTATCGTGACAACTTCATCAAGGTACGGATTAAAAAGCACCACATCTTTTAGTTTTTCATCTACCAGCATAGTAATATGTGCATCAGGTGCAGCTTTACGCAGAGCATGGATAAAAGGCGTCGTTAAAGTCAAATCACCCAAGTGCATTAAAAACGTTACCAGTATCTTCTTGCCATTGAGTTCAACCATTACAGCCTCCTGCTTTTCTCGATATAAACCGCATATACCATCTCAGGTGTTATGTCATACATACAATGCCAGTCGTCACATTCTTTTTTTAAACACCCGGCACATGCAGCCGTACTCAAAATAACCGTCGCGTCATCAGAGCCATACGGGCCGGTCCGATCAGCTTTAGTCGGTCCATACATAGCAATCAAAGGTTTCTTCAACGCTGCTGCAAAATGCAGCGGCCCTGTATCCGCGCTGATAAAAAGCTTACAGCCTTTAATAAGCGCTGCTAATTCGCGCAGACTCGTCTGACCGATCAAATTTATAAGCTGCGCCGGCTTTCCAGTCAACTCTGTAATTTTTTCTCCTTTAGCAGTATCATCAGGTCCACCTGCCAAAACAACACTGCAGCCATCAGCAATGATCATTTTGATCAAACTGGCATAATGCTCTGCCGGCCACTCTTTTGTTTTCCACCTTGCCCCGGGAACAACAACTATATATTCACCCTGCAGCTCATTTTTCTGTAATTTTTCCTGCACGGAAACAGTCTCTTTGGACAAATCAGGCAACGGGAAAACAATTTGCTCTGCCGAAGCGCCTAAATAACGCGCTACATCAAGATAACGCTCAATTACATGATCCTTACTATGTCTGCCGCAGACAGCCTTACTTATCAGTCCGCTGCCTTCACGCATTTCACAATAACCAATGCGATCAGAACAGCCGCTGATAGCTGCAAGCACCGCACTTTTAAACAACCCCTGCATATCTATTACCAGATCAAATTTTTTAGAATGCAATAATCGGCGCATTTCCAGGAAATACGCCAATTTAGCCAGTAAATTCATTTTATTGAACTTTACCTTATCAAAATAAATTATCTCATCAATAACAGGCGGATCAGGTACAAAACCGGCAAACTGCGGATGCACCAGCCATGTTATTTTCGCTTTGGGAAAACGCTTCCGCAAAGCTGCCGCAAAAGGCAGCGTGTGCAAAATATCACCCAATGAACTCATTTTGATCAGTAAAATATTTTTATATTCCATGTATGCCTCTAATAACACTTATTTAAGGAATTATCAGCTTGATAAAGTCCAATAAATTTCCCTTTTCAAACAAATACCCTTTGATCCCGGCGGCCTCTGCCGCTTCTACATCACGTCTCTTATCACCAATCAGAAAAGATTTATCCTGATCGATATCATATTCTGCCATAGCCTGTAAAATAAGTCCCGGTTTCGGTTTGCGGCACTCGCAGTCAACAGCATACTCAGCAACGCTGCCAGACGGTAGATGCGGACAATAATAAAACTTTTCTATCTTCCCGCCGCTGTTAAAAACAATATCTGACATATACTGATGTAGTTTTTCCATTTCAGCGACCGTATAATAACCTCGTGCTATCCCGCTTTGATTAGTCACGACAAAAACAAGGTACCCGGACTGTGTTAAATAGGTTATTGCCTCCAGCGCGCCTTCTATCCACTCCAGTTCATCGATCTTATATAAATAAGCTTTATCGATATTCAGCACACCGTCGCGGTCAAAAAAGACTGCCTTATGCGCCATGAGTATAATAACCGCCGCTCTTGTCCAGGATAGCGCAGTATTCAGCAACAGCTTCATTCACGTCAGTAAAACCACCATCATACCCAGCCGCCAAAAGATTCTTCGCGTCTGCCTGAGTATAGCTCTGATATTTACCTTTTAATACTTCTGGGAACGGCACATATTCCAATTCGCCGCTGCCAAAATGTTTCAGTACACCTTGGGCCAAAGTATTAAAAGTATGGGCATGCCCTGTTCCGCAGTTAAAGACCCCGCTGATTTCAGGATGATCCCAGAAGAAGAAATTAACTTTAACAACGTCTTTTACATAAATAAAATCTCTTGTCTGTTCACCGGCACCATAATCTCCGTAAGCATCAAATAATTTAACCTTTTTCTCTGCCAGCCATTGATTATACATCTGGAACACCATAGATGCCATTTTACCCTTATGATTTTCCTGCGGACCATAAACATTGAAATAGCGCAGGCCGACTAACTGACTGTTGGTCTTGCCAAAATAACGACGGGCATAATTATCAAAAAACAATTTGGAAAACGCATAAACATTTAAAGCTTCCTCACAGGCAGGCTCTTCACGAAATCCGTTTGTACCGCTGCCGTAAGTGGAAGCCGACGACGCATAAATCATTTGTATCTTACGGTCAACTGCAAAATGCATCAGATTTTTCGTATATTCAAAGTTATTCTGCATCATATATTTGCCATTATATTCCATCGTATCAGAGCAGGCGCCTTCGTGGAAAATAACATCAACATTCTCATGCGCAAATTTACCAGCCTTTAAAGCCTCAGAAAAATCCATTTTATCCATATAATCCATGACCTTCAGTCCCTGGATGTTTTTAAATTTGACCATATTAGTCAGATTATCCACAACTAAAATATCATCGCGTCCGCGATCATTTAAGCCTTTAACGATATTACTGCCGATAAAACCTGCACCGCCAGTTACAATAATCATAGTTTGCCCTCCTTCACAAATTGAGCTATCTGCTCCACAATACCAGTCGTCGAATAGCCATCTTCAAAATCAATGATCCTGACTTCGCCTGCATATTCCCTTCCGGCAACTTCCTCAGGTTTATAATCACCGCCCTTGACTAAAATATCAGGACGTATTTTTTCAATCAATTCCGTCGGTGTGTCCTGTTCAAACAATACCACTGCGTCAACACAAGCCAGTGCCGCTAAAACGCGCGCACGGTCAAGCTCATGTACTAAAGGTCTGACATCACCTTTCAGTTTCCGTACCGAAGTATCAGAATTCAACCCAACGACTAAATGTCTGCCGAGCCTGGCCGCTTTTTCCAAATAGCTGACATGCCCTACATGCAGAATGTCAAAACACCCATTGGTAAAAACTATTTTTTCCCCGCAGGATCTCCAGGTTTTAGCCAAAGATTCTATCTCGGACCAGCTCAAAGTTCTATAACCGCGGCCCTGTTTACGCTCTTCCGTCAGCAGATCCTTTAACAGTTCCTCCCGATGCACAGGATACGTACCAACTTTTGCTACAACTATACCTGCAGCACGATTAGCCATAAATACTGCATCCTGTAAGGCAAGCTTCCCGGCAGCACCTGCCAAAAGCGTTGCCGCTACGGTGTCACCGGCACCTGAAACATCGAATACCTCTTGTGCCGTAGCCGGGTCATTAATCACCAGTCCATCCAAACCGGCTAAAGTCATCCCCCGTTCACTTCGGGTGACCACAACATTTTTAATCGCATATTTTTCCCGGGCATTTTGGGCCAGACGCAGAACATCTTCATCCTCATTAGGAACGAGTTCTCCAGCCGCCTCGCACATCTCCTTTAAATTTGGAGTAATGAAATCACAGCCCCGATATTTATTCCAGTCAGCCCCCTTCGGGTCAATAAGCACCGGCACATGATACTGATGCGCAGCCGCGATCACCCACTGCACAAAATTATCCGAGCAGACACCTTTGGCATAATCAGAAACAATCACACCGTCCAATCCGGCTTCCAGTAAATTCTGGAGCCATAATGATAAGGCCTCTGTTTCTTCCGGAAACAAATCTCCTGTTTCTTCAAAATCCAGGCGCAGCATCTGCTGCTGCGCTCCCAAGATACGCATCTTCGTGATCGTTTCACGCTGCTGCGACTTGATCAAACCACTGTAATCGATACCTTTTTCGGCCATCATAGCTTCCAGTACTTCTCTGTTGTTATCGGCCCCGGTAACGCCACCCATAAAAACCCTGCATTCTAAATGTGCCAGGTTTGCAGCTACATTTGCGGCACCGCCCAAAACAGACTTTATGCGTTTGACCTTATTAACAGGCACAGGAGCCTCCGGAGAAATACGCTTGACCTCTCCATAAAAATAACGGTCGAGCATAACGTCCCCAATCACAGCAATTTTTAAATTTTGGATATGTTCAGCTAAAAAAGCAGTACATGACAAATTCGTCACTTTATTCACCATCCACCAATTCGCACAGAATATGGCCAATCAAAATATGTATTTCCTGCGCCCGAGCCGTAACCGGGCAGGGAACAGCCATGCAGATATCACAGACCTCTGCCATCTTGCCACCCCCCTGAGCCGTCATTCCGATGCACTGTATCCCTTTAGTTTTGGCAACATCAATAGCTGCCAATACATTTTTACTGTTACCCGAAGTTGATAATCCGACCAAGACATCACCGGCACTTCCTAATGCCTGCACCTGTCTTGCAAAAACAGTATCATAGCCATAGTCGTTAGCTACTGCGGTCAAAATAGAAGTATCTACGGTCAAAGCTATAGCCGGCAGACCGTTGCGCTCCTTTTGAAAGCGTCCTACGAATTCAGCCGCTAAATGCTGACTGTCGGCGGCACTGCCGCCGTTGCCGCAAAACAAAACCTTCTTGCCGTTTCGCAAGGCCTGTCGAATAATTTCCGCACTGGCTGCAACCTGCTCTAAAATTCTGCTTTCTGCAACCTGCTGTGCCAAAGTAATATGTTCAGCAAAACGCTGTTTAATGGTTTCCATAGTTCACCTGCTTTACCAATTAAGGAAGTTATAACGGACTCTGAAAGTATTACTACCGCCTTTATAATGTTCCTGCTCATATTCAAATTCAATGGCCCAGCAGCAGAACCGGTGGGTCCATCTGTAATTTGTTTCATAATTACTGTGTTTGCCCAAATCATAGCGGTTGACAATCGTAAAAGTGTTTTTATCATCCAGTTTAAAGCTCAGTCCGTTACGAAGCTCCCTGCCCATATCAGGCTGTCCATAATCATAGAGATTACTTGTTCTGTCCTCACGATAATAGCCGACCCAGGTATCCCACTTCGGAGCCAGCTTTTGGCCTAAAGTTGCATAATACATCATTGTGGACTGCGTTTCGTCAGTATAGCTTTCTGTTACCCATTTTTTACCTACAGTCAGATCAAGGAAAGTATTTTTACTGTTGAACAGATAAATCCGGTCATGATTCAAATAAGCAGCATACTCTGTATGCCAGCTTTTGATACTGCTCTTTTCGTTGCGCCACAAACCATGAGTAATATACGCACTGTATGTCAACGGTAAATTATCGATCAAACGGTGGTTTTTATAATATAAGCCGATATCTCTTTCTTTGCGGATCCATTCATCATCTTCTTCATCCCAGCCGTCCTGAAACTTTATATTAAAGTTACGCTCATCGTGATTGATGCCGTACATGGGTTTATAACCGGCCTTAGAATAATAGGCCAGATCAGCATAAAAATCTGTTTTCGGACCTAAATTATAATCGACCTGCAGCTTCGCGTACATTCCGTTATCACTGCCGTCATAACCGATACGCGGCATGATCTTATCTTCTCCCGCTTCACCCAAAGTATTCACCCAGGTATCACGCGAGTAGATATGCTTGCCTTTGGCATAAACCTTAACATCTCTGGCTATCATTTTTTCTTTGGGATAAATCTCAAAAGTTTTTGCCGTTATCAGCAGACAAGGATCATGCTCCACAGCCGGACAGCGTGTTGTCTGTCCGCCCTCGTCCACAACTATTTTATCCGGATAAATCGTTGCATGCGGTGCTTTAAAATAGTCTTTGGCACCTTTGCCGTCAATTTGCTTGATCTCACCAGTCTTGGAATTAAAATTATAATGGACCCATTCCCCATTCATGGTAGTATCCGGCTCCTGCAGTGTTCCGCCCTGCTTGAGCCAGACATCCCCGGTCTTCATATTACCTTCGGCCCTGGTAGTCAGAATAGTTTCATCCCCCTGCACTATCTTGACATTACCTTCAGCAAAAAAGTCTCCGCTGCCCTGGTCATATGTAGCACTGTCGCTCCATAAGGTTATCGGCATCGGCTCAGCAGACTCCGCCTGTTTCTTCTTCTTGCTCTTATCTTTAATTACACCAGCTTCCCGCTCCTGCTTCTGTTCCTGAAAATCAGGCGCAGCATAACGCGAATCACCGGTAACATAGTCGTCGGCAAAAGCTGCCTGTGATACTGCTAAACTCATTAAGCAAGCAGTTGCTAAGACTTTCTTCTTCATGCTTTCTCTCCTCAGTCAAATTTATCATTTATAAAAAAGCATACAAATATCCACTACATATTATATCACAATTTTAAATAAAAAACCCGCCACTAAGGCGGGTTTTACTGATAATTCAAATTTTATTTTCCCTGATAAACCATACCCTGGATAGTAGTATCTTCCATAGTCTGTACATAAGTAGTAGAACCAACGGGAATGACTACTGCTTTACCGGTAACAAAGGCACCGCCTAAAGCACCGATAGGCCCTAAAACGATCATACCGCCGATTGCCGCTCCTGCTGCACCGGCTGCAGTCTTAGCCTCCTGTTTAGCCAGATCGCCGATATAGACCGGAACCTTAGTTCCGTCAAGAGCATAAACATGAGTAAAATCTACGTCAATACGGGCATCACGGCCAAAGCTGCGCGGCTGTACAACCTTTTTGATAGTACCTTCTCCTAACGCACCTTTAGGAAGTACCAGCACATCATTCACATAAACATTGTCAGCAATTTTAAAATGCACAGGTTCACCGGCTTTGTCTTCTCTGCTGCTCAGTTCCTCAGTAAATTCTACTTTAATCACAGAATCCTTCGGTAAAGTAACGCTTTCAACAGAAATCACACCATCGGTAAAAGCGATATTCGCCAAAGCTTCCAATCTGGAAGAAAGAGAGCCTTCATCAATTTTGCCGTTAAGCATCATTTCTACTGCCTCGATACGGGTCTTGGCAGGACCACCGGACATACTTTCATTAAACTGCCATTCAATAGCGTTGAGTTTAGTTAAAAACCCGGCTTCATTACTGGCAGGACTGCCTTTAAGGTAATCATACAGGTTATCAATACGATCTAAAATAGCGTCGCTGGTAACAGTACCATAAACATCATCTTCCAAACTATCCATACGGCCGACCAATGCACCTGCCTGCTCAGTACCATATAACATCTTTTCCATCGCGGAAATTTTATCACTAGCAGACATTTGTGTCACTGCTGCCGCAGCCGGTACAGCGCCGCCCAAATCATCAGCATTCATGGCAAAACCAGGCGCAACTGATGTTACACAGAAAACCAAAGTCAAAAGCAAAGTAAGGAGTCGTCTTTTCATTACAATACCTCCGTTATTTATTATTTTTATGAAGCTATTATACCATATAAAGTGCGTAAAAAAAATAGGCGACCACAAGATAATGTGGTCACGCCTTTATTTTTTATAATTATTTAACACTTCTGTCACAGATTCAGTTATTTCATCCATTTTCGCAAACCTTCTTCTATGCTGAGCCCGTTTAGAAGGCTTCAGCTCTTCCATGGATTTGCGGTATTCTTCTATCGGCATTTCAAAAAAACGCTGGTCTTTACATACCTGTCCTTCACATTCCTGCCAGAAATCATCCAGCGAGGTTTTTAATTTGCGGTCCCTGCGTACATGATTCATCGCATAATACCCGGCATTGGAAACGGCATATAAATGCTTACATCCCAATCCTGCCGCCACATTCCTGATACCATAGAAAATCAGATTTTTGGTACGGTAACCAAAAAAAGCTTTGGTCAAACCTTTTATGATCTCACTGCCGTTAGGAGTTCCCTGCAACGCGCCTATCCACAGTGACAGCTCATTATCTTCCGGCGACGGCGCTAGCCAAAACATGATCTGGTACAGTTCGTCTGCACCCAATGAAAGCACCAGCGAAAGGCAGCCTTCCTTACGCTGACCTCCATGAAACCACAGTTCCATTACCACCGGCTGTTCTTCATATACATCTTCCCACAACCTGATACGTTCGCCATTAACATATAATTTTGCTATAGCTTCATCGTTAAATATATTTTCCATATATTCAATATGGTTCTTTACTATGGCAATACGCTCATCCCAGGTAGAATCTTTATAAAAAAACGCACGGGTAGTTTGTTCCACAAATGAAGTAGTATGTTCCAGCATCGCTTGACGCTGCGGAGTTGCTTTAAAAAAATCCAGTAAATCGTTAATCTGTCCTTTATGTAAATGACAACGCGTCATAAAAACGATGTAACGTTTCCACTCTTTCAAAATATGTGTTTTATACAAATCTTTGCCAATATACTTTAAAGTCTGTGTATCCATTTCTACCTCGTCAACAATATTATTGTTCATATTATACCACAATTGCCATTAAGCTTCTATGGATAATTACAGATAAAAAAACGACCGCCAAAGCGGTCGTTTTTACAGCTCTTAAATTTAGAAAGTAAAGGTCACGTCAGTCCACAGCCTTTTATCTTTCAAGCTGCTGCCTTCACTGGTAACAGTTTTGGCTTTGGTATCATAATAGGCCAAAGTAGCAACGATGTTTTTAGCAACAGCATAGTTTGCGCCTACTGCATAACCTTTAAAGCCTGTATTCCAGAAAGTATTGGCATCGGTAGTATGTTCCCAATAAGTACCTTCGCCCTGATCATAGTAACGGGCAAAAATACCATAAGAACCGGCATCAGATGCCTGAGCGCCTTTATAATTCAAACCAACGGTCCAGCCGTCGTCGTCAGAATTTCTTTCACCGTCCCAGTTAGAATTGAGGTACATACCGGAAAGTGTCAGATCATTATTAAAGTTATATGCTGCACCAACATGCCAGATCCCGTCATCTTTACCAGAATCTCTGCCCATAACATCCTGGAACTTCACATAACCGGCAGCCAGGTTCAGCGAATCGCCAAGATTACCGGAAACCTCACCGCCGTAATATCTGTTAGCAATTGTTTTAGTTGCAATAACATTATTGACATCGAAATCAGTATCGTCAGAAGCCTTGCCCATGTAAGCTTTAACTTTAATCCGATCACCATAAGTGGCAACCAGACCGTCAGCCTGGGCATCCATAATATTGCCGTCTGCCAGGAACGCATCAATACGGCCTGCCTGCAAGCCAACGCCACCAACGCGGCCATTGACATAAGCACGTTTAAAATCTGTGCCCTCATCACCCTGATCATTGCTGAAGTCCTGAATATTCTGGATCATCGCCGTGTAAGTCCAGTCATCATTGATCTGACCATTCAGCCACAAACGGCTACGCAAGTCAGAATCATATTTACTGCCCTGGTTAGCTTTCGCCTTTTGGTCAACATAACGGGCACGGATCTCACCGGTAATCTTTACATTATCCGATTTCTTTTCCAGACCGGCAACGCGCACACCTAAAGAATCAAGTTCGTCAGAAAATTCTGCGGCCAGGCGATCCACATTAGCACCTTTAGCCATAGCTTTGGCTACGATCTGTGCCATTTCATAACGGGTCATCAAACGATCGCCGCCGAAAGTTCCATTAGGATAACCGTCAATAATACCTTCTGCCGCCAGTTTATTGACAGCATCATAAGCCCAGCTGTTTGCCGGCACATCAGAAAACGGATTAGCTGCGTAAGCCGAAGCAGTTACGCCTAAAGCCATCGCCATACCTAAAACTACAGATTTGTTCATTTTCTATTCCTCCTCAGGAAAGATATTTTCTGCAGTCCGTAAATTCCAAACAGAAATCAACAACATTTCGGACAAGTCACCTTGTTACCTCTTCCGTCTGCTGCCGCCTGCTCCTGAAATCTATCGGCTACGTCACCTATCTTAAACCCCGTCAACCCCAGATGCAAATTAGCTTAATTGCAAAAAAGTTTAACTTTAAACAAGTTAATGGAATAAAAAAATTTAAGAAAGCTTTATTGAAACAAATTCAGGCAGCAGATCATCTTCAACCAATTTCAGCATAAAATAAAAGAAAGCGGACGCATACGCGTCCGCTTAAGCCTCTAAGTTAATCTTAGAAAGTAACGATCAATTGAGACCACAAGGTTTTCATTTTGTCGTCAGAATAGGTTTGTTTCAGATCGTAGTATTCGATACCGGCGATCATGTTTTTAGCAACAGTATAGTAACCAGCTACGCTGTAACCTTTGAAGCCTTCACCGGAATAGGTCGGGCCATATTCACCGTTCATGGTGTGTTGGATAGCAGTACCTGCAGCTTGTTGATAGTATTTAGCAACTAAGCCCACAGAACCCGGTTTGGAAGCTTTAGCGCCGCCCAAAGTACCGGTAACTACAAAGCCATCTTTATCGCCGTCAAGATCTTCAACATCAGATCTCAAGTACATAACGCCTAGGGATGCTTTATCACTGAAGTTATAAGTTGCGCCAACGTTCCAGATGCTGTCGTCGTCGCTGGTGATAGGAGTAGCATCACCTTCAAATTTAGTCCAACCGGCTTCTGCATTTAAAGCGCCGATTTTACCATTAACGCGTGCGCCATAAATTTTATCGAAGCCCCAGTTTTTGAAAGAGTTGGTCGGTTTGCCATAGAAGGCTTCCAATTTCACTTCTTTACCGAAAGTCAGGTTTACACCATCATAACGGGTATCATAGATATTACCGTCTGCAAGGTTCAGGTTCTGACGACCTGCAGAAACGCCTACAGCACCGATTTTACCTACAACGTAAGCACGTTGGAATTCAGTGCCTTCATTGCCGATATCATCTGCTAAATTCTCGTCATTTTGCAGCATGCCAACATATTTCCAGTCGTCATTGATTTGACCGTTGATGGAAATACGGGAACGCAGTTTGGAACGATAACCGTCGATATCGCCGGAATAATCAGTGTAGTCATAACGTACCTGACCAGTGATTCTAACGTTATCAGATTTTTTCTCCAAAGCTGCAACGCGTACGCCAAGGCTGTCCAGCTCGTCAGCAAATTCAGCTGCCAAACGGTCTACGTTAGCGCCTTTTGCCATTGCTTTTGCTACGATTTGAGCCATTTCGTAACGGGTCATCAGGCGATCGCCACCAAAAGTGCCGTTGCCATAACCGTCAACGATACCAGCTGCTGCCAGTTTGTTTACGGAATCATATGCCCAATGACCTGCAGGTACATCGGAGAAGGGGTTTGCAGCATAGGCAGAAGCAGTTACGCCCAAAGCCATAGCCATTGCTAATACTAAAGATTTTTTCATTGTTATTCCTCCTCAGGAAATTATTAAGTTTATAATTTTGCTGTTTTAGAATAACTTCTTTAGCAAGCATTGCGGCGAGTTGCCTTGTTTCCTCTGCAAATCCAACTATAGAGATTATTCCTTAATCAACTGATTATAAACTTAATTTATTTTACATCGTTTTTCCGAATTTGACAAGTATTTTTTATTTTTATGCGGTAAAAAAACAGTAAAAATGCTATTTAAGGTTAAATTTTCTAAGTATTTATGCAATTCTATACATTTTATAAGATATTAATAAAAAACAGGACAGCTTATGCTATCCTGTTTTTTTGTATCAAGTTATTCAGCCCTTAAAGCACGGTCTATTTCCACACGAACAGCGCGACCCCATTCTTCATGAACCCAGTCCCAACGGCTAGTCAAAGCTTCCTGGATAGTTTTATCACTATAGATTCTATGTTTATAGAATGTATCATTTAAACGGCTGTAAGCAACAGTATAACCTTTCATATCAAGTTGCAGCAATCTCTCTTGACTGGAATCAATAGGAGTATCATCTAAAACATCTAACTGCATAGCAATTACTACGTCAACATCACCGTCTTTAGCAATCGCACGCAAAGTGTCTTCATCCGGCAAAGCATCAGTAATATGGGCTTTTTCGATAGCAGCAGTCAGCTTGTCATTTTCTACCAGCATAAAACCATCTTTACCATTCAATGTCCCAATAGCTTCCTGATAAAATATCTGGGTGACCAAATCATCACTCTTGACGTTGTTGACCAAAGGGAGCAAAGCCACTGTAGCCGCTTCGGCAGAACTGAAAGCAGGAATGGAAAAACAAACGGTCATAATAGTCAGAATAAAATATTGCAGAATCTTTTTCATTTATTAACTCCTCCAACCGCATTATATAATGCTCAATATATTTATATTCTAACACAAATGAAACTAAAAAGACAGAGTAAAACAGAAAAATATATACTTTAGCCTTATCTATCAAAAAAAACAGGACAGCAAATGCTGTCCTGTTTAATTGTTGATGTAACAACTTTACTAATACTAAGATTAGAAAGTGAATACAACCTGGCTCCACAAAGTTTGAGCGTCTTTGCTTCCTTCTTTAGTATCCAAGTCATACCATTCAACTTGAGCTACAATGTTCTTAGCTAAAGTATAGTTGGCAAATACGCTGTAACCCTTAAATCCGCCATTAGCAGTAAAGAGAGAGTCATCAGCCAAACCATTCATAGTATGATCAATATAGGTTGAAGCACCTTGGTCATAGTATTTAGCAACTAAGCCCCAGCTACCAACTTGAGCAGCTTTAGCGCCTTTATAAGATGCTGTTACTACATAACCATCGTCATCGCCTTTATACTGGTCTTTATCACCATTCAGGTACATAGCACCTAATTTGAAATCCTTATTGAATGCATAATCAGCACTCAATGCCCAAATTTTATCATCAATACCTTTTACTTCTTTTACGTTGTCGAAGCTATAATAACCAGCAACTAAACCTAAGTTACCAATTTTTCCACCCAATTCTGCATAGTAGGTGTCTTCAGCGTTATTAGTTTTTAATACAGCAACTGTAACGCCTGTAACGCCATCACGATTAGAAGCTTTACCATAACCTGCAGTCAATTTAACGTCTTTGCCATAGGAAAGTTGAACGCCGTCAAAACGATTATCGTAAACATTACCATCAGCAAGTTTATTATTATAACGGCCAGCCTGTACAGCTAGGCCACCCAATTTACCGTTCACATAAGCACGTTGGAAAGTAGTATCTTCGTCGCCTGCCGAAGTTTTAAAATCCTGTTCATTTTGAATCATACCAGTATATTTCCAATCATCGTTTACCTGGCCAGTAACCCAGATACGAGAACGCAATTTAGTGCCGTAATTGTTAACGTCACCATCGTTATCTTGGTAGTGATAACGAATTTCACCAGTGATTTTTACGTTGTCGGATTTTTTCTCCAAAGCTGCAACGCGTACGCCAAGGCTGTCCAGTTCGTCAGCAAATTCAGCTGCCAAACGGTCTACGTTAGCGCCTTTTGCCATTGCTTTTGCTACGATTTGAGCCATTTCGTAACGGGTCATCAGGCGATCGCCACCAAAAGTGCCGTTGCCATAACCGTCAACGATACCAGCTGCTGCCAGTTTGTTTACGGAATCATATGCCCAATGACCTGCAGGTACATCGGAGAAGGGGTTTGCAGCATAGGCAGAAGCAGTTACGCCCAAAGCCATAGCCATTGCTAATACTAAAGATTTTTTCATTGTTATTTCCTCCTTCGGAAATGTTTTATTTTTATAAAACGTCCCGGAAAGGAATCTGTGCGCATCAGTTTGCTTCATGCGAGTTACCTAGTTTCCTCTACTCGGCGCACTGTTTTGCTTCGATACTTTCCTAAACGCATTATAAACAGGTTAAAAAACAATTATTATCCTATATATAATTCATTGTTTGGACATATTTTACATTATTTTCAGAATTATTGCAAGTTATTTTGTTAAAAATATAACTAATGATTGTATTTTTCTTTATTTTCGGATAATTCGCTGTTTTTACCAAAGCGTTGCCGCGTCCTGTTTGCCAACGAAAAATTATTTTTACAGGCTATGCTTTTATAAATTACTTATTTGCAGCTGTACTGCCGTATCTGCAGGCTATTTTCAACATATTTAAAAAGTTTTTAAATCTAATTGCTACTGCTATTTTCCGCAGAAATAGGTTAAACTATAGATACAGAAACTTATCTGCACAGGGTGAATTTTTTAAACTTCTCCCGGGTAAATACCTGTACTAAAAAACCTTTTAATAAGGAGAGATATTGTATGAAAAAACAAGAATTATCGTGGAAGGCCGGCGGCCAGCAGGGCGAAGGCTTAGAGAGCCTGGGTGAGATTTTCGCCGCAGCTTTATGCTCTCTGGGCTATGACGTTTATGGTTACCGTCAGTTTTCGTCCCGGATCAAGGGCGGCCACACCAGCTATAAGCTGCGTATCGCCAACCATCCGGTAGCTACGATCGCCAGCAGCTGCAATCTGCTGATCGCGATGGACCCGGACACACTGGAGGTGGATGCGCCTGAACTGACGGCTGAAGGCATTTTAGTTACCGATGCTGCCTGGCTGGAAGGTAAAAAGCCAAAGGTACGCACTGTTGCTCTATCCTGGAACGAACTGAGCAAAGCAGACGGTAAAACACTGCCGAAAAACATTCTGGCTTTAGGCATCACCGCCGCTTTACTGGGCATCGATACTGTCAAACTGCTGCCGCTGCTGGAAAAACAATACGGCCGCAAAGGCGCCGAGATCATGGAAACAAACCGCCTGGCGCTGGAAACAGGCTACGAATATATTAAAAATAATTATCATGATCTGCTGGCAGCCTTTACGATGCCGGAGCTGGAAAATCCACAGCCGAAGCTGTTTATGCTGGGCAATGAAGCAGTCGCTCTGGGGGCTTTGACCTCAGGCGCCAAATTCATGTCGGCCTATCCGATAACTCCCTCTTCAGAAATTATGGAATATATGGTAAAATACGCACCTGCCGAAGGCGGCGTGATGCTGCAGACGGAAGACGAGATCTCGGCCTGTACGATGGCTATCGGCGCAGCTTATGCCGGCGCCCGCGCTTTTACTGCGACAGCAGGCCCAGGCTTATCGCTAATGGCGGAAGCAATCGGCCTGGCGGAAATGACGGAAACCCCGCTGGTCGTGATCGACACACAGAGAGGCGGCCCCAGTACCGGCCTGCCGACAAAGCATGAGCAGTCGGACCTGATGGCAGCGATCTATAATACACACGGCGACACTGCCAAAATCGTTATTTCTCCTTCTTCTATAGAAGAATCTTTTTACGACACTTTTGAAGCCTTTAATCTGGCTGAAGAATATCAATGTCCGGTCATCGTGCTTTCTGACCTGCAGCTGTCTTTAGGCAAACAGTCCGTAACCAGCCTTGATTACGGCAAACTGCAGGTGCGGCGCGGCAAGCTGGTCAAGGACGGATTGCCGGAAATCAAATCGCCGGAGTATTTTAAACGCTATGATCTGGAAGCAGAAGGCAGCATTTCCATGCGAGTCCTGCCCGGCACGCCAAACGGCATCAGCCTCGGCACCGGTCTGGAGCATGATGAGGTCGGCCGGCCTTCCGAAAACAGGGCCATGCGTACAGCACAGTCCGATAAACGCCTGCGCAAGGTCCGCAGCGTTGTTGATACATTTGAAAGCCCGCTTTATGAGGACGCTCCCTATCCGCAAAGCGATCTGCTGATCATTGGTATGGCAGGCACCCGCGCCGTCATCAGCGAAGTTGCTGAGGAGCTGCGCGAAAAAGGGCTGCGCGTTAATCATGTCCAGATTCGGCTGTTATCGCCCTTCCCGGTCTGCGCTCTCAACCATTATCTGCAGGAAGCGAAAAAAATCGTCGTCGTCGAGCACAATGCCACGGCACAGCTGGCACGGCTGATAAAAATGAATGTACCGCCCTGTCCTGAGCTGCATTCTATCTTAAAATACAACGGTGATATTTTCTATAAAGAAGAATTGCTTGCCAAATGCAAGGAGGTGCTGTAAGATGTCGACTTTAGCTAGTTTTCAAAATCAGGTAAAACCCAACTGGTGTCCGGGCTGCGGTGATTACGCCGTTCAAATGGCTCTGCAGCAGGCAGCAGTAAAACTAAATCTGGAACCACATCAGCTGGCACTGGTTTCCGGCATTGGCTGCAGCGGCCGTATCGGCGGTTATCTATACGCCTACGGCATGCACACAACTCATGGCCGCGCTCTGCCTTTTGCCCAGGGCGTTAAGCTGGCAAACCCTAAATTGACCGTTATCGCCTGCGGCGGCGACGGCGACGGCTTTGCCATTGGCACAGCGCATACTATCCATGCTATGCGCCGCAACGTCAATATCACTTATATCCTGATGGATAATCATGTCTATGGCCTTACCAAAGGTCAGACATCTCCCCGCAGTGATGTTGGCTTTAAAACCAAGACCACGCCGACAGGCAATATTGAGACCCCGATCGCTGCTTTGGAACTGGCTTTAGCTTCCGGAGCAACTTTTGTAGCGCAGGGCTTTTCAGCCCAGCTGCCGCAGCTGGTAGATCTGATCGTCGCAGCCGTACGTCACGAGGGTTTTTCCTTCGTCAATGTGTTCAGCCCCTGCGTAACTTTTAACCATACCAATACTTATGAATGGTTCCGCGAGCATCTGAGCGACGTCAAAGATATTGCCGGCTACGACCCGCATGATAAAGGTGCGACCGCACGGCATATTATGGAAAAAGAAGGTATGCTGACCGGGCTGCTGTATGAAAACGACCGCGCTTCTTACGAACAGGCCAGCGGCCTTGCCGGTTTCAACACTATTAAAAACGTTGAAAAAATGCCGCAGGCAAACTTTAACAAACTGCTGGAAGGTTTTAAGTAAAAACAAAATAAGCAAAATAAAAAATACCACCCAAAGGGTGGTATTTTTTTATTAACAGCACTTTAAAACATATTCAAAAACAGGGTAATAATAAAGGCATTGATAAAATCAATGAACAGACTGCCGACCAAAGGGACGATAAAATAGGCTTTAGGCGCCGGCCCGTAACGTGCAACGATAGCATTCATATTGGCCATGGCATTAGGCGTAGCACCCATACCGAAGCCGCAGCCGGCAGCGGTAATAACAGCGGCCTCATAATCGCGCCCCATTAAATTGAAAATAATAAAGCGGGCGAACAAAGCCATCATCGCAGTCTGCGCCAGCAGCATTACCACCAGCGGCAGTGCCAGTTCGCTGAGCTGCCACAATTTCAGGCCCATAAGTGCCATTGACAGAAAGATCGACAGCGACACGCTGCCCATAACATCGATTTCTTTGGAAAAAACTTCGTACCTTCCAGTCAGATCGGACAGGTTGCGAATAAGGGCAGCTGCCAGCATCGCACCAATGTACGACGGAAAAGTAACACCAAAAGATGTTATCAGGCCTGTGATCCAGGAACCGATACCCATTGCCACCAAAAGCTGACCGATGCCGAAAAGAAAATACTCTTTATCGACAGCATAGGCTTCCTTCCCGACAACAGGAGTTTTATGCACCGGCTCCTGCACACATTCAAAACAGAAAAGATTGTCTTTATCGATCAGATAGCGGGCGATCGGCCCGCCGATAACGCTGCCCATAACCAGACCGAAGGTTGCCGCAGCAATCGCCACAGTCGCCGCCCCCTGCGCGCCCATCTGTTCGAGCAGAGGACCGAAGGAACCAGCCGTACCATGCCCACCGACCATCGGGATCGAACCCGTTGCCATACCGATCAGCGGCCCCAAATTAAAAACAGAGGCCAGTCCGATACCAACAAGGTTCTGAAGAACGATAAGCACGGCGCAGACAGCTACCAGCTTCAAAACGCTGAGTCCGCCTTCTTTCAGCATACGCAAGCTGGCCGTATAACCAATGCTGGTAAAAAACATCGTCATAAAAAATCCCTGCAGTGATGTATCCAGCGTCAAATGCCAAAAGCCTCCGGTCGTCATAACCAGATTCAGCAGAGAAAACAGAACGCCGCCAATAACCGGAGCCGGAATACAGTACTGGTCAAAAATATTGAACCTGCGTTTTAAACGCAGGCCAATATAGTATACAACTACTGCTACAGCAGTCATTTGATACATATCCAAATCAATATTCATCAGGTATCACGATCCTTAAAAAGATTGTTCCACCCATTCGTCCATCATAAAAGGTCGATGTAATCGCAGGCCGCCAAAGCAGCTTCCGTACCATCAGCGGCAGCCGTCGTCAGCTGGCGCACCTTTTTAACGCGTCCGTCGCCGGCAGCATAAATGCCGGGACAGGAAGTCGCACAATTTTCATCAGTTTTAATGTAACCATAAGCGTCCAGCTCAACCAAAGACGCAAAAGCTTTATTATCCGGAACATGGCCGATAGCGATAAAAACGGCATCGACATCCAGCGTCTGTTCCGCGCCGCTGACCTTATTGCGGATCCCCAGCGACTCCAGCCGTTCAGAGCCATTGATAGCTGTTACTTCACTATCCAGAACGAAAACAACGTTATCATGCTCCTGCAGCTTTTCCAGCAAACGTTTTTCACCGCTGAAAGCATCGCTGCGATGGATGAGATAAACCTTTTTACTGGTAAAGCTCAATACCAGCGCATCATCAAGCGCCGTATTGCCACCGCCGACAACGGCCACGTTTTTATCTTTAAAAAAGGCGCCGTCACAGGTAGCGCAGTAGGAAACGCCGGAACCAATAAAACGGTCTTCATTTTCCAGGCCCAACGGACGTACCCGCGCGCCGGTCGCCAGAATTACTGCTTTCGCAAGCAGCTCGCCGCCATATTCAGTCTGTACACCTTTATGGCTACCGTAATCCTGCAGTCCGGTCACTTTATCGTAAACGATTTCCGCACCCATTTTAATAGCCTGATTATAAAGTGCTTCGGCAAATTCAAAACCGGCAATAGATTCAAAACCGGGAAAATTCTCTACATGCGAAGCATTGATGATCTGCCCGCCCTGCAAATACTGCTCGACCAGTTTGACAGATTTACCTGCACGAGCGGCATAAACTGCCGCCGTCAAGCCCGCAGTTCCTGCGCCGACGATCAAAACATCCGTCATGATTTGTTTTTCAGTCATAGTTTCACCGCTTCCCAGCCGCAATTTATTTCAGCATTGCCAAAATAGCCGGCTTCGGCTGTACGCCGACAGAACGTTTCACTTCCTTGCCGCCTTCAAACACGACCAGGGTAGGAATCGTTTCAACTTTATACTTTGCTGCCAGATCCTGATTGGCATCAACATCGATCTTGCAGACTTTCACATCAGTCAGTTCGCTGCCCAGCTGATCAATAACCGGTCCCAGCATACGGCAGGGGCCGCACCAGGATGCCCAAAAATCTACAAGGACTTTCCCCTCAGCCTGCATAACTTCTTTTTCGAAAGTTTCATTAGTAATATGTACAACTGCCATAATAATCGCTCCTTTTATCAATATATTTTATTTATATCTTAATTTTAACCATTAATGATTATAATTGCAACAAATAATAATTACATTATCATTGTTAAAATATCAATAAAATTTTTTCTGATCAGCCGTAAAACTAAAAGCACTTTACCTATCTCTACCCGGCAAAGTGCTTTTATATTTATTTATGATATATTTTATACTGTTTCTTGCCGTTTCTTTTGGCTTCGTATAAGGCAGCGTCACTCTGACGTATCAGCAGGTCGACGTCCGTAAGCGCAGTACTGACGGCAATGCCAATACTGGCCGACAGCACGGCAAACTTAGCATTGTCGGCAATCGTCTGCTGCAGACTGCTCAAAAATCTTTCTGCCAAAATTGCCAGCTCCGCATCTGTTTTCAAACCTAAAACCACAGCTAAAAACTCGTCGCCGCCGACACGGGCAATAAATTCAGCGCCGAAGGTCTGCTTCAGCAGCTTGGCTACCATTACCAAAACCGTATCGCCGGCCTGATGTCCATATTCATCGTTGATCTTTTTAAAATTATCAAGGTCGATATAAAAAAGGTTGACATGCTTAGACATGATTTTATTACGCGTCATATATTCATAAAAATAACGGCGGTTATAAAGATCTGTCAACTGGTCGGTATTGGCACTGTAAATAATTTTCTTTTCCAGCTGCCGTTCAACGGTTACGTCGCGGCACATGCACAGCATACCTACAGCCGTACCAAAAACATCAAAAATAGGTTTTTCGTAAATCTCCAGATTTTTTTCACGCCGACCGACAAGCACTTTTGCATCGGCATAGCCTTTTGCATTGATCTCACTCATATCAGCTAAATTCTGCTGCTTCCACTGCTGATACTCCTGCCCGATCATAGCTTCTTTTCCTTCTGTAAAATACTGCGAGCAGATATCATTGGCATTGATGATCTTGCCGGCCTCGTTAGTCAGCAAAACCGCAAAAGGAAGATTACGCAGGATAACTTCCAGCTCCGCCCCCATATTTTCCAGATCAGTGACGTCGTGCGCGATGCCAACAGTACCGATCAACTGCTCATTATCATCAAAAATCGGCGACTTGTAAGTCTTAAACTGCCGCATTCCATGCTTAGTTTTGACCTTTTCGTCGAAAATACAGGTTTTCTTTTCCTGCAGGACGATCTCTTCCGATTCCAGACAAATATACTCACCCTGCTCGTATTCTTCCTTTTTCATATCCCAGATATAATAATGGCCGCGGCCCTCAACATCTGCCTTGGTCTTACCAACGGCACGGCAAAAACTGTCATTGACCTTTAAATGCGCGCCGCGGATATCTTTAAACCAGATCAGGCTGGGAATACTGTTGATCCCGGTATCAAGATAACGCTGCGCCAAATGACAGTCTTTTATGATCTTGATATGTTCAAAAAGTCTGTGCAGCCTAAAAGCCACAAAAGCTTCAGTACATGGCCTGATCCAAAGATCTGTCAGCGACTGGTAAACAGCTGCATCCAGCTGCTCTGCAGTCTGCGGCTCAGCACAAAAAACTATTGCGGCATCCGGCTTAGAGTTTTTGACAAGCTCTGCCAAAACTGCTCCTGACAATTCACAGACAATAACATCAGCAGTTTTAACAGCTGCGTCTGCCGACTGCCTTAAAAGCAGCTCGTGCTCAAAACCAGCCATCGGTTCAAGAGCACTGACAGCATCATATATACGATTATCCTGGCTTAAAATCAATACCTGTAATTTATAATGGTACACGTTTTCACACCCAACTTTTTAATTCCCCATAAATTATTACACAAGCATATTATTGAAATTCTTCTAACTATTTTATTTATATTACATCAAATTATATGCTATTAATTCTTTTTTGTCTACAGTTTCAGCAACATCAGCCTTCCTATGTTATACTATTTTCAAGAAACCTAAAACCGAGGTCTATCATGACAAATATCGCCACTCTTTTAGAAACTGCAATAGCACAAGCCCTGCCTGATAACTGGCAGCAGGAGCCGGAAACACATTTGCCCGCTCTGTCGCTGATCATCAGCAATATCCTGCTGCCCAACTGCTGCCAAATGTCGAATTTAAACAGCCTGGCAGCTTTGATAGAAGAATCTGCTGTTTTAAAACAGCTGCCTGCTGCTTACAAAAATAAGCTGGCGCATACAGTTTATGATACTTTGGCACGCTTCAACGGCCTGGGCTGAAAATAAAACCACCCTGTTTATTATGGGTGGTTTTATTTTTTTATGTTTATTCTGCTGTTTCAGAAAACAGACTCCAACTGCAGATCCAGTTTCGGTGCTTTTACCCTTACAGTGATATTATCATTCACCAACTGGCTGATCTGAATATCGCAGGCAGCACTCAACAGTCTGTAGGCATCAGCAAAATCCAATTCTTTTTTCAGCATTAAAAATTCTACCATGTCATGCACTGCTGTTTGGATAGCTTCCTGAATATCAGCTCTGCTGGCCAGCGTATAAACAGCATCAGGAGTTTCAAGCATCGGACGCGCCAGCTTCCGGTCTTTGATAACTTCCACCTGCAGGCATACTCTGCCGGCTGTCTCTATTCCCGTCCCGCTCAGCTCGCCGTCACCCATACAGGCATGCAGATCGCCCAACGCCAAATTGGCACCGCTGACAAATACCGGCAAATACACTTTGGAGCCGACCTTAATGAGCTTGGTATCCATATTAGAACCGTGATCACCTGGAACAGCGCAATGTACGCTGCCTTCCGCCGGAGCAACGCCAAGTACGCCGATCATCGGCGTTAACGGCAGTCTTATTTTTTCATTGAATTCAGCAAAGCCATTTTTGATGGGAATTATTTTAGTGTGCGCTTCTGTGATTTTTTCACCCAGCACTCCCAAACCGGGAGATGTAACCATCACCCCCTGCTCAGCCAGCTGAATAGCCAGTACCTCAACGCAGAGAACGTCACCCGGTTCAGCCCCGCTCACAGCGATAGGACCCACAGAACAGTCCATAATGCTTATATCGATATCAGGTCTTAAAACCGTTTCTGTTTTTATCTGCCCGCTATAACAATCATCGGTTTCGACCCAAAACGTTTCTCCGGGTTCCACAAAATATACCGGCTGATTAGCTTTACTGAAGTTAAAAACGACTTTATCTTTTGCAAAAATTTTCATTTTCGTCATCTCCTTACCAGGCTGCAGGCAGCAGGCCAAACAACCCTAAAACAGCATACAAAGCAGCACCGCAGAATAAAACGATCATTGACCACTGCACCCAGGCAGACGCTATCCAGCCGCATTGCCATGAAGGTTCCATATCACCTGTTTTCCTTGCCGAACGCAGCATCAAAACAGGAAGCACGGACATAATGACACCGCCGAACGTACCAGCCAGATAAATAGCGTCGACAAAGCTTACCAAGCCACTATACGCCAAAATAAACGGAGGAATAACCACACAGGCCAAAACAAACAGCCTGGTCTTAACATCGTCCTCCGATTTAAAATTAAACTTATCCACGATGTTGGTAAGAAAACTGCCGGCAACCGCCCAATAGGAAGTCATCATCGCAGCAAGAGCAAACAGATTGGCCGTAAAAAAGGCCCATTCACCCAAAGCCTTGCCCCAGGCAATAGTTGCTACCTGCGTTACATTTTCCGGCCCCGTCAAAGAAAGTACTGCCAGCGGCACCAAAGCCAGCAAAACCATCGTCAATGACATTCCCGTAACAATAGCCGGCGCCAGCTTCTGCTGATCATGTGCCAAACCTCTTGCCAGTTCAGGAACGGCATACTGAGCGATATAACAAAAGATCGCAACATTGAAAACCGGTATCGCATAAGTCCAGTTTGTAAAAATCGCATTGGACAAATCAGAGTTCTCAGCTAAAAAAGATGCTGCTATGATCACCGCCAGCAACGCCATCATTCCAAAGCTGATAACTTTCTCTGCTACGCCGGTCGCTTTCAGGCCAAACCAGACTACAATGACAGCCGGAACAGAAAAAAGCAAACTGCCGATCTGTGTAGAAAGACCGAACATCTCGCTTAAAATCCTGCCGCTGCCATTAGTATAAGCAATCAGGCAGCCAATGGTATTTGCCGCCACTGAAATAAAGACAAGCCAGGCTCCCAGCTCGCCCACATATTTTTTAGCAAGTCCCGGCAGCTGCATGACCTTTCTGGTCCTTAACGTAGTTTCAGCCACATACAGCATTGACGCCGTCGTAAAAAATCCTGCTATGATCAGCCACAGCATCAATACCGGCCAGCCGGCTTTTCTGGCCGAATAGGCCAGTCCTAAAATGCCGGACCCGATGTTAGCGCCGACAATGATCATGGCAGCTTCCCAAAAGGTAAGTTTGTGGACCTTGAGCGCACCCTCAACAATATTATTTTCTGATTTCACTATTTTCGCCCCCTCAAGCTTAACAAAGTTATGTTTTCATTGTATTACTAACTTCCAAATATTCAACTATTTCTTCATAAAAAGCCACTTTAAATTTTTTTCTATTCATTTTCTGATAAGTTTATTACACAGAAACAGCGTATTTAAACCAGAAAAACTTTTAAAACTTTATCCAGACATAGAAAAAGAGCCTTCGAGAAAAATCTCGAAGGCTCTGAAACTTTTAATAGTGGCGGAGTGGGTGGGATTCGAACCCACGCACGAGTCACCCCGTCTAACGATTTAGCAAACCGTCCTCTTCAGCCACTTGAGTACCACTCCGTTTGACTTACTTGGATAGTATACACTATCCTGATATTTTTTTCAAGAGTACCAACGCAAATATTTATTACGAGGCCCCTACAACGCTGTTGTAAAAATATGGCGGAGAGGGTGGGATTCGAACCCACGGAGGCTTGCACCTCGCTGGTTTTCAAGACCAGAGCCTTAAACCACTCGACCACCTCTCCGTGCTATTTTGATATTATACGGCAAATATGCCTTCTCGTCAAGTTCCAACAAATACCTCTTGAATGCCGTAGACTGCACAGCACACCCGAAAACAAAAACCGCCGTCAAAACCGACGGCGGTTTGTTTTTTATTACAGCAGGGTTTATGCTTTGCCAGCCAAACGTTTATAGTTGTTCAAACGTTCTTTAGCATCCTGTTCAGTTTTGGCGAACAGTGCTTCAGCTGTTTCAGGATACTGTTTGAGCAGGGAAGAATAACGAACTTCGCCCAAAAGGAATTCTCTGAAATCAGCAGTAGGCTCTTTAGAATCCAATACGAAAGGATTCTCACCTTTTTCTTTCAAAGCAGGATTATAACGGTAGGTTGCCCAATAACCGCAGTCTACAGCAAGTTTAGCTTCCAGCTGGCTGCAGCCCATACCCGCTTTCAATCCGTGGTTGATACACGGAGCATAAGCAATGATAAGGGACGGTCCGTCATAAGCTTCCGCTTCTGCAATCGCCTTCAAAGTTTGATTCTTATCGGCACCCATAGAAATCTGAGCCACATAAACATAACCATAGCTCATGGCCATCATGCCCAGATCTTTTTTCTTGGTCTTTTTGCCGCTGGCAGCAAATTTGGCAATAGCTGCAGCCGGTGTGGCTTTGGACGATTGACCACCGGTATTTGAATAAACTTCGGTATCAAAAACCATAACGTTAACGTTTTCACCCGAAGCCAGAACATGATCCAGACCGCCGTAACCGATGTCATAAGCCCAGCCGTCGCCGCCAAAGATCCAATGACTGCGCTTGACAAAGAATTGTTTTTCTTTATACAGAGCTGCGCATTTATCGCATTGGTCCTGATATTTTTCCAAAACGGCCGTCAATGCTTCCGCACGTTCACGAGTGCCTTCGCTGACGTCCATATTATCGAGCCAATCCTGCATTGCTGCTTTCAGATCAGCCGGAATCTCGGCAGCCAAAGCTGCTTTTACCATTTCAGCAACACGTTCGCGGGATTGTTTTACACCCAGGTACATACCCAAACCATATTCGGCATTATCCTCGAAAAGGGAATTTGCCCAGCTGGGACCATGCCCTTTGCTGTTAGTAGTATACGGCATGGAAGGCGCACTGGCACCCCAGATTGAGGAACAGCCCGTAGCGTTGGCGATCATCATGCGGTCACCAACAAGCTGTGTAACCAGTTTGGCATACGGAGTTTCGCCGCAGCCGGCACAGGCGCCAGAGAACTCAAGCAAGGGCTGTTCAAACTGAACGCCTTTGACAGTATTTTTGTTCATCGGATTAGGTTTGGCCGTAACCTGATGGGCAGTATAATCCCAATGAGCAGTTTTGGCCAATTGGCTTTCCAGAGGTTTCATAACCAGGGCTTTTTCTTTAGCCGGGCAAACCTGCGCGCAGTTGCCGCAGCCGGTGCAATCCAGCGGTGAAATAGCCATATGGAATTTAAGTTCTTTAGCTCCGATGGCATCTTTGTATTCCAGTCCCTGCGGAGCGTTGGCAGCTTCTGCTTCTGTCATCAGAACAGGACGGATGACTGCATGCGGGCAAACGAAGGAACATTGGTTGCACTGGATACATTTATCCATTTGCCATTCCGGTACATTGATCGCGATACCGCGTTTTTCGTAAGCGGAAGTGCCGCTGGGGAAAGTACCGTCGACATTTTTATTAAAGGTGCTGACAGGCAGGTTATCGCCTTCCAGACGATTGACTGGGGTCAGGATATTATCGATAAATTCGTTGCCGGTAACTGCGATATTGGCGTCACCAGCAGCATCAGCCCAGGCTGCAGGTACATCGATCTTCACAATAGCATCGACACCGCGGTCGATAGCCGCATAGTTCATGTCAAGAATAGCCTGGCCTTTCAGTCCGTAGGAATGATCGACAGCTTCTTTCAGATACTTGACGGCATCAGCCAAAGGAATAATATCCGCCAGTTTGAAAAAGGCTGACTGCATGATCATATTGATACGTCCGCCCAAACCGATTTCCTGAGCGATCTTCACCGCGTCGATAGTATAGAAATTAACAGCATTTTTAGCAATGTAGCGTTTGATATTGCCCGGCAGATGCGTTTCCAGCTCTTCCATAGACCAGTTGCAGTTCAAAAGGAAGGTACCGCCTTTTTTCAGGCCTGCGGTAACATCATATTTGTCTACATAAGACTGATTATGTACGGCTACAAAGTCTGCAAAAGTGATCAGATACGGAGCGCGGATCGGCTCATGTCCGAAGCGCAGATGCGAGACAGTGATACCACCGGATTTTTTAGAATCGTAGGAGAAGTAACCCTGCGCATACATATCCGTATGGTCGCCGATAATCTTGATCGCGCTTTTGTTGGCGCCGACAGTGCCGTCACTGCCCAGGCCCCAGAATTTACAGCTTTTGGTAGAGGCAGGAGTAGTATCCAGCGAGGTAGTTACCGCCAAAGAGGTATTGGTAACATCGTCAACGATGCCTACAGTGAAATTATTTTTCGGTTCTGCTGCAGTAAGATTTTCAAAAACCGCCAGCACTTCAGACGGAGTCAGCTCTTTACTGCCCAGGCCATAACGGCCGCCGATGATGAGCGGTGAAATCTCTGCTTCGTAGAAAGCGCCGCGCACATCCATGTATAACGGTTCACCAAAGGAACCGGGTTCTTTGGTACGGTCCATAACAGCAATACGTTTAACTGTTTTAGGAACAGCAGCCATAAAATGTTTGATCGAGAACGGACGATACAGATGCACAGCCAGAAGGCCGACCTTCCTGCCTTCAGCGTTGAGTTTTTCGACAACAGTCTGGATCGTTTCGCAGGCGCTGCCCATAGCGATGATGATTTCTTCCGCATCCGGAGCACCATAATAGTTGAACAGACCATATTTACGTCCAGTCAGCTTGTTGATCTCGTTCATATATTCTTCAACGATACCGGGCAAAGCTTCATAGTAAGAGTTTACAGCTTCACGGGTCTGGAAATAGATATCAGGATTTTGAGCAGTGCCGCGAACGACCGGATTATCGGGATTGAGCCCGCGATTACGGAAAGCAGTGACCGCATCATAATCGATCAGTTTAGCCAGATCATCATAAGCCAGAGTTTCTATTTTCTGAATTTCGTGGGAAGTACGGAAACCGTCAAAGAAGTTAATAAAAGGAACACGACCTTTGATAGCAGACAAATGAGCCACTGCCGACAGATCCATAACTTCCTGTACTCCGCTTTCAGCAAGCAGCGCAAAACCTGTCTGGCGTGTAGCCATAACGTCCTGGTGGTCGCCGAAAATAGACAGTGAGCTGGCAGCTAAAGCACGGGCAGAAACATGGAAAACGCCCGGCAGCAGTTCGCCTGCCATTTTGTACATATTAGGAATCATCAGAAGGAGACCTTGCGAAGCAGTGTAGGTTGTTGTTAAAGCACCGGACTGCAAAGAGCCGTGTACGGCACCGGCAGCACCAGCTTCAGATTGCATTTCCAATACTTTTACAGTTTGACCAAAAACATTTTTCTGACCTTGAGCAGCCCATTCGTCTACAACTTCGGCCATGGTAGAGGACGGGGTAATAGGGTAGATAGCTGCGACATCGGTGAACGCATAAGATATATACGCCGCTGCCGTATTACCGTCCATAGTTTTCATTTTTGTCATTTGATCCCCTTCTTTCTTTTAATTAGAGTACAAGATATGGGAACCGGCCTTATCGGTTCCAGTGATACGCAAAATAAATGTGCGGCAAGACATAGTTCACCCTTGCTCACACAATTAGTATACACTATTTAATCACTTTTGTAAATTTCCTTCGCATGTATACATGTGAATATTATGCAAGTATTTTGTAAATTTTTAAAACTACTCAATTTATTGACAAATGCTATAATAATGCTACGGAGGTGTTGAATTTGCAGACGATTGTTAACTACATTGCAAATGCTCTTCAAGCCCGTATTCCCAGGATTAAAATAGATACAGCCAATGACGCTGCCACAGCTCACTTGACTATACCAAACAAACACGGCGGAAAACCTATCAACATCTTAGCCAAAGCTCACGCAGGCATCGTGGTCGTTTTTAATAAAACTCCACGACTTTTTGACCAGGATGCCAAAGGCATTGACAAGCTTGCCTTTGATATCAGCGAATATCTGAAAGGACGCAGTGTTTATCTTGATCTGCTGAAAAGTGACGGCAGTGACAGCGGCAAAGACTGTATCGCTAATTCTATCGAAGTACAGGCGGAAAACTTTACTATTCTGACAAATCTTATTACCCGCAAGGGGCTTTTAGACAGCACAGAATTAGAAAAAGCTTTACAAGAGGGCGACATTGTACGGGTCAATTATTGGGACCCGCGCAAAAATTACGGCTATAGGCTTGACGGCGATCATCTCGCCAAAATAGCCTTATGACCAAATAAAAGAAGAGCTGCTTTGGCAGCTCTTCTTTTATTTTTAACATCTGCTGATTTTCAGGCAACAAAGGAAGACAAGACAGAAGCCTTGGTGATAATACCACGGAATACTTTTTCTTCATCAACCACGGCCAGCGGAAAGGCAGCATTAGCTGCCAAAGGCACTATATCAGCAACGGGAGCGTCCAGATCGTTGACCTGGAGCACATCGCGTATGATCGCTTCGCTGAAAGTCTTTTTCCCGTCACGGACAGCCAAAGCTCCCTCCAGGGTAACGATACCGATGAAGTTCATATGATCTCCGACCACATAAGCGCTGGACACGCCGTTGGCGCGCATACTGGTAAGCGCCGTATTGGCACCGTCGCTGTCTTTAACGATACAGCTGGGCGTAGACATAATATTACGCACGCAAAAGACCTTACTGGTATTGACATTATGGATAAATTTCTTAACATAATCATCTGCAGGGTTTGCAAGCATCTGTTCCGGCGTATCGATCTGCACCATTCTGCCGTCGCGCAGGATACCTACTCTGTTACCAAGCTTAAAGGCTTCGTTGATATCATGGGTAATAAAAACAATTGTTTTACCCATGCGTTCCTGGATCCGCAGCAGCTCAAACTGCAGATCGTTTTTGACCAGAGGATCAAGCGCCGAAAAAGCTTCATCCATCAGAAGTATATCAGGATCATTAGCAAGCGCCCTGGCTATACCTACACGCTGTTTCATCCCGCCTGACAAGCTGCTGAGTTTTTCGTGCTCATAACCCGTCAGTCCGACCATATTGATCATTTCCATAGCCTTATTTTCACGTTCTTCTTTGCCGACACCGCGTACTTCTAAACCATAGGCCACGTTACCCAGTACATCGCGATGGCTCAAAAGCCCGCCGTTTTGAAAGACCATGGAAACCTTCGTACGCCTCAGCTCCTGCAACTGTTTTTCATTATATTTGGTAATGTCCTCACCATCGATCAGAATTTCGCCCTTTGTCGGCTTATGCAGCATATTAAGGCAGCGTACGATAGTTGATTTACCACTGCCTGATAAACCGATAAGTACAAAAAGCTCACCTCTTTTGACGCTGAAGGAAACATCGCTGATCGCAGCCATGATACCTGTCGTTTCCATAACGTCCATCCGGCTGGCTCCAAGCTCCAACAGCTTGAAGGCAGCTTTTCTTTCATCCAGGAAGTCATAGGGACCAAACAATTTATATAAGTTTTTCACTTCTAAAACCGTATCTTTTTCCTGCATCATTTACCCTCCTTCTGCACCAGGCTCTGTGTCAGACGATCAATAATGATCGCAATAATAACAATGGCGAAACCGGCGATAATGCCGCGTCCGGATTCCATACGGTTAATAGCGATCAAAACTTCCATACCAAGTCCGTTCGCACCGATCATGGCACAGGTAACTACCATCGCCACCGCCATCATCATCGTCTGGTTGATACCGGTCATGATCGTTGGCAGCGCCTGAGGTATCTGCACCTTAAACAAAGTCTGCCAGCTGGAGGAACCAAACGAGCGGGAGGCCTCAACAACCTCCTGATCGACCTGGCGGATACCGTGACTGGTCAGCCTGATAACAGGCACCACAGCATAAACTACTGTTGCCAGAACCGCCGGCACCTTTCCTGGTCCCAGCAGCATAACTGCCGGTATCATATAAACAAAGGTCGGCATCGTCTGCATCGCGTCCAGTATCGGCCGCACGATCGTATCAGCGCCGCGTACCGCCGCCAGAGCGATCCCGATCGGCAAACCTATCAGCAATGAAAAAATTACTGCCGTGATCACGATAGCTAAAGTTTCATTCATCATATGCCAATACCCGCAGGCACCGATCATAAACAGCAGGCCGCCGTAAATGACACCGTTTCTGTAGCTGTTCATCAGTTTTTTTGTGGCAAAAACTACCAGCAGAATCATCAGCCACCAGGGAATCATATCCAGTGCGCCGTTGATGCCGTTAATAAAAATACTGAGCATCTTTTTGGCGGCAACAAAAACCTCGCCGTAATTAATATTGATGTAACGTACAAATTCATCTATCGGTTCTGCTATATTCAGATTGATATTAGGAAAATTCAACAACCAACTTGTCATATGCCCGCCCCCTTACTGTTCTTTTAACGCAGCCCGCATGGTCTGGGCCTTATCGGGCGGCAGCCATTGCGTAAGCAGATTATCATGTTTTTGTAAAAACCAACGGGCCGCCTGGTCATAAGTCGCCTTATTATCGGCAATATAAGCGAGAGCTTCCGCTGTTAAAGCACTGGAAGTATGATACTTTTTCAGGAACTCTGTAAACTCAGGCTGCCGTTTTGGAAAACGGCTGTTAGCCGATACCATGACAACTACTGATGGCGCAGCTGTTTCACCTGCTTCAAACCCGGCCTGATTATACGGCGCGTCTTCTAAAAGCACCAGATCCAGCTTGCCGCTGATCCAGGTCGGTTCCCAATTATAGCCAACGATCGGCAAACCTTTTTCGTAAGCCGTTACAAAAGCTGTGCTTAAGGTCGCCTCGCTGCCTGGACGGAAATACACATAATTTTTATCCAGCCCGTAGTGCTTATACTTTTTAAACATTACTTCATCGACTGCCCAACCGGGGATAGCTCCGTAAATACGCCCTTTGGAAGGATTTTCTTCATCCACAAAAAGTTTACTGTAGCGGGCCAGATCAGAAACCTTGTGCAGATCAGGCGCCATCGGCGCAATGCCACGCTGGGGATCACCTTCGATCACATAACGCGGTACATACAGGCCCTGTTTATTATCATCGAAGTTGATTCCCAGATCGACTATCCCACCAGCGGCTTTATCAGCCTGATAGGTAGCAACGTTATCCGTCCAGAGCTCCATATTTACGTCCACATCACCGCGCACCAGTGCCGCTTCCATAATCGGCGTCGAGCCGTTCATCGTTTCTACTTTTAAACCATAAGCCTTTTCTGCAATCAAACCGGCTACCGCGTTATGAAACTTCACACTGTCCCAGCCGGCATCAGAAAAAACTACAGTTTTTTCATTATTGCTGCCGCAGCCTGCCAGCAGGCCTACAAACAAAACCATACCCAACAGCTGCAGTATTTTTTTCTTCATCAAAACTCCCCCCTTTTCAATCCGACAACTTTATGTTATTATTGAGTTGCTTCTATCTGTTTTTTAGTTTAACTTACTTATAAAAGCTTGTCAATTTACTTTAATTACTTTTTTACACTGCGAAGATCTGCAGCTGTCAGTTAACAGTTTGTTTCGGAAAATCTCCGCAGCCGCCTGTCAGGCCACTTGTGGAGTCTGCTGCTGCGCCTTGCCAGCAGACAAATATAAATTTTAAGCCTGTTGATTTTTACTAAATTTTTACTGTAAAGGACTATACCATGGCTAACAAACACAAAATAGCAGAACCAATCTATCAGAAAATCGCTATCGATATCGCTTCCAAGATAGCTGCCGGCAAATATAAGGCCGGCGAAAAAATTTACGGACGCTCCATGCTTGCAGCTCATTATGCCGTTTCTCCTGAAACGATCCGCCGCGCCATGTTCATGCTGCAGGATGTCGGCATCGTCGCCATTGAATCAGGCAGCGGCAGCACAGTGCTTTCGGCCGAACGGGCCTCACAGCTGGTAAGCCGTTTCCGCAATATTTCTACCATTACCGAACTGAAAAAAAATATCGAAACCTTATCGGAACAACAGAAAAAACAACAGGACGATATTTTAGATAATGTCCATCAGCTGCTTGAATATATTGAAAAATTCCGTTTGGCATCACCTATCTTGCCTTATGAAGTAAAAATAACTCAAGACTGCCGTTTCCTGGGACAGATGATCTCGGAAATAAACTTCTGGCAAAGTACCGGTGTTACCGTCGTCGCTATCCGCAAAGGCGAAGAGCTGATCGTTTCGCCGGGCCCCTACGCGCTTTTCGAAGCGGGGGACGTCTTCATCATGGTCGGACCTGAAGACAGTCACAGCAAAGTACAGGATTATTTATACAAAGACTGATAAAAAAGAGGACTTACATATGTAAGTCCTCTTTTTACGGTTATTATTGTTTTTTCCTGTGCGCTTCCAAATATTGTCCCACGATCTTGACAGCGCAGTAATCGCCGCACATGGAACAAGCTTCATCCTCCGCCTTATTCTTCTTGTCGCGGTAAGCCTGCGCCTTCACCGGGTCGAGTGCCAGACGAATCTGTTCCGGCCAGTCAAGATTTTTACGTGCGACAGCCATTTCCCTGTCCCAGGCTATAGCCTGGGGCAGTCCCTTGGCAATATCGGCAGCATGAGCCGCGATCCTCGTTGCGATCACGCCTTCGCGTACATCGTCAATGTCAGGCAGCCCCAAATGTTCGGCCGGCGTTACATAACATAAAAAGTCAGCGCCGCTGACCGCGGCCAGAGTACCGCCAATGGCAGAAGTAATATGATCGTAACCAGGCGCTATATCAGTTACCAATGGCCCCAAAACATAAAAAGGCGCACCATGACATAAACGCTTCTGCAGCTGCATATTAGCTGCAATCTGATTATACGGAACATGTCCCGGTCCTTCAACCATTACCTGTACACCGCGCTGCCAGGCCCGCTGGGTCAATTCCCCCAAATTCAAAAGCTCCTGAATCTGCGCCCTGTCTGTAGCATCTGCCAGGCAGCCAGGACGCAGTCCGTCACCTAAACTGATCGTTACATCATATTCCGCGCAGATGTCCAATATTTCATCATAATATTCATATAAAGGATTTTCACGATCATTATGCAGCATCCAGCCGGTAATAAAACTGCCGCCGCGGCTGACAACGTCCATAACGCGCCCTTCGCTGACAAGAGCGTGCAGAACCTGACGGTTGATACCGCAGTGGATCGTCATAAAATCAGCACCGTCGGCAGCCTGCTGACGGATAACTTCAAACAGGTCCTCTTTCGTCATTTCAACAACGGCACCGCGTTTTTTAATAGTTTCTACTGTTGCCTGATAAATCGGTACCGTACCAACCATTACAGTGGATGCAGCAATGATAGCCTTACGTGAAGCGTCGATATTATCGCCTGTAGAAAGATCCATCACAGAATCGGTACCGGCATCAATAGCAGCGCGCAGCTTAGCCAGCTCAGGTTCAGGATCAGGATAAGCGCTGGAAGTACCGATATTGGCATTGACCTTGACTGCCAAGCCCTGACCTACACCGCGCGGCACAAGATTTTTGTGGTTGATATTGCAGCAAACAGCTATTGTTCCTGCCGCTACACCAGCCCTGATGACCTCAGGCGCCAATTGTTCCTGCGCCGCTACCTGAAGCATCGCTTCTGTGATTATGCCCTGACGGGCCAACTGCATCTGTGTTGCCATTATTAAACTCCCCCTTCAAAATAAAAAGCCAATCTCCCCACAGGAAATTGGCTTTGGCTCGCGCTTACGCCACTTCCCTACGCCGGCATTACCCGGAAATCAGGTTCTAAGGGTCGGCCTTGCGGCCTCTCAGCATAATGCGCCCCCAGTGGATCGACTTATGATATTAAATTAACTTTAGCATCTTTTGCCGGCAATAGCAAGCAAAATTAAATTTTATCACCTGGCTCATAAACATGATAACCGCCCTTGCCTCTTTCTTTTACAACATACGCGGCCACATCAGCCAAATGCACCAGCTTGTCAAAATCCCGGCCATGCTCAGGGAAATAGCAAATGCCAATGCTGGCAGAAACAGTAACGCCATCATAGGCAGTATGCAGGATACGGCATAAATCCTCCGCCCTTTTGACTGTCGCCTCCGGCGAAAGCCTCGGTGCATAAATATAAAATTCGTCACCGCCAAAACGACCGATAATATCGTCGGAACGGAAAAACTGCTGCAGCTTTGCTGCCATTTCCTGTAAAACTTTATCGCCTGTCTGATGCCCTAAGGTATCGTTGACTGTTTTAAAATTATCCAGGTCAGTGAAGATAAAGCTGCCCGAACCGCTTTCTTTCAACAGTGCTTCCACCACAGTTTTAAAGCCGGCTTTATTATAAACTCCTGTCAGCTGATCGATACGGCTCATATCCTGCAGCTTTTCTTTTTCAAGCATTTCTGCATCAATATTATCCAGCTTGCCTACCAGGCGGATCACTGTTTCTTTTTTGATGATGCAGTTAGCCCGGATCCTGAACCAGTGCTGCTCGCCATTGGCATAACTGAGCAGCAGTTCTTCACTGCCGGAATGCTTCTCTGCAATAATTTTATGGATAAACGCACTGATAACGGCAATATTTTTATCGGGCTCCGATTTTAACGGAGGCGCAGACTCAGAAGCAAGCTTACCAAAAGGTTCAAAGCCAAAAATCCTGCGATACAGAGGCGACCAGGCAATATGCTCCGGCAGCACGTCCACATCAAAAATTATTTCGTTGGAAGCCTGCACTAAAAGATCATAACGCTCCTTCTCAAGTTCCAGTTCCTGGATGATACGCTTTTGTTCACTGATATCAACAATAACGCAGTACATTACCAGCATGCCGTCTTTATCTATCCCCACGCTGCCACGGATCAAAACAGGTATATAATGCCCGTTTTTATGCAGCAGGCGCATCTCCAAATCGATCTTATCATTAAGATGCCAGACACCATCCAGTAATGCCTGGAATTTAGGCGCATCCTCTTCATATATCAAATGCGCCCTCAAAAACGAAGGTACGTTTTCCAATTCTTCCCTTGTATAACCAATCAATTTTAGAAATCCATCGTTAGCATAACGGATGCAGAAGCCGGCATCATTGACCAGTGTCAAAACGCCTCCGTTGATATTATCGGCAATCTGACGCAGTATTTCTTCCCTGTCTGCAATCTCACGGTGGGCCTCTTTATTTTCCAGCCATTTTTTTACGGCAAAAACACTCAGCAGCCATACAAAAAAGGCAATCCCTGCATTCAAAAAAATTATATTATTACCAACCCAGCCGCCTGCTTTGTCTACCTCTATGATGCAACTGGCATTCGGCAGTTCGATATCATATTTCATTCCGCCTGTCATTGCCATTGCCGCATGGTCAGAAGCAGCAATCGTCAATTTGGCTCCGTTTTCTATCTTGTATAAATGATAACGATATTTCTGCCCCTGCAGTGCGGCAAAATTGATGTTCTGCAACGCATATTTCGGACTTGCCGGATTCATATCCAAAGTCACAGCAACTAAACCCCAGGGTGAACCGTCAGAATTTTTTACAGCGACCCTCCCCGTCAGTACCAGCTCATTATCCTGAATCCTTCTAAACGGTCCTTCGATCACCAACTCGCCCTGCTTGCGATACACTTTCCTGATAGCGTCATCCCGTTTCGGCTGGATCATCAGATTTTTTCCTAGGGCACTTTTATTGATTTCATAAGGAAAGCAATAGGAAATCACAGTTTTTTCAGGAATACCGTCCTGCAGCGGACCTTCTGCCATAGCCAAAGATACATTTGTGATCAAAGCCATATCGTCAAAGGCTGTACAGACATTGTTCATTCTCTGGATACCAAGCTCTGACATATTGCGAAAACCTTTTTCGTGTACGGCTATTTTTGTACCTTTGGCATCCAGCATACCCTGCTGGATCAGCTCACGTAGGACAAAAGCGTCATCATAAAGATCCATCAGTTCGTAGCGCGTCTGAGAGCCATAGCTTTCCGCCAGAAAAGCTGCTCTTTCACGGGTATACTTATAGGTATCGTTAATGCTGATATATGCAGCCAGAGCGCACAGCAACGCAGCTGCTGAAGTGAACAGCAATAAATATTTTATATTATAACCACGTTTTTTATCCATGCCCGGCCTCCTTAATACCGATAATTCATTTTTATTTTATTATAGCTTATTTTCAATTATTAAACATCAAGTATTTTTATTAAATAAATATTAATGCGCTTTCAGTATTGCTATTCTGCATAGTAAAAAGCCTGCCGACATAATATGCCGGCAGGCTTTAAATTTTACGATCAGCCAAAAACCACTACTGCATCTTTGCATTTGATCCGCAGCAAAGCTGTTTCAAATACACGGAATTCGTGATTCAGCTTAGCAGAACCCATATAACCGGTAATAAGGTCCTGACCGATAACAAGATCCATATTCTGCGGTTCAGCGCAGACCAATACGGCTTTATTAAGACCTAAAGCCGGAGTCATATATAATCCGCCGCCAACCAGGGTTTTGATGCGTTCGCTTTCCAGTAATCCGGTGCTGACCTGTAAACGCTGTAACTGTGCATATAGGTCAGGGCTGACTGCCAAAGCATAACGGCCTCTCAAATTCTTGTCCGCAAAATGCTGCAGACCTTTAACAACATCGCTGAAAGCATTTTCATCTTTGCTCCAGTCGGATTTTTTTACTTTAAAAGCACCTTCTGCCGTAGCCAGGCCTTCATAACCGGCTTTCGGATTCCCTGCAAAAATCATCAGGTCTTCTTTCTGAGCGCAGGCATTTGCGGCAGCGCTGACCGCACCCAAATCGATCGGCATACCGATCTGTCTGGCCTGTTCCATATCTCTCCAGGATAATACAAAATCACGATAGATCATTGGCAGCTCTTTAAAACTGCGGCCTGTAACTTTTACAGCTTCCTCTTCCTCACCGAAGAAATCTACACTGCCTTTTTCAGCAGGAGTCAGCACATCTACATTCACACTTTGTGCACCGGCACCCAAAGGACCGTAAATCTGTAAAAATTTACGTCCAACCAAAACATTTCTTGCCGCTTGGATTACGGCACTATCAATAGACTGCCATTGCTCGGCAGACAGATTAACATCATCACGCATTAAAAATTCCATGACCATACCTCCTATTTATCCAGCAGGCTGCCTACGGTAGTCGCTTTATTGGTAACTTCCGTTTTGTCATCGGCAATCCCGGCAGCTTTCATACCAAGGCCTTCAAGCATTTCCTTAACTTCGCCTTCACCGGAAATGAAATGTTCTGCTTCAGCAGGATCAAGATAACGCAGCAAAGTCATCAACTCACCGACATGGGCTTTTTCTTCGTCACGAATATCGGAAATAACCATTTTTGCCACTTCGTCATCAGTAGCCTGTACATGGGCATCATACAAGTAAATAGCTTCCAGCTCACCTGCAATATCCAGACGTACGGCTTGGATCAATTCTTCTTTGGTTAACTTTCTGTTGACATTACCTTGAAACGGGTTTGCAAAATTTGGCATTACTGCCACCACCTTTCAAAATTTTGATTTATTTGCAGTGTGTAATCGCAACAAATAAAAATTATCTTTTACTATATTATAGCACTGAGAATTTAAAAAAGCAATTAACTTTTCGGCCCTAACCGCTGTTTTAAATTCTCCTTACAGTTTTATTATAACACCGCCACGTTTTTCTACAAGTCCACAACCTGTTTTCTGACAGCTATTTTACACTTTTAACTTATTTTTTTGTTAAGATAATCACTTAAAAAAACTAAAAAACGGCCTCATTTTAAAATGAGACCGTTTTTACTCAGGAAAAACATTTTAAAAGCAGTGTCCAAACTGCAGGAACAATAAGTGCCGGCAGCATATTCAAGGTCTTAAACTTTTTTAATTCTAAAATCGCAAACCCGGAGCTCATAATAAAAACTCCGCCGATAATCGAAATTTCTGTCATCAGATCAGCTGTCAAAAATGGCGCCAGCCAACCGGCCAGCAGATAGATCGACCCCTGCCAGCAAAACAGTACGACTCCTGCCAAGGCTATGCCGATGCCATATGCGGAAGCCAAAACCATCGAAGCTACAAAATCAAGCGTAGCATTAGTAAAAAGATAAGTGTTATTACCATACAGCGCGCTTTCTATCGGCCCCAGAATAGACAGGGTTCCGATACAGAAAAGCAGTATTGCCGTAGACAGCCCCTGACCAAGGTCGGACCCGCCTTTGAACCGCCCTGCCAGACGCTGGAAGCGGCCGTCGATATCAAGCAAAGTACCGATAATGCTGCCCAGCGCCAGACTAAGAATGAACAAGACGGGAAACCTGCTCTGCGGCATATTGCTGACTACTGCATTAGCTCCCAGAGCAACAGTAGCCAATCCCAACGCATCAAAGAGTGCTTTTTTGTAATTTTCTTTGATCCCCTGTCTGAACACACTGCCAAGCACGCTGCCGGCAATGATCGTGCTTGTATTGACGATAGTCCCCAGCATTAATCCATTCCCCCATTTATTACGCTTCGTATCTTTATATTATATGCGTTCCAGCGTCTATAAACAACTATAGAAGTTCTCCATAGCGCTTGATATAAAGTTTTTTCATCATCGTAGCCAAAAGCATATATGCCAAAGTAATAGCGGCCAGCCAGCTAAAATATTCACCAGGCAGCGAAGCCAGCCCGATAGCATGTCCCACCGCTGTAAACGGTATCACTGTCAGCACTGCGATACCAATAAATGTAAGTAATGTCACAGGCGCTGAAGCGCGGCTCTGCAGGAAGGGAATCTTTGGCGTTCTGATCATATGGATAACCAGCGTCTGCGTCCACATTGACTCAACAAACCAACCAGCCTGAAAAACAGCGATATATAATGCCTGCTGGGCAGGATCACTCAGTTCGTGAAACAAATGGCCGCCGACAACGGCCGGACAAATGATGAAATACATCAGTGCATAGGTCAAAATATCGAAAACAGAACTTGTAGGACCGATCCAAAGCATAAATTTGCTGACACTGGAAGCATCCCATTTTCTGGGCTTGGTCAAAAACTCTTTGTCCACATTATCCCAGGGAATCGCCGTACAGGAGATATCGTAAATCAGATTCAGCAAAATCAGATGTATCGACGCCATCGGCAGGAAGGGCAGAAAAGCACTGGCGATCAAAACCGAAAAAATATTACCAAAATTAGACGAAGCCGTCATCTTGATATATTTAATCATATTAGCATAGGTTTTACGGCCTTCAAGAATACCCTTTTCCAAAACCAGCAAATCTTTTTCCAGTAAAATTACATCCGCCGATTCCTTGGCAATATCCACGGCCGTATCGACAGAAATACCAACATCAGAGGCTTTCATGGCCGCCGCATCGTTGATGCCATCGCCGAGATAACCTACAGAATGTCCATTTTCACGCAGCAGGCGTACTACTCTGGCTTTCTGCGCCGGCGCCAATTTGGCAAAAACAGTGGTATACTCTGCCGCTGCCGCCAATTCTTCGTTGCTCATAGCTTCCACCTCAGAACCCAACAGCATTTTTTCTGCTGCAAGTCCTACATGACGGCAAACACATTTTGTAACCTTTTCATTGTCCCCTGTCAGTATTTTCACGGCAACACCATGCTCCTGCAAAGCTCTGATCGCAGCTGCAGTCGTTTCTTTGGGCGGATCCAGAAAAGCCAGATAACCGATCAAAACCATTTCGTTCTCGTCTGCTATCGAAAAAGCTCCTATCGGCGAAGGATTGGTTTTCTGCGCTACGGCAATGACTCTCAAGCCATCGGCATTAAGCGCATCCACTTTTTCCATAACCAGCTTTTTCATAGAAGCCGTCAACGGCACTACACGCCCTGCATATTCGACAAAAGCCGAAATATTCAGCATTTCCTCTACGGCGCCCTTGGTGATCATTTGCGTTTTCCCATTCCGGTCTTCTACTACCACACTCATCCGGCGCCGTTCAAAATCAAAGGGCAGCTCATCTACCTTCTGGTAAAAATGTTCCAGATCGCCCAGCTGATCTTTGTTTTCTTCCTCTTCCAGTTTCGTCCTGCTGATAATGGCAATATCCATCAAATTTTTCAGACCCGTCTGATAATAACTGTTTAAAAAGGCATGCCGCAATACCCGCGGCGCTTCTTTGCCTTCAATATCCAGATGATATTCCAGTACAACCTTATCCTGCGTCAGCGTACCGGTCTTATCAGTGCAGAGAATATCAATAGATCCAAGGTTCTGGATCGAATTTAAATTTTTGATAATAACTTTTTCTCTGGACATTGCGACTGCACCCTTAGCCAGACAGGTCGTCACAATCATCGGCAGCATTTCAGGTGTCAGCCCTACGGCCACGGAAATTGCAAACAAGGCCGCATTCATCCAGTCACCTTTGGTAAAGCCGTTGATAAACAAAACTACCGGCACCATGACCAGCATAAAACGTATCAAAACCCAGGAAACAGAATTGACACCTTTTTCGAAGCTGGTTTTCGGAGGCTTGCTGTTCAGCGCCTTGGCCATTTCTCCCAAAAGCGTATCATTGCCCACTGCTACGGCAACTCCTACCGCTGTACCGCTGATGACATTACTGCCCATAAAGGCCAGATTAGGTTCTTCTGTTATAGAAGCTGCCTGAACATCCAGGCAAAGATATTTCTCTACCGGTTCACTTTCACCGGTCAATGCCGACTGACTGACAAACAGATCCCTGGCAAAAATAATACGGATATCAGCAGGTACCATATCGCCCGCCGATAAATGAACAAGATCACCGACGACGACTTCGTCCAGTGGTATCTCCTGCTGACCCGTTTCCATTCTTTCCACACAGGTCGTAGTTTCGATCATAGCCGATAATTTAGCCGCCGCATTACCACTTCTCGTTTCCTGCACAAAACGCAGGATACCGGAAATCATAACCATCGTCGTAATAATGATCACAGTCACGGCGTCTTCTTCACCCGGATCAGCCAGCCAGATATCTGTAAAAGCCGATACTGCCGCCAAAACAAACAAAATCGCTGTAAAAGGATTAATAAAAGCTTTGCAGATACGCGTGAACAGAGATTCTTTTTGTCCATGCGTCACAACATTATCGCCATACCGTTCACGAGCCTGCTCTACCATACCGGACGGCAATCCTTTGCCAGTCGTTCCCAAATACTTCAGAACTGTGTTCACGTCATGAGCTGCAGCAAAACGCAGTCTTTCATTGACCTTCTCACGATGCAGGATTTCCTGCGGGTTATTTTTTAAAAACAGTAATTTCTTTTTCATTGTTTTCTACCTCCTTACGGTTTTACTGCATACTTTCAGGAAAGTAGGACACACAACGAAAAGACAAAGTATTTATATGTAATTGTCGCGGAAGAACAGACGCCCTGACGGCAGACCGCTTCCTGGTTCTTCGCCTTTTGGTTTTATGCCCCTACTGCCTCCTGCGTCCATTCTTCTCACCTCACTTTTTTATAAAATATCTATAATCAAAATTCTGCGGCTGGCCGCGGCAAATAAAAAAACCGCGTCAATGCTTAAACAAAGACGCGGCAATAAAACAAATTTACCTTACAGTTCAATCAGAACCGGCCCTGTTCAAGCTTTAACTCCACAGGGCGGTGAAATTGCATTAGATTATGCCTTGTTGTCGACATAGCCTGTTCAAACCTGCTCATGGTGTCTCCACCACTCCGCGGCAGCAATCCATATCCCTGTGGTAGCCTCACCTACCAGAATATCCAGCTCCTAAATTATATATTAGGCTATTTAAATTTGTCAATACTTTATTCATTTACAAATCATATTTTCTTTATTCTGCAATAAACCGCGCAGTAAAAACAGAAACTGACGGGTATCGAACGGTTTGGCAACATGTGCATCCATGCCCTGTTCCAGTGACTGTTCCACATCATTTTCCAGCACGTCTGCCGTCATCGCTATTATAACAACCGAGATAGCATCCGGACGCGGCAATGCTCTGATAGCAGCAGCAGCCTGATAACCATTCATCCTTGGCATTCTGATGTCCATCAAAACTGCGTCATAAGTAAACGGCTCTGCCTCGCAAAATAAATCGACCGCCTCTTCACCATCGCTCGCTGTAGCAAATTCGGCCCCGACATTACGCAACAGCTCACAAACAATTTCCATATTTATTTCATTATCTTCTACTACCAGCAGTCTGTAACCATGCAGATCGATCTCATCAGTTACAAGCGTTTGCTGCAAAACAGAGGCCTTGGCAAGACGCAGATCAAACCAGAAGCGACTGCCGACCCCAAATGTACTGACAAGCTTGATCTCACTGCCCATCATATGAGCCAGCTTCTGCGAAATGGCCAGACCCAGTCCCGTTCCTCCATAAAAAGCATCTGTACTGCGTCCGCCCTGATTAAATGCCTCAAAAATACATTGTCTATTGCTTTCTTTTATACCGATTCCCTCATCTTCTAAGACAAACCGGACCAGCATGCTCTCATCATCCTGTTCAAGCATATCGCATTTTAAAACAACTTTTTTATCTTTAGCTGTAAACTTTACTGCATTGGCTCCTAAATTTACCATGATCTGCTGCAGTCTTCTGCTGTCAGCGTACACAGAACAATCTGCAACATTTACCTTCCGCTGTAAAAGAACACCCTTTTTTTCTGCCAGCGGCTGCAGGATATCCAGGGTCGAAAAGATGATACTGTGCAGTGAAACTATCTGCGGCGTCAGCTGCAATTTGTCATTTTCTATTTTGGACATATCCAAAACATCATCTACTAATGCAGCCAGATGCCTGGACGCAGTATCGATCTTCTCCAAACAATCTAATACGGGCTGGCTGTCAGCAGCGCGCAGCTTTGCAATATCGCTCATTCCGACAATCGCGTTAATCGGCGTGCGTATCTCATGCGACATCCGCGACAGAAATTCGCTTTTAGCATTATGTGCGTATTCAGCAGCGCTTCTAGCCCGTTCCGCTGCAGCCAGTGCTTCAGCCAAACTATTATTAAACCTAGCCTGCTGGCGGTTTTTCAAAAATAGAAAAATACCCGTAAAACTCAAAGCCAATACCGCAAAAAATACTGTTCCGGCAACAAGAAAATTATTTTTAATAAATTCCCGCCAGTCCAATGCTCTGTGTTTAACGATGCTGTTATCTAAAATTATTTTATCCAGAGCACCTGCATCCAGCTTTTGGATTGATTTATTAAAAATACTCAATACCTCCGGCGGACATTTTTTAGAAATGCCGAAACCTACAGGTATTTCCATACTTACCGTCATTACAGGCATCAGGCTGGCATATTTGCTCAGATACCTGTTAGTTGTCATCACAATAGAATTGCCCAGCATAATATCGGCCTCGCCGTTGACCACCATTTCCAGACAGCTTTCTAAAGTGTCGCCATCAACAATCTGCCACTGCGGGTATTTCTGCCTGATGTAATCTGCAGTGCCTATAAATGAAGTTTTCATAGCTACTTTTAAACGGCTGTTAAAATCAAAGCTTTCTCCGCGCCTACCCAAAATCAGATAATTTTCTTTTAGAAAGCTGTCTGTGTGCAGAAAATCGTATTGGGCCTCCAATTCTTTCGTCCAGACGATTCCGGAAATAACATCAGCTCTGCCGTCAGCCAGCAATTCCCACGACGAGGCCATATCAGGAGTGTAGGTCATTTCCATCGTTAAACCGCTGTTCTGAGCCAATAATTTCAGCACATCCTGATAAGTGCCTTTATAAACGCCGTTTTTACCGTCCAGCCATTCCATCGGATAATTATCGGCATCACCGACAACACGCAGCGGTGCGGCTGTCTGGATATAAGCAAGTTCCGCCCTGGTAAACCCCTTGGCCAACTTGTCGGCACGTCCGTAAAAATTCTCGTACAACACGGCAGTAAAATAAGGATTTTCCAGCGTTATCGCCCGCATCGCCTGATCCAGCTGCTCCATTAATGCCGTATTGTTTTTTCCCGTAATGATATACGCAGGCAGATAATCAAATTTAGCAACCAGCTTTTTATCTTCGTCAAGCACACAATTCCCACTCATAATAGCATCGATCTTACCGGCAGCCAATGCTTCATTGACTTCTGCACCACTGCTGTAATAAAATTTCTGAACGCTGATGCCTTTACTCCCCACAAACTTGTCAAAACATAAATTAAGATAGTTGCCTTTGATCATGCCTAATCGTTTACCCTGCAATGACTGATAATCCTGATATAAAATATCGCTGTTGGTACCGGACGTATAAATAGCAGCAAAATCTAAAATACAGTTCTGCCTGCTGAAAAGGAAATCCGCCGCCCGATGCTCGCTGTACTGGGCTGGAAAAGTAAAATCGGCTTCACCGTTTTTCACCCACTCCAGACACTGTTCCCACGAACCGCTTTTATATTCATAAGTCCAGCCGGTATGTTCGGCAATTGCATCAAATAGAGCTACGCCATAACCTGCCAGCCGTCCGTCTTTGATACCGACAAAATTATCAATATCCGAATAGGCTATGCGTACTGTATTAGAAGCACCTGCACTGTTGACTACCAGCAGAACAAACAGCATCAACACAGCAGTCAATATTCTTTTCAGCATCCTAAATACCTCCCCAGCCAAAACATCGAACAATATTATTCAAGTAAACATTTGCGTATAATAATAATTATATCACTTTTATTTGTTTATATAAATATTTATTATCTTTCAGACATTTATTATGATCGAAGATAAAAAATAAAGGTCAACCAACTCCTGGCTGACCTCTGCTGCAAATCTTATTTATTGTCTTAAATTTTCTTCCTCAAATTTTAAACATCTTTCCTCATAACCATCTATTTTCATATCTAACCGTTCCAGTACAGCCTGCATAGCTACTATCTTGTCGGCAAGCTGCTGTCTTTGCTCTACCAAAAGAGCTTTACGGGCAGCAATCGTCTCCTTGCCCAAGCGGAACATCGCCACATATTCAATCAGCATTTCTACCGGAATACCAACACCGCGCATGCACTTAATAAATTCTACCCAATTACAATCTTTTTCATCATAATCACGAATACCGCTGCTGCTGCGCTTGACCGGCGGTATCAGGCCAATTCGTTCATAATAACGCAGCGTATCAGCTGTCAAGCCAAACGTTTTACTGACTTCTGCAATCGTCATAGAGCAACACCTCCTCCTGCGATTATTTTAACACCTGGAGTCAACTCCAAGTCAAGCAATAATTTATTTTTAAGATTATTTACGTTATTACATACCAAACACTTTCACTGCTTCCTGCATATTTTGGATAACTGTAACTTTAAATGGACAGCGTTTCTCACAAGCGCCGCATTTCACGCACTCCCCGGCATGATGCCGCAGCGCAGCATAATGTTCGCGTACTGTTTCAGGAACACTGTTCTGCGCTTTGGTAAGATTCAAAAATTTAGTTACTGCTGCCACATCTATTCCCTGCGGACAGGGAGCACAATGTCCGCAATACATGCAGTGTCCTTCCCAGCTGATTTTCGGTAAAGCGGCAAAAGCAGCCGCATAGTCCTTTTCAACATCAGCCGCCGTAGTATATTCAAGACATTTTTCCAGCTCGTCAACAGTATGCGCTCCCGACATCACCGCCGCTACTCCGGGACGCGTCAAAGCATAGTGCAGACACTGATTAACAGTCAAAGCTTTTCCTGCCGGCGAAAGCTCTTCATCCAGCAAATCACCGCCGCCAAAAGCTTTCATTACGGTTATAGCGACACCCAGGCGGCTGCAGGTTTCATACAGCGCTTCCCGCTCCGGATCCATATTCACAAGCTGCCTGTCATAATTTTTCCCATCCCAAAGCGCATAACAGTCTTCATTCGCCGGCTGCAGGTCATAGCAGGGATTAACGCTGAACATCAGTACATCGATCAAACCGCTTTGTACAGCCTGCATAGCTGCGGCAGGATTATGGCTGCTCAAAAGCCGATATACCTGATTTTTCCCTGAGCCTGCATTTCTCTTGCATACGCCATTACCGGGCCACCAGCTACCGCTTCCCAATCTTCCAGAGAGTCCACATAATGGATCATCCCAATATCTATATAGTCTGTTGCCAGCCGTGTCAGCAGATCTTCAAAGCTCGCTTTCACTTCCCCGATCTCCCTGGTCCGCTTATACTGTCCCTCCTGCCAAACCGTACATAAATGTGCCTGTAAAACAAATTTACCGCGGCGGCCACGCAGCCATTTACCCAAACGGCTGCGCATTTCCGGCTGCGGCGCATACAAATCAATACAGTTGATGCCGCCTTGCTCTGCCGCATTCAGCAGTTGCTCTGTTAAGGCACCTTCGTTGGCAACAAAGCCTTCGCACCCTAATGCTATCACACTGACTTTAATACCTGTCCGTCCCAATTCACGATATTCCATACTCCAACACTCCTTCTCCTTAAAGCAATACCTTACCACCCAAAATCAACGTCAGCAGCAAGTACAAAAGCGGCTGATGCAGTAGATAGACTGACAAAGACCTCCGTCCGCAAAAACTCAGACTGCGGCTGCCATAATCGAAGATCTGAGGAAACCCGCCCAGAGCTTCACAAAAACGCAGACAGTAATATCCTGCCAAATATAAAAAGAACCAGGGCACTAAAGAAAAATAATCACTGGAAACAAATCCTGCCTCTGTAAACCCTACATAAGTAGTGAATTTATTCAGATACAGCTGCTCCGGTATTTTGAAAAAATTCCAATCCTCAAAACCTAAATAACCGTCGTTGATATTGCGGGTCAGAAAAAATAACATACCACTTGCTGTAATGCCCCAGACAGGAGCCAGCCTGCACAGCTGCCGGTCAAGCAGCTCCAGCAGCAGCATACCTGACCCCAGAAAGAATAAAACGCCAAAGGTAACCGCCTGGTCCGGCACAAAAATGTGCGTTATAACCATCACCAGGACACTTCCACCAAAAACCTGCACAGCACGCCGTACAGCTCTTTTCCCCAAAGGCCAGCAAAAGCCTGATAGAAAAATAAAACGCCAGCAAATACTTTGCTGCCACCAATAACACAAACTGCTATGAAACCAGGGCAAATCCTGCTCAAATAAATACACCAGGTCCCAAAAAAAATGATAGACGATCATCTCCAATAACAGCAGCCCTCGCAGACTGTCCAGCAAGGCGTATCTTTTTTCATTATTCAGCCCCCGCATAACAAACCTTCCCCCATATATACTTTAAAGCAGAAACTTTAGCTCTCTAATTTCACGTCGCTGTAATATTCTCTGCTATGGTAAAATAAACACCTATGCGTTCCTCTTTTATCAATCATAACACTTAAAGCTCACTCCAAGTCAAGATACAAATAAAAATTTTCCCTGTATCCTGCTTTAAATTGCTGTTGTTTTATTTTCCTCCAGTAATTTTAATATGAATATCCTCTAACCCTTCGTCCATCTTATCCCAACAAAAAACAGCAGGCCTTATAGGCCTGCTGTTTTCATTATTTCTATACTATCATTTTTTATAGCCGCACTTCGGACAAACACCATTTTCATTCAAGGCAATACCACACAGCGGGCAACGATCAATTTGATTCTTGGTTGTGAACTCTGCCGAAGCAGTATTGACACCGCTGACAAAAGTTATTTTCGCAATATTGAGTTTGTCTTTAAGCAGATCATAAACGATCTTGATCATGCCCTCGACAGTCATAGTTTCTTTTGTAACCACAAGACGACAATCCGGGTATGCTGTTGCCAGCTCTGTCTTGAAAGCCGCGCCTTTCATCTGGTTCTGCGGAGCGCCATTACGGATACCCTGTTTTTCGTAAACATCAAGTACTGCCGGCAGTAGCGGATCATCTTCCCTCAAAATCAGTGCATGATCGAAGTTCTTTAAAACGTCCCAGGCAGTTTTTTGAATTTCATTACAGGGAAATACCATATTGACACCTGGTTCGACAGAATCTTCCACCTCAATAGTCAGAATACCTGAATGTCCATGCAGATACTGTGCTTCACCTTTGAACCCATAAAATCTATGGGCATATTGCAGGTCTAATGTTGTAATACTTCTCATGTCTTTATCCTCCTATATTTTTATTTACGGGGTCAGCGCCCGAATACGCATTTGTTAATCGAAATATCCAAGTCTGTTATCTGCTGTTAATGATATTTTCTTTAGTATTAATATAATATTATTTTCTGTTTTTGTCAATAACTTTTTAGTTTTTAATTCTATTAGAAAATTAATATCCTTTATTGTTTCATATATTATACATTAATCTTAATTATTGCTCCAACAGTTCCTACCAGCCTCAAATAAAAAATACACTCGCTAGCCCCTGAACTTTAATAGTTCAATAATCAGCAAGTGTAAAAAATAAAAGCTGCAGAATCTAACGATTCTACAGCTTTATAATTTGATTGGTGCGAGTGACAGGAGTCGAACCTGCACGCCGAAGGCGCTAGATCCTAAGTCTAGTGCGTCTGCCAGTTCCGCCACACTCGCAAACAGGCAAAAAAAATGGTGATCCACCCGCGACTCGAACGCGGGACACCCTGATTAAAAGTCAGGTGCTCTACCGACTGAGCTAGTGGATCACATTGGCTGGGGCGGCTGGACTCGAACCAACGCATGCGGGAGTCAAAGTCCCGTGCCTTACCGACTTGGCTACGCCCCAAGGATAGAAACCGGATAATTATGGGGTGACTGGAGGGGATCGAACCCTCGAGTAACGGAGCCACAATCCGCCGTGTTAACCGCTTCACCACAGCCACCAAATTGTCCAAACTTAATAGCTTGGCGACGAATGTTATTCTACCATAGCCACTAGTTTATGTCAATCTTTTTTATAAACTTTTTTACATTTTTTTGCAGGGATTATTATTTACAGACAGCGATTGCTTCTATTTCAACTTTAACACCTTTCGGCAGTCCCGCAACCTGTACGCAGGAACGCGCAGGAGCGTTTTCAGCAAACTTTTCACCGAAAATGCTGTTAACAACGCCAAAATCTTCCATATCAGTTAAAAAAACAGTGGTTTTTACCACATCGTCAAAAGTCAAACCTGCCTCAGACAATACGCCTTCCATATTTCTCAAGACTCTGATCGTCTGCGCTTCAATACCTTCATCTACTACTTCGCCTGTTTCAGGAACCAAAGCTATCTGACCTGACATATACAACATACCATTAGCCATGACAGCCTGAGAATAAGGCCCGATAGCAGCCGGTGCATTTTCAGTCTTAATAATTTTTTTCATTTGATTTACCTCCATTTAATACTTATCTAAAATATTTTTCAAATTTTACCATCAGCGGCAAAATAAGCCTGTGCCCAGGCCAGTGCAGTTGGTGTCTGTGCCAGTCCGCCTTCCGCCGTTTCCTTAAGCGTGCAGGGCAAACGATCGCCTACTGACTTCATCGCATCAATGGCTTCGTCTGCAGGGATAAAGCTTGTGATACCAGCCAGAGCCAATTCTGCTGCCAGCAACGCCTGTGCAGCGGCACCGCCGTTTCGTTTGATACACGGCACTTCTACCAGACCGGCAACAGGGTCACAAACAAGCCCCAGCATATTTTTGAATACTATCGCCACTGCATGTCCTACCTGTTCCGGAGTGCCTCCCAGCACATCTACAGCGGCACCGGCCGCCATAGCCGCACCACTGCCGCATTCAGCCTGACAGCCGCCCATAGCGCCCGACAGTGAAGCGCGGCTGGCTATGACCATACCAATATTACCAGCCACTACCAAAGCTTCAGCCATTTGCCGTTCGTTCAAATTGTAATGCTGCTTCAATGCCAAAAGTACTCCCGGCAGAACGCCGCTGGCTCCGGCGGTAGGAGCGGCGACGATACGTCCCATCGCCGCATTGCATTCACCTACAGCCATTGCATAAGCCACAGCATCGTTAACGACACCGCCTAAAATATTTTTATAATTTTCAGACTGTCTGGCCTCCTGCAGCTTTTTAGCAGCACCACCAGTCAGGCCGCTGTGTGAACTTACCCCGGTCAGACCGAATGCTGCCGATTCTTCCATTACCTGCAGCATTATCTGCATCTGCTCTAATATAGCATCTTCACTCAGTTCAAGCTCTTCGCTGCTGAGCTTCAGCAGATAAGTATGTAACGGAACACCCTGATCAGCTGCGGCCTCAATCCAGGTCCTTAAAGAAATTTTCTCGTTAATCACGCTGCACCTCACAAAACATTACGGATGAACCGCACCGACTGCATAGGTTCCAAAGCAGCAACCAGATTGATTATCGGCTCCGGCACGACCTGGTCACATTCAATGACCATCGTTGCCAACCCGCCTTTATTCGCCCTGAAAACCCGCATACCGGCAATATTGATACCGGCACTTGCCAAAGCGCTGCTGACCAGGGAAATAACACCAGGCTTATCCTTATGCAAGGTAAGGATCGCCGGCAGCTTACCGCTCAGTTCTACAGCCGCACCGTCAATAGAAGTTACCAGAACCTGTCCGCCGCCAATAGAAGAACCAATAACTTCGCATTTTCTGCCATCTGCAGCTGTCAATTTAAAATAGACCGTATTGGGATGTGTCAGATCACCTAGATTGATCGTGGAAAATGCGTATTCCAAGCCCTGCTTCTGCGCAAAATCCATTGCCTGCGGAATCCTGGCATCATCCGGCAGCCAGCCCATCAGTCCCGCAAGAAGCGCCATATCCGTGCCATGGCCGCGGTAAGTTTGAGCAAAGCTCCCATGCAAAGCAATCTGCGCCTTTACCGGCCAGGCCCCCAGAATGCTGATCGCCAATAACGATAAACGTACGGCTCCAGCCGTATGCGAGCTGGACGGACCAATCATTACCGGTCCGATAACATCAAATATATTCATAATAACCTCACTGCTTTTACTATTGCGTCCTTATTCCACATTATCCAGCGAACGATGCGCCAGACCTACACACAACTCATTGAGATTGAGCACGCCTACCGCCATATAAATAGCAACGCACAAATGCTCACCGCAGCGGGCAATACCGATCTTGCCGCCGACATTAAAGCCCAAAGCCTTGGTTTTCACCTGCTCTAAAGCCGCATGAGCAGCGCCTGCTACCGCACCGGCGCCAACATGCGTATCTGAAACCAGGCCCTGCCTCTGCGCTGCCACTACAGCACGTTCAACAATCTTGACAATAGACGGAATAAATTCCCCGCCAAAATCGACCGCTGTCGAACGAATACCCTGTTCAGCCAGTTCCTGCTTGATTCTCTGCTCTTCGCTGCGTGAACCTGTAACAGCTATTTTCAGGGCCGCACGGCCGATTTCAATACTGGTGAGTTTGCTGTCGGTCATAATATCAAGCCTCTTCCTCTACATATTCCGGTACTTTAATCGGAGTTTTATCAACAACTGCCACTATTAAAAAGGTTACAATACAAATAAGCCATTCAAAATAAATTACATGCTGCAGAACATGGAGCGCCGGTACAAATTCCCAGACCACCAACCCTAAAAGTCCGACCAGCGTTGTATAAAAAGCACTGCTTCTGCGGCACAGCCCCGGCGCAAACACAGTAAATAAAAAGACACAGGTCAGAGCGGTAGTCATCGACAGACCGGCAATCATGGTCTTCAAAATACCTGCGGCATTGAAGGCAAACCACAAGGTTATCAAACCAACCCCGAAAATAGTCAGACGATTGACAGTGACAAATTTTTCATCGCTGACAGAAGGATTAATAAAACGTTTGTAAATATCCTGACTGAACAAAGTGCCCGCCCCCAAAAGGATCGTGCAGGCAGTAGAAACATCGGCCGCCCACAAGGCAGCCAGCGTCGTTCCTGATGCCACCGGGTTCAGACTCATAACGACTTTCGGCAGAGCCATAGTCGCCGTAATATCCGGGAAAGAAACCTTCGCTACAATGCCGAGCAGCGCGCATAAAAATCCGATCGGGAAAATCAAAATACCGCCTAAAAGAAAGCCTTTACGGGCAGTTTTGGCATCACGGGCACCACAGGCAATCTGCACCGGTCCCTGTGCCGTGATCGCTTGTGTGACCATAACTATGAACCAGCCGATAATGACCGCCATCGGTATACCAGCCAAAGGATCGAACCAATCCAGCGTCGGCGGCAGCTGAGCCGCAATATTCTCGATCCCGCCGGCATTATTGACGGCGGCAAAGCAGGAATACAGGACACCGACATAAATCAGACAAACGCTGACGATATTGGAAAGACCTGAGGACCACAGACCGCCGATCAGGGTGATGCCGATGAAAACAACGGCACTCATCATCATGCCGCCTTTAAAACTGAAAATGTCAGGTAGCAGCGAAGCCAGAATCGCCCCGCCCGCCAAATACTGCAGCGCCGTAATAACAGACATAATAATAACAAGACCGACCGCGCTGATGACACGACCTTTCGTATCATAGTATTTCTCAAAAAATTCCGGGATCGTAGAAATCTTCATCGCCCGCAGTTTCCCAGCGGCAACAAGCCCCATCACGACAGCCCCAGCTGCCCAGGCTGCATTATACCAGCCTGCCGCCATACCTACTTTAAAGGCATTTTCAGCAACGCCCACTGTAGAAGCCGCACCGACCGCAAGCCCCGTAATATTGACCGCGATCAGGCCGGCACTTAATTTACGCCCGGCAAACAAATACTCCGTCGAGCCTTTATCAGCCCGCCTTTTAACATAAAAACTGATACCAAACAAAAGCGCGATATACACGCACACGATAATCAACTGAATAGACAAATGCCACACTACCTTTCTACGCTGCTACATTGCTGCTTATTAAAACCACTCCGCGCCTCAGAAGGCGCCTGCTGCCATACTACCCTCCTACCCATCAAGTATGGATATAATTATATCAATTTTCTTCTGCAAAGTGAAGTAAAACAGCTTTTTAAAACACTTTTTTACTTTCTTTAGCTCATTTACATTCGCTGGCTGCCTTGTAAAATTTTTTATACTTTGCTGCCGGCAACAAGGATTTTAGATTTTTATGTCGAATGTAAAAAAGATTACAGAAGATTTATTTATCTGAAATTCCCTGATAAGTGAGGCTTAAATTTATGTATTCTTACAAAACCAGCGGCACCTGCTCTCAACAAATAAATTATGACATCGTTGACGGCAAGGTCCATAATGTTACTTTCGTCAACGGCTGCCCCGGCAATCTTAAAGCTATCGGCATCCTGGTAGAAGGACTTCCCGTCGAGGAAGTTGCCGCAAAACTGCGCGGTATTCACTGCGGCAACCGCAGCACCTCCTGCGGCGACCAGCTGGCTCAGGCCCTGGAGCAGCATCTAAACAAATAACAACATCGCAAATTCCAAGGAAAGGGGGCACCTGCAATGTATAAGATCCTCAAAAGTACACCAAACGGCATCGATGAGCTTGAGCTTGAACAATTAGAAAAGGGCTGCTGGATCGACATTGTCAGTCCCTCCCCTGAAGAACTGCATGAAATAGCCGCCGCTACTAAGATCCAACTGGATTTTCTGACGGCCGCGCTTGACGAAGAAGAAAAATCGCGTATCGAAACTGAAGACGACCAGATCCTGATCCTGGTCGATATTCCTTTTTTACGCAGTAACAAAGACTACGACACACTTCCGCTCGGCATTATCATCGCTGAAGACTTTATTGTCACCGTCTGTCTGGAGCCTAACGCTGTTGTTGCTGACTTTTCTTCCTATAATCATCGTTTCTTCAGCACCTTCAAAAAAACGCGGTTCCTGTTCCAGATCCTTTATAAATCAGCTACTTTATATCTAAAGTATATTCGTATCATCATCAAACGTACTGATGAACTGGAGCAGCATCTGCGTAAATCCATGGAAAACTCCGAGTTATTCAACCTGCTGGATCTTCAGAAGTCACTGACCTACTTTACTACTTCCCTGCGCAGCAATTATATCGTTACTGAAAAACTGCTGCGTCTGCGTTCTACAAATCAGTCAGGACATTTGATCAAGCTCTACGAAGAAGACGAAGACCTTTTGGAAGACGTCATCATTGAATATAAGCAGGCTATTGAAATGGTTGAAATGTACAGCCATATTCTTAACAGCATGATGGAAGTATTTGCCTCTATCATCAGTAATAACCTGAACTTAGTTATGAAGTTCCTGGCTTCTGTAACCATTATTTTAGCTATCCCCACAACTATCGGCGGCTTATGGGGCATGAACGTTCCGGTGCCTCTGGAAGGTAACGAATTCGGTTTTGTCACCATCACTTCCATCGCCCTGCTGATTTCTGTAGGTACAGGCTACTGGTTGTGGAAACGCCGCATGTTCTAGGAGGATATTATGTCAAAAATACTAGCAGAACAATTATTGGCCGGTATTATTCTCGGCGATAACGATAATCAGGAATATATTTATCTTCCAGGCGGAGAAGTAGGAAGCGATACTCCCTGCTGTGTCTTTGAAAGCAAGTCCGGACGACAGGACCTGCCGCTGGATAAAGCCGTAGAACAGGTCAAGCGCCTGCATCTAAAACCCGTAGCGCATCCGGAAATGGGCCGGCGCTCATACTGAACCTGAAGAAGAAGACCCCGCTGCAATAATGTAGCGGGGTTATTTTTATGCTTTTTATTTTTTTACATAACGCTCCCAAAACTCGTCTTCAGGCAGCGGTCGGGCAAAATAATAACCCTGACCCAACTGGCAGCCCAGCTTTTGCAAAACCTTGAGCTGCTCTTCATTTTCAATGCCCTCAGCCAAAGTCAGCGTATCACCAAATTCACGGCACATAGAAACCGCCGCCTTAAACAAAATCTGCGTTTTAGGATTGTCTACGATACTGTCCGTAAGACTTTTGTCAAACTTTACCGTATCAAAATGCACCTGTGACAATAATTCCAGATTAGAAAAGCTAGTACCGAAATCGTCCATGGAAATACTGAATCCAGCCTCATGCATCCGTTTGATCAAATCCACAAGCAGCTCTTTTTCCAGCAAACCAAAGCTTTCCGTGATCTCCACATCTATCAGACATGGATCAATACCATATTTCTTACAGATAGCCACACTGTTTTTGATTGTATCTTCCGCAATCAACGTTACCCGCGAAACATTTACAGACATCTTAAAAACTCTGCCGCCACGTTCACGCCAGTCTTTCAGCATCCGGCAGACTGTCTTCAGAACAAAGATGTCGATATAATTTATCAAACCATTTTCTTCGTAACCAGGAATAAAATTATCCGGCGCTATTATCACTCCCTGATCGTCGATTTTTCTGACCAGGGCCTCGGCACCTTCTATCAGACCTGTCTGCAGGTTTATTTTCGGCTGCAGGTAAACTTTGAACCTTCCTTCCGCGATCTCGGCCAACAGCCGGTGCGCGCTTTCTGCTTTATGATTATAATCGGCGGTCAGATTTTTATAGCCAAACGATTTTGTCGCTTCCATCACCGCATTTGCCTGAGATACTTTTTTATAAATATCCCGGCAATTATCGCTCCATAAGCTGCCGACCGAGACCCTGAAATCTGTCTCTGCACTGAATTTAGCTTTCAGCGCCGCTACTTTTGCTTCAAAATCCGCTTTATCCATATTCAGCGCCAAACTGACAAACTCATCACTGCCGACACGAAATGAATTAACGCCAAAAACACTTTTGATAAGTGCTGCTATCCTGATCAGGACCCTGTCACCCGAATGATAGCCCTTGGTTGCATTGATATTGCGCAGCCCGTTGATATCCATATCGACAATACCTATCTGCCGTATTTTCTTAATTTCTATATCCTTCAACAGACTGCTGTATTTCTCTCTATTATACAGTCCTGTAAGATTATCTACCCAACGGATCTGTTCCAATTTTTGATCCAGATATTTTTTCTGCTGTTCCAGTTCTTCTTCCTTAAAATTATATAGAATTTCAAAACGCAGACGACGCCCCATATAATTGAATAAAATGCTCTTGACCTGTAAATAGCGCTGTACCGACGGCTGATATATTTCTTCCACAAACATGCGCTCTGTAGTCAGCAGATTATTCCGGCAGAACCTGCACTTGCTGTTCAGTCCCTGTAAAACCGTATAACATTTTTTACCGCAGTAGCTGTCATCTTCATAAGCCAGCTGCAGCATGTCTTTCGCACTCTTATTCATATAAACAATTTCACAGGTATCAACATCAATCAGATAGATCGCTCTTGCTGTTTCTGTACGCGCTATTTGAGGAAATTCGTCGAAGCCCATCATTTTCGAGCTCATTTCTGCACCTCTTTTATAAATATTCCCAGTCGCAACTTTTACTTTAGTTAAAAAAAGCTTCTTCAGGATATTTATTTTTAACATTTTTAAAAGTTTGCATTTTGTTTATTCATTTGTATTATAACATCATTATAATATCTATTCAATATTTTTGGTTTTTTTAGAATATTTTTATTCTTAAAACAACAAAAGGCGCTGTGTAATTTATACACAACGCCTCAAAGACCACTTTTATTTAATTACAATAACTGGCAGTTCGGATTCTTCGATCACCGTTTTACTGACACTGCTTTTTAAAAGCCCTTCCAGAGCTCCAAAGCCGCGGCTGCCAATAACAATGCTGTCACAGTTTTCTCGACGGCTCAGCTTAATTATTTCTTCAGCTGCTCTACTGCCGATAGCCAGCAGATAATCGCAGGGGATTTCCTGTTTGTCCATTAAGTGCTTGGCAGCGCCCAGCACCTCATTGCCGATCTGCATCACCGGCCCATTGGCACTATAGACCAGTTCTTCTTCCAAAGGAGCACCGCCGACAGCTTTAATCCCCGGCTTAACGACCGTCAAAATAACCAGGTGTCCACCCGACAGCTTTGCCAGCGAAGCGGCATATTCCATGGCCCGCCAGGAATATTCAGTCCCGTCGATAGGTACGAGGATTTTTTTTAACATATTCATCATCCTTCATCAAAACTTTAAACACAGCTCCGCAATTATTTTACGATCAGTACCGGCACTGTTGCATACTGAGAAACCTTGGAACTGACGCTGCCCAGGAAAAATTCAGCAATGCCGCTGAGTCCGCGGCTGCCCAAAACGATCGCGTCGGCTTCCACTTTTTTGGACAAAGCGATGATCCGTTCCGACGGATGCCCTACTTCCATATCATATTCAACTTTATGCGGATAGGAGCCGACCATTTCTTTGGCCAGTTCCAAAACCTTATCACCGACTTTTTCCAATTCGCTGTTACCCTGATTAATCGTAGCATGGTCAAGCGGGACTGCCAAAAGAGCAGCATTATTATAAGGCTGGATTACGTTCACTACCAAAATTTCACTCTCAAATTTTTTACCGATCTCCAACGCATTATTCAATGCGCGCCATGCGGTTTCGGAACCGTCTACAGGTACTAAGATTTTTTTAAACATAATACGCACCTCCTGCTATCTTAACTGCTTTTAGAATATTCAAAATCAATAATAAGCTTATTGGTTTCACTGTTAATTTCTCTTTTTACAGCCTAAATTCCTGCTAAAGCAAAATTATTTAACTTTATTTTTTTTCGCCTGATGCTTCAGGGATTTTTTACTTACTTTTTTGATCTCTGACGGTGCCGGAGCATCATCCATACTGCCGCCTTTACCAAAACGGTAATACAGCAGCATTAATCCTAAAAGCAGCATCGGCAGGGCCCGCCGATAACATAACGGTATTCGGCCGGCGCAGTGATCGTCAGAAAATCATAACCAATGATCGCTATCGGCACAAGAATGATCTGCGAATAACGGCTTGCAGAACTCGTCGTCCCCATAAGACGGATCACCAGTCCGTAAGCCAGGAAGGCCACAGCAAAAGACACAAAAGACATAAAGCATAAGAAAATAAAAAATTCCATAACAGCTCTCCTCGTTTAACGTTCTTCCCTGTCATAAGGCTGCCCCAGCGCCTGAGGCGCTGCCAGACGGCCCCCTTTGCGGGCCAGAACCAAAATCAAAACCACTATCGTAAAAATATATGGAAGCATATTCAAAATAAAAACAGACACGGGCAGGCCAATGACCTGCAAATGAAAGCCCAAAGCATCAATGCCGCCGAAAAGATACGAACCAAGCAGCGCACGCCAGGGATCCCACAGAGCAAAAATTACAAGTGCCACCGCGATCCAGCCGCGTCCGGCCGTCATATTTTCCAGCCAGCAGGGAGCATAAGCCAGCGACAAATACGCGCCGCCCAAACCGGCTAAAGCACCGCCCATGATCACATATAAATACCGCAGTCCAAAAACATTGACGCCTACAGCATCTACAGCAGCCGGATTTTCTCCCAAAGCCCTCATAAACAGCCCTGCTCTTGTACGGTACAGATAAAAAGCAACAGCAGCCACTAAAATATAACTGCAGTAAACCAGCAGATCCTGCCTGAACAGTACCGGCCCCAGCACCGGGATCTCACTGAGCCCCGGTACAGCCAGCTTACTGAAAACAACAGTCGCCTGCTGCCCCACATAATCCAAACCCAGATAACCGGATAGACCCGTGCCAAACAAGGTCAGCGCCAAACCGCTGACGACCTGGTTTGCCCGCAGGGTGACAGTCAGAAAAGCGTGTATCAGCGCCATCAATGAACCTGCCAGCAGCGCCATCCCAACACCACTTAGAAGACTGCCCGTCTGCTGAGCGGCAATGAACCCGGCACAGGCACCGACCAGCATCATCCCGTCCACACCCAGATTGGTAACACCAGCTCGCTCGGAAATCAGTTCACCCAGCGCAGCAAACAAAATAGGGGTACCGGCCGTAATAGAGGCAGCTAAAATTGAAATGAGCAATGTCTCATTCACTCTCTTCGCCTCCTTCATTTTTGATCAGGCGCAGCTGATAATTGGTAAAGATATCAGCGCCGACGACAAAGAATAAAATAGCTCCCTGCAGCATTGTTGCCACAGCCGAAGGAATCCCCAGTGTCTGCACCATAAACCCGCCGACATGGATAATCGCAAACAAAAAAGCTACTACGATAATCGCTGCCGGATGCAGCCGCGCCAGCCAGGCCACAATAATTGCCGTATAACCATAACCGGGACTGATACCCGGCTGCAGCTTGCCAACGATGCCGCTGACTTCAATCATGCCGCCCATCCCGCAGACAGCACCGCTTAGCAGCATCACCAGCAAAACATTTCTGGGAATATTGATCCCGGCATAACGGGCAGCCGTAGGATTGGAACCAATAACAAGTGTCTCGTAGCCCCAGCGGGAATCACGAAAAACTACTGCCAGAACTGCCGCTAAAACAAATACAATAATGATACCGGCATGTACGCGCAGATCTCCGAAAGAGGGCAGCAAAGCCGACTCGCTGAAGGCCGCTGTCAAAGGAAAATTCAAGCCCTTGGGATCACGCCACGCACCATAGACCAGATAATTGACCCATAAAATTGCAATATAATTCATCATCAGCGTCGTAATCAGTTCGCTGACCAGCCACTTGGTTTTGAACCACCCGGCTAAAAGTCCCCACATCCCGCCTGCCGCAGCTCCCAGCAGCAGCATGCCCGGCAGCATGATCATAGAAGGCAGGTCAGGATAAGTCAGCGGCAGCCAGCTGGCCGCACAGGCTCCCATATAAAACTGCCCTTCAGCGCCGATATTCCAGATCTGCATCCTGAAGGCAATGGCAATGCCTAATCCGCACATCGCCAGCGGTATCATTTTGACGATCGTTTCCGAAATACCATACTCAGAACCTAACGCACCGCTGAACATGGCATAATATACCTCAAAAGGATCGCGCCCCGTCACTGCAAAAAAGATACCGCAGAAAACCAGAGCGGCGAAAGCTGCCACCACCGGCACCAGCGAGCGCATCAGCGGACTGGGTGCCAGACGTTTTTCCATTACCAGCTTCATACGCCCGCACCTCCCGCTTCGGTAATACCCGCCATCAAAGCGCCGATTTTTTCTGTATCCATTTCGCTGACAGGGAATTCACCTAAAATCTGCCCGGCAAACATAACGCCTACACGATCAGCCAGCTTCGCGATTTCCTCCAGCTCTTCCGATACCAGAATGATCGCAGTCTGTTCTTCTTTCAGCTGCAGCAGCAGCTTGTGCACTGCTTCGATAGCACCTATATCCAAGCCGCGTACCGGGTACAGTACGATCATCAGCTTGGGTTTAGCGGCTATCTCGCGTCCCAGCAGCAGTTTTTGCAGATTGCCGCCGCTCATCATCTTCACCGGCTGGAAAATCGATCCCAGCTTCACATCAAAATCTTCTACGATACGTTTTGTCGCCGCTATAGCAGCTTCACGCCGAATCCGCCAGCCTTTGGAAAATTTACCGTCATATTCTTTCAGGATCACGTTATTGACAGAATCCAGATTTGGCACCAGCCCCATACCCAGACGATCCTCCGGCACATAACTGATACCTGCTTCGATCATTTCTTTCGGTTTTTTATTGGTAAGGTCCTGTCCGTAAAAAAATATTTTTCCGCCCATCGCCGGCCGCAGTCCGGCAAGTACCTCAGCCAGCTCGCGCTGACCGTTGCCCGATACTCCGGCGATACCATAAATTTCACCCGCTCTGACTGCAAGCCTGACATTGTTCAGTCCAACCGTATTCATATCATTGAGAGCTGAAACCTGCTCCAGCTGCAGCACCACTTCACCGCAGTGCTCGCAGTTTTTTTCATAGGTATTCAGCACCTCGCGGCCGATCATCATCTGCACCAGCTTGTCGCGACGCATATCTTCTTTTGCGGCGCTGCCGGTTACACAGCCGCCGCGCAAAACAGTTACTCGGTCGGCCAGTTCCTCGACTTCGTTGAGTTTGTGGGAAATAAAAACTACCGCACAGCCGTCGTCTGCCATCTTTCTCAGATTGACGAACAGCTCGCGTGTCTCCTGCGGCGTCAGAACAGCCGTAGGCTCATCCAGGATCAGCACACGGCTGCGATGATAAAGCATCCGCAAGATCTCCACGCGCTGTTTTTCTCCCACACCAAGCTGCCAGACATAGGCCCGCGGATCTACCTGCAGTCCATATTTCTCACCCAGACTTTCAATATCTGCTATGATCTGCTCCGGTTTCAGCAAAAAACCGCCTTTGCTCTGGCTCAGAACGATATTCTCAGCTACCGTAAAAGATTCGATCAGTTTAAAATGCTGATGTACCATCCCGATACCGCTGGCAATGGCGTCAGCAGGCGAAGCAAACTTTACTTCCTCCCCGCCAACCATGATACAGCCTTCTGTAGGCTTGTAAAGACCTGTAAGGATACTCATCAAAGTACTTTTACCGCTGCCGTTTTCACCCAAGAGCGCATGTATCTCACCGGGGTACAATTCCAAATTTATTTTATTGTTGGCGATAACGCCGGGAAACCGTTTCGTTATCTGCCGCATACTGATAAGAGGCAAGGTCATGACTTTGCTCCGTTCATCATAAAATTAATCCGCTCCTCCGCATAGCCGCGCGCCGATCTGGCGGGCAACATGGACTCCGCTCGCACTGGCCTGTGACAACCCCCTGGTGATACCGGCACCGTCGCCGACGGCGAACAGGTTCGGGATCTTAGTTTCCAGCTTATCATCAAGTTCCAGACGCGCACTGTAGAATTTTACCTCTACACCGTAAAGCAGGGTATCGGCATTAGCCATCCCCGGCGCCACCTTATCCAGCGCATAAATCATTTCGATGATATTATCCAAATGGCGTTTAGGCAGCACCAGGCTCAAATCGCCGGGCGTAGCCGACAAGGTAGGCTTAGTAAAGCTCTTTTCCAGACGTCTTTCATTAGTACGCCGGCCTTTGATCAAATCGCCGAAACGCTGCAGCAGCACGCCGCCGCCCAGCATATTGGAAAAAGAAGCGATACGTTTGCCGTATTGATGCGGTTCAGTAAACGGTTCCGTAAATTTATTGCTGACCAGTAAAGCAAAATTCGTATTATGACTGTGCAGCTTGGGATCGCGGAAGCTGTGCCCGTTGACTGTAATGATGCCGTCAGTATTTTCGGCCACTACATAACCGTTGGGATTCATGCAGAAAGTACGGACCAGATCATTATACTGCCGTGTCCGGTAGACCAGCTTAGCTTCATAGACTTCGTCAGTAATGTGTTTAAAGACCTGCGCCGGCACCTCTACCCGCACGCCTACGTCGACCTGATTGTTAATAAAGGACAATCCCAGTCCGCGGCACTGTTCGGTAAACCATTCCGCACCGGCACGTCCGGGAGCAGCGATCAGATAATCACAGCGAATATCAGCTTTATCCTCGCCGCGAACGCCCAGTTCAAAACCGTCACCGTGCTGTTTGATAGTTTCCACATGGGTATTACAGCGGATCTCCATTCGCTCAGCCAGATATTTATAAATATGCTCCATAATAATAAGGTTATTTTCAGTCCCCAGATGCCGGACCTTGGCGTTTAAAAGATGCAGATCATGTCCCAGCGCCAGACCGCCGATAGTACTGTTCTTTGTGCTGAAATATTCGCCGGGAGCGCCATGACGGCAATTAAGCTCATCAACATAATCAATCAGCTCGATTACAGTCTTTTCCGGAATATACTCGCTCAGCCAGCCGCCGAATTCAGTCGTAAAATTATACTTACCGTCCGAAAAAGCACCGGCACCGCCAAAACCGCGCATGATATCACAAGGGACACAACGCAGGCAATGATCCACTTTTTTTGCAGCCAGCGGACATTGACGCCGTTCGATTGGATTGCCTTCCTCCAGCATGATCAGACTGACCGTCGGATATTTCAGAGTAAATTCATAAGCTGCGAAAACAGCCGCAGGGCCACCGCCGATAATCGCTACATCATAGTTCTCGTACATAAAGGACCTCCATTCATTATGGTTTGATCACAAATCGTATTTTTTACTTTCATCACCCAGTGGTTCATCTTTTTTAGGGTCATTTTTAAAAAGCTCAATATTTTTCTTTGCTTCACGCAAAGCATCATCATACACAGTTTTAAACGGACTCAGGTCCGCCGGTTTACCGGCCTTCAGCCATTCGGTAACGACCCGTCCCAGCGCATAGGTAGTCCCTACAGCTACAGGTATCTGCAAGGGAGCAAACGGGATCAGTGTCGTCAGCGTACTGCCTACAAAATAAGCTCCTAAAGAACTCAGCAGGCTTACGGCCGCCTTTTCTCCGATTTCTTCTTCATAAACACTGCCTAATTTTATCACCAGATACACATCATTAGCAATCAGCGCCATTGTTCCAAGCAACGGAGCAACAACGATAACCCCGGCGCGGGCAGCAGCCCAGCGGCACAAAGTTTCAGCTTCCTCCTGACGCAGCCGGTCGTCAATGACAGTGACCTTAGTTTCCTGATTCATATCCATTTGCATACCCTCCTTCAGGCATAGTAAACCACTTATTATTATTCGCAATCTTCCCGAAAAATCCTGCTAAGTCCTGCCGATAAATACGCTGTCGGGCATAAAAAACCGCAGGCTGTAAAACCTGCGGCCAAATTTTTTTATAAGGGCAAAACTTATTTTTCCAGCCCGTCAGCCTGACGTTTGGCAATCACCTGACGCATATAGTCAGTAACCAAAGCCGTACTTTCTTCAAACAACACCAGCGCATGCGTAGCCTTTTTCTCTAAAAACGGGATCAGCTTTTCCAAATTTTCTTTCTGATCGACGATCGTCACCAAAACAGGCAGGTTGGAAACACCGGTAAAAAGTGATACCGGACGACGGTCGATCCCACGCACTTCGGTCGCATAACCTTCGATACCTTTAATGACGGTAGCGCCGGCGATCTTTAAACGGCGGGCTTCTTCAAGAATCGTTCTGTACAGGGGATCGTTGCCTACTATAACGTCCTCGCCCGTATAAATTTTAAGCATCCAGCATTTTTTGAATTCTGCCGTCATATAACTCACACCTTCCCATAAATTATTATTTTTCTTATTACTTTAATTATAGCACGCAGTTTCTGAAAATTCATGTTTTAGAGTATAAATAATAATAAATAATTTTTGTAACACTAGCTACACTTTATTCGTCCGCTTAAATTTCCTGCTGCCGAGTATTGGAATTTGATATAATAAAATAAGCATTTGACTATTCGACCACAAGGAGGCCTACCATGTCTGTTACCTGTCAGGATCTATTGACTTTAAAATATTTTGAACGTATCAAGCTGGTTGCCGGGCCAAACGGCCTGGACCGTACGGTCACCTGGCCCTACGTAGGACAGACTTCAACTGTCTCGCAATGGGTACACGGCGGCGAGCTGCTGTTTATTACCGGCATTGTGCACAGCGCCGATAAACTTAAGGATCTCATTTTAGAATGTATCCAGAAAAAATTAGCCGGTCTTGTAATCTTGGTCGGCAATGAATATATCAACTCTATTCCAGAAGAACTGCTGGCCCAGGCCGACGCAGCCGATTTCCCGCTTTTTGAAATGCCCTGGGACGTAAAGCTGATTGATGTAACGCGCGAAATAACCGACCTGATAATGCGTGATAAATTTGAAATCAAAAAGTCAAAAAACTTTCTGGGCCGCCTGCTTTTTGCTTCCGATGTTGATTACCGGCAAATGCTTGATACAGCGATCATCAACGATATCCAATTACTGGAATATAAATTTATTGCTGTTTTTAACGTCAGTCACCCCGCTGATGAAATCATGACAGATGCAGGCCATGACAGCCTTGAAGATAAACTGCAGCATTCTGTCGACAGTCTTTGTAAAGAGAAACAGCTGCCGGTCATCACATTGGTCTACGGCAATAATGTGATCTGCCTTGCCAGCGCGCCTACACAGGAAAAAGCAGCTGAGGCGGCAGCTTATCTGGAAACCGTCTGCGGTCTTTTAAGCCAGCTCTACAGCGGCAGCAACCTTTACCTCAGCTTTGGCCGTCCTTACGCCGATGTCGAACAAATCAAAATCAGTTATCAGGAAGCGCAGAAAGCGCTGCTGCTCTGGAAAAAGATGGGACGCAGCAATCACATTGTCTACTATTCCCAGCTTGGTTTATACCGCCTGCTGTTTAAAATCGATGATAAAGAAGAAATCCGCGAATACTATCACTATAATCTCGGTGTGCTCCTGCAGCATGACAGCAAAAATAATTCGGAGCTTCTGGAAACGCTGCGTCAGTACTTATACTGCAACGGCAATCTTGTTAAAACATCACAGGCACTGTTTATTCACCGTAATACACTTTTATACCGTCTTAACCAGATCCGTGATCTGCTGGGGCGCGATATCGACGATGCCCTGGTACGACTTGAGCTGCTGAGCAGCATCGTCGCCAAAGACTACCTGGAAGAATAGCAAAAGACCAGACCCTCAAGCAGCGGTCCGGTCCTTTACTGTTGTTTTATTTACAGGAGGATTTGTAGGTTTACTCAAATTTATCAGCCTTCCGGAACGGTAACTGCCTCTTCCGGAGGCTTTTTTTGTTTTGCCAGTGACAGTGTAACTACGCCCGTCATAATCAGGGCACAGGCAACGATCTTGATCGTAGTCACTGTTTCTCCCAAAAGCAGTACGCCGCAGATAATGCTGGTAATAGGCTCGAAGGTAGTCAAAATAGCGGCAGTAGAAGCACCGACATGCTTGATGCCTATCTGCAGCAGCGAGAGGGCTACCACCGTACACAGCAATGCAAACACAGTGGAAATAAACCAGGCCTGCGGCGTCAGAGTCGTCAAAGTCAATTCACCTGTTCCTATGCCAAAGATCCCCATAGCGATCGAAGACATCAGTGCTACATAAAAAGAAATTTTAAAAACAGGCTGATTTTTCAAACCGCTTTTATCCATATAAATGATATAAAAAGCATACGTAACGCCGGAAGCGACCGCTAAAAACAGCCCCAGAAAAGTCCCGCCGCTGAAACCAGCGCTCATATCCACACCCAGAAAAAAGCAGGCAATCCCGGCAGTAGCGATCAGCAGAGCAATAAATTTCTGCAGTCCCAGCCGTTCTTTATAAAAAAGTACGCAGCCGATAGTCACAAAAACAGGATAAATAAAGTGGATCGTTGTTGCTACGCCTACGTCGATCAATGAAAAGGCAATAAACAACATCAGCGTAGTCACAGCATTACCGATACCGCCTAAAATAGTCAGGCTCCACAATTCTTTGACGCTGACCTGTAAAGATATGCCCTGATACCAAAGAATCGCCAAAAGCACCGGTAAGCTCAAAAAATTACGCAAAAAGGTCAGGGTCACCGGATTGCTGCCAGCCTCGCCATAGGTCATCGGCCCTAGAGTAAAGGCAAACCCGAAGGTAACAGCCGACAGCATCGTCAGTAAAATACCCCTGGTACTTGTATTAGCCATGATAATTCTCCTTTATGGAAGACAAAGCGGCAGATCCGCCGCTTTGTCTAAACCGGAATTAAAATTCTTTATCGCAGATTTTGACCAATTCATCTAAAACACTGTCAATGATCAGCTGTCCGCGGGCAGCTGAAGAAGAACGCGCCGGAGCAAGTACGCCGGTAGGCGGAACCGCATCTTTAGGCACAGGATAGATATGATACGGACAGGGAGTCGCTCCCTGGGTATCTACCATTCTTTCTTCATGCACCAATTCAGGGGCGAAAGCCATCATCAGAGAGGTTTCCGTAACAGCTGCGTGCTCAAAAGCCCAGCCCGGGAACGGTACTTCGTCAAACACTTTATCGATGATCTCTGCCGGCATCGGGTCCCACCAGTTAGCGATCAAAATCTTGGCCTGTTCTCCATATTTTTGAGCTATCAGGTCGACTGCTTCGCAGACAAAAGCTTCATTTTCAAAGTGACAGCTAAGCACCATGATTTTTTTCACGCCGTCTTTAATAAGCTCTTCCAGAACATCATAGGTCAAACGGACAAGAGTATCACCGTTCAAATCAACAGTTCCCGGGAACAGGGGGCCGCCGCCGGAAAGAGGTTTAGATTTATAACCATAGTTGATTGCCGGCGCTACCATACCGCCAACACGCTGCGCCAGTCTTTCGGCAAAGCCGTTAGCCAGAACCGTATCTACACACAGCGGCAGATGGGGGCCATGCTGTTCGCAGGCGCCGATAGGCAGAATAGTGATCGCTCCTTCGTCGATTTTCGCTTTAAATTCCATCCAGGTCATTTCGTTCATTCTGATCATGATTTATCGCTCCTTTAATATCCATATTTTAATGTCGTTTACCTGCATTTTTCCTTGTTGCTTTGTTCTTTTAAGAAAGAAAGTTGTGAGGACCTGCGGCAGTGCCGCATTTAATTAGGAACTTACTTGACTAAGAGTTTTCGTCCTGTCCCCGAGCCGTTTATTTTTGTGCAGCAGCTAGCTTTACTGTGCTTTCAGTATACCCCCGCTTCAACCTTGTACACAACGTACAAAAAGGCCAAAAACATTCCAGCCTGCAAGTGCATTTTTTGCACAAGTCAGTACTGCTCTTTTTGTATCATTCATACAGTGCTTTTTATATTTCGACTTGCTATACTGATTGCGACAAGAGTTTTCGTTACGAAGCTCCTCCGCCACAACATTAAGTTTGTAAAGGAGACTTTATAATGAAAAGCATATTATTCACCAACGCCAAATTAAAAGGTCAGAACGGCCTGCAGGACATTTATATAACTGATGGTAAATTTAAAGAGATAGGCCCCGGTCTTGCCGCAAAAGTAACAGCTGAGAAGGTCGTAGATCTTGAAGGCAAACTCGCCGTACCGCCTTATGTCGATCCCCACATTCATCTTGATTACGTTTTCACTGCACTTAATCCGGCGGCAGCCAACAAAACCGGTTCTTTATTTGAAGGCATCCAGCGCTGGTCTGAAACTAAAGGCAGGCTGACCAAAGAAGAAATCAAAGAACGCGCCCGTCAGGCCATGAAACAGGAGATCCTTACCGGCGTGCAATATATCCGCACCCATGTCGACGTGACTGATCCCAAGCTTACAGCCCTGCAGGCCATGCTGGAGCTGCGCGAAGAAGTCAAAGATACCTGCACCCTGCAGATCATCGCCTTCCCGCAGGAAGGGATGTATGCTTATCAGGGCGGTGATAAATTAGTTGAAGAAGCTCTCAAAATGGGCGCTGACCTGGTCGGAGCCATCCCCCATTTTGAATATACACGTGAAGACGGCGTTAAAAGCGTCCAGAAAGCTTTCGAACTGGCAGTAAAATACGACAAAATGGTCGATATCCACTGCGATGAAACTGACGACGACCAGTCCCGCTTTATCGAAGTCCTGGCCGCCGAAGCACTGCGCAGCGGCATCGCCGAAAAAGCCACTGCCAGCCATACCTGTGCCATGCATTCTTACAACAATGCCTATACTTATAAGCTGTTCAAATTACTGGGGCTTTCCAAAGTCAATTTTATTTCCTGCCCTACCGAAAACATCCATCTGCAGGGACGTTTTGACAACTACCCCAAACGCCGCGGCCTGACGCGTGTCAAGGAATTGAACGAAGCCGGCATCAACGTCTGCTTTGCGCAGGATTCCATGAGCGATCCCTGGTATCCTGTCGGCAACGGTAATCTGATGAATATTCTTGACGCCGGTATACACATCGCGCAAATGATGAGTATCGAAGAAATCAGCAACTCCCTCGACCTGATTACAGTCAACGGCGCCCGCACCCTGAATATTCTCGATCAATACGGTATCGAAACCGGCAAACCGGCCAACTTTATCGTTCTCAATGCCAAAGGCGAATTTGAAGCAGTCTGCAATCGCGTTTCCGTTGCCTGTTCCGTCCGCGACGGCGAATTTCTTTTTGAACGTGCCCCCGAAGTTATTACTACAACCAACGGGCTCTTAAAATAATATTCCCGGCCCCTTAACAAATAACAAAAAGCACTGCCGTTATTAAATACGTCAGTGCTTTTTTATCTGCAGAAAGAAACCTGAAAACCAGCATTTTCTGTAATATTTTTCGCAAAAATTTTACTGGTTTCAACAGCTCACGCAGCAGGATTTTTGATCCGTTTGTAGAAGTAAGTATATACAAAAAGAAAACAAGATGTCATCTGAAAATCATCTAAATTTTAACCTGACTTTTGCGGAGTGTTACCACTACCGCCTGTAACATTTCCGATCTGATCTATAGGCGCGGATGTTTTAAGGAGGGATTTACCATGATGAAAAAGATTCTTGTACCGTTCGATGGTTCCGAAACTGCGCTGCGTGCACTGGAGTTTGCAGCCGGCATCGGCAAACCGTTTGGCAGCGAAATTATGGTAGTCAATGTTATTGTACCTTACGACTACACTAAAGTTCCGCCAAGAAAACCTAAAAATGCTATTGAAGAAGCTGAAATGGCAGCCAAAGAACCGGATCCGACTCCGCTTGATATCGCTAAAGGTATTTTGGATAAGCTGGGCTGCACTACCGCATCCTATCGTCTGATCGTTGATATCGACCCGGCTGAGAGGATTTTGGAATATGCCAAAACTGCCGAAGCTGATATGATCGTGCTCGGCAACAGAGGTATGGGCATGCTGGCCGAACTGCTGATGGGCAGCGTGAGCATGAAGATTTCGCAATATGCAGAATGCCCCGTAGTGATCGTAAAATGATCAGTTAATATACATATTCCCGTCTTGTGAAGGCGGTAATCCCTTGGAAACGGCCCCTTACCCGCTGGAGGTAAGGGGCCGAAGTGTTTTTCAGAATCACTTATCTGTCAATGTATCATTCATACTGCCGCTGCGAAACCCTTCCAGATCTAAACTTACATACAGGAACCCCGCCTTCCTTAAAGCTTCCACGATCTTCCGGCGCAGCTGCGGCTGCGCAATTTTTTCAATAACGGACTCAGCAACTTCAATGCGCGCCAATTTGCCGTGACAGCGTACACGCATTTCGGCAAAACCAAGATCCAGCAAAATCTGCTCTGCTGCTTCTATCATCTGCAGTTTTTCTGCAGTAATAACTTCACCATAAGGTATACGTGAGGCCAGGCAGGCATAGGAAGGCTTATTCCAGGTAAAAAGCTCAAACTCCCTTGACAGCAGCCGTACTTCTTCTTTAGTAAGTCCCACTTCCCGAAAAGGACTTTTGATCCCCAGCTCTGCTATCGCTTTCATCCCGGGGCGGTAATCACCTTCGTCATCTATATTGGAACCATCTGCGACGCAGCTGCAATGATACATCCCAGCCATCTCCACAACGGTTTCAAATAAGGCACGTTTACAATAATAACAACGTTCCGGACCATTCTCTGCAAATCCCGGAACAGCAAGCTGATCGACACCGATTTCAAAATGCGGTATTTTCAGTTCGCGCAGCAGCTGTGCCGCGTCCCTCGCTTCGTGTCCCGGATAACTTGGCGTCCTTACCGTCACCGCCAGTACGTTATCACCCAAAGCCTCGCGTGCGGCATACAATAACAGCGAAGAGTCGACGCCTCCTGAAAAAGCCACGGCAACGCTGCCGTAACTGCGCAGCGTATCCAGTAAATCTAAATATTTCTTTCGCAATTCTACTTGCATTTTACACCGCCTGTCTTAATTCTGACGATTAACTAAATCTTCAATAGCATTTTCACGCAAAGCTGTCTTCATAACCTTACCTGTACCATTTTTAGGCAGCTGCTCGCAGAAGAAAAAATATTTTGGTACCTTGTAACTGGCAAGACGCTCCATTAAAAAGCGCCGCAGCTGCGGTTTTGTCGCCGCCGCGCCCTCCTTCAACACCAGATAAGCACAGACCGCCTGACCGCGCAGCTTATCCGGCACACCTACTACAGCGTTTTCCTGCACTGCCGGATGATGATACAACGCTTCCTCGACCTCACGCGGATAAACATTTTCCCCGCCTGTAATAATCATATCCTTGAGCCTGTCAACGATAAAAATATAACCTTCTTCATCCTGATATGCCAAATCACCTGTATGCAGCCAGCCGCCGCGTAAAGCTGCAGCCGTTTCTTCCGGGCGATTCAGATATCCCAACATCACATTGTCCCCCCGGACGCACAGCTCGCCTACCGTGCCGCTGGCAACCCGTCTGTCATCCTCATCACGGATCTCAACTCTTACATTCGGCAGCTGCGGTCCAATTGATCCGACCTTGATTTTTTCAGCCGGATTAACAGTACAGACCGGCGAAGCCTCTGACAGGCCATAGCCCTCCTGTACGGGCTTTCCAAATTTTTTCTTAAAATCTTTTGCCAGCTTTTGCGGTAAGGAAGCACCACCACTGATAAAAAAGCGTACTGATGCCAGCTGCCCGCTGTCGGCACCCTTTTCAAACATCTGGATCATCGTCGGTACGCCGGCAAACTGTGTTATTTCATACCTTTGGATCAACCGCAGTGCTTCAGCTAAAGTATAATTTTCCTGTACAACTATGCAGCAGCCATGCAATAAAGGACATGCTACGGAAACAGTCCAGGCAAAACAATGATACATCGGCAGCACACACAAGGTCTTATCAGAAGAATACATCAACACCCTCTGCGTAAAATCTTTCGCGTTGGCAACCAAATTACGATGTGACAGCATTGCTCCTTTAGGATGCCCTGTCGTACCGCTGGTATAAATGATCGTACAATTATCATTATCGTCCATAGCTATATCTTCATAACTCCTGTCAACAGGCTGACGCAGATCCTCGAAATCCAGCTGCTTGAGCGGGCCACAGCCACATTCCTGCAATGCGGCATCTAATTCCAGCTTTTGCCGCGTCACCATTACGCGCATACCTGCATCCTGAACGATATAGGCCACCTCCGGCGCCGCCAGTTGAAAATTAAATGGAACAACAACGCCGCCGGCTTTAATGATCGCCAAATAAGCGATCACAAATTCATTGCAGTTTTTGCTGAACAGGCCGACTTTATCGCCTTTACATACGCCGCTGCTCTGCAGATGCGCAGCCCATAAAGTAACTTCCTCACGCACTTCACCATAAGTCAGCATTTTATCTTGACAGATCAGAGCCGGGTCTTCTGCCGGATGATCGTTGATTATTTCATAAAAAAGCATAGCTTTCGCTCCCCGCCGCGGCTTCAAGCCGCTAAAATTACCGTTGCCTGATCCGATCCACTTTTCCAGCAGCAGTATATTCTTTATTATACTAAATAAAAACCCACTTGCACAATGCTAAAAATCAAGTTAATATGTAAGCAGTATATAAAATATTAATTCCCAGAAAGGCAGGTTTAATAAATGAAAGTTGAACTACGACCCGGTCTTCAAGGACGAGCCGAAGCAATCGTTGACACCACCAATGTTGCAGCAGTTATGGGCAGCGGCGATCTTGATGTTTTTGCTACTCCGGCCATGATAGCCCTGATGGAGCAGGCCGCCTGCAACGCGATCCTTCCATGCCTTGACTCCTCTACCAGCAGCGTCGGCATCAAAATGGACACCACTCATGAAGCCGCCACGCTGCTTGGGAAAAAAATTATTGCTACAGCCAAACTGATAGCCGTTGAAGGACGCAAGCTTACATTTAAGGTAGGCGCCTGCGATGATCATGGACCGATCGGCAACGGTACCCACGAGCGCTTCATTATTGACAAAGCTAAATTTATTGCTAAATTACAGTCTAAGCGCTAAATTATTTTTTAACAAAAAACTCCCGCATTGCGGGAGTTTTTTGTTTACCTGCAGCTAAAGCTTTAAACAAACGCTTCAGCTGCGAATAAAATTAGTAAAAACTGGCGTTTCCTGCTGTGGTAATGCTACACCAGCCTGCAAACCGGCTTCTTTGCACCGCAGTAAAAAAGCCATATTTCTGCCCAGCGTACGCATCGTCTGTAAGCCTTCCAAATCCTGTTTTACTTCTTCAGCATTGACGCCATGTACCATATTCCAATATTGCGAAGCTACAACAGGCATCTGCATCAGCATAAAATATTTATTCAGCTGTTCAAAGGCTGCCGTCGTTCCCGCACGGCGGGCAGATACCACCGCAGCCGCCGGCTTCAGGTAAAAAGTTTTCTGACCTGAACAAACGGCAGTATAAAAAACTCTGTCCATAAAAGAAGTTATCGCTCCTCCGGCTGCAGCCCAATGTACAGGCGAACCAAAAATATAGCCGTCATAAGCAGATGCCAGCTCCAAAAATTCATTGACCTTGTCATGAAAAACGCAGCGGCCAGTTTTGGCACAGCCGTGACAGGCAATACAGCCCGCAATAGCTTTCGTACCGATCCAGAAAATATCTGTTTCGATGCCCTCCTGTTCCAATGCAGACGCAACTTCTGCCAGCGCCGTATATGTGCAGCCTTTTTCATGGGGGCTGCCGTTAACCAATATTACTTTCATCTTTACTCCGCTCCTTTACTTTGTTGTCTTTCCACTGCTCCTGACATAACTATACAACCTTGAGCGCACTCCAGGTCAAGTGAATTATTTTCAAATTTTACTGCTTTTCTGTCTGTACATAAAAAACAACAGGCGGCAAACCTTTACCACCTGCTGTTTTTGACTTTCTCTATTTTATTAGTGATGCCACAATAAATGCTGACTTACCGCCAGTTCCAGCCTGACTACTACAAGGAGGCAAATAATAACCGCAGCAGCAACCATGCCGATAACACCGCTCCAGCCATAGCTTTCCAAAAATACGCCGCCTAAAGTCCCCAGTGAGCTTGCACCGGCATAATAGAAAAACATATACATCGACGATGACTGCGCTTTATCGCCATGATTAAGTTTTCCTACCCAGCCGCAGGCTACAGAATGTGAACCCAGCATCCCAAAAGTAAATATGGCCAGGCCTATAAATTTAAATACAAGCGGCTGCAGTAAAGTCAGCAGCCCGCCGGTCAGCATTATCAAAAGGCCCAGAATAAGTACGCGCCCGTTACCATGCTGATCTGATAATCTGCCCATATAGGTAGAGCTGAAGGTTCCAAACAAATAGACTACAAACAGCAGCCCTACTACAGTCTGGCTTAATGAATAAGGCGGTGCCAGTAAGACATAGGAAATAAAGTTAAAAACAGCAACAAAAGAACCCATAATCAAAAATGCAACCAGGTAAATCCATAATAATTTCTTATTTGCCAGAGCGGTATGAAAGGTTTTTATCAGCTGCAGTCCGCCTGACTGGCGCTGCCGCTGATATTTCGGTTTAGGCAGCAGCATAAAAAAAGCAATACCGACAGCAAGATATAAAATGCCGATCACAATCAGCCCCATGCGCCAGGAAACAAAATCAGTAATCGCGCTGACCACAAGCCGTCCAAACAGACCTCCCACTGTTGTTCCGCTGATATAGATCCCAATTACAGTACCGACGTTAAACGGCTCAAATTCCTCATTGATGTAAGCAATTATCAACGAAGGAAATGCAGCTAAAAGCAATCCCTGTATCAGACGCATCCCCAGAATAGCTTCAAAACTGCCGCTGAAGCCTATCATAATAGTCAGTATTGCAGCGCCTATCAAGCCGACAGCAGTTGCCAGTTTACGGTCAAAACGCGGTGCCAAACCGGCAATCAGCAGCATTGCTGCTGACATCCCCATCAATCCTAAAGATACTGCCAGACTTCCCTGTACTGCATTGAGCCCAAAGCTGGAAGCAATAACCGGTATAATCGGCTGCACACAGTACTCGGCACCAAAAGCCGCCATACTTCCTAAAAAAATAATAAACAGCGTTCGCCAGTAAACCTGCGAACCTGTTTTTATATACTCGCGATTTTCCACTTAAAAGCCCCTTTTCTCTATAACCTGCTTTTAATTGTATACTTTCTGCCGTATTAGTCAATTCCTAAAATAAATAAAAGCACCGATGGCGGCCGGTGCTTTTATTTATTTTTTCATCTCATTCACCTTTACTGCCGTTATTCACGCAGCTCGGCCAGCGAAGGCAATGCAGCACGTACAGGCTTCCACAGCATGATCGAAACAGTATAATCGATCAGCGAATGTAAAAATGTACCAACCCCTACCAGAACAAGTACGCTCATAACATAACCGTCGGCAAGCTGTTCCGGTTTGAAAATGCTGCCGGCCAGAAAGAAAGGTGAAACGACGGCAACCTCAGCCAGAGCATGTACAAAGGCCAGCCCACCATTAAACACAGTGCTTGGCAATGGCTTTTCAATGATTTCCGGTATTTTTCTGATCAGCACAGCCCCAAGCAGGGCAAAACAGATATGGCTGGCAGCCCTCAGAGCAATAATTACAGGCGTCGTCATAAAAAAGCCCAGCGTCGTTCCCAAGCAAACTACTGCGGCCAGCTTCGGCGATATGAACATCGCAATAAAAATAGCCACATGGCTGGCCAGCGTAAACGACATCGGCCCGATCACTATTTTAGGCATCAGCATCGGCACAACGATACCGATACCACACAGTACCCCGGCCAATACAAGCTGATTGATATTCTTGCTTTTCATTTCGCAGCTCTCCCCTCATCATTCATCCTTCTGCCTCATTGATAACGAAAACAGCGCCTCAGGGCGCTGTTTTTATTTTAACACAGTTTGCAAAAAAGCCTGCAGACGTTCATTTTTCGGATTAGTAAAAATATCCTCAGGCCTGCCCTGTTCCTGTACTCTGCCATCAGCCATAAAAATAACTTTGGTCGCTACTTCGCGGGCAAAACCCATTTCATGAGTCACTACCACCATCGTCATTTTTTCTTCAGCCAGTTCACGCATGGTACGCAGAACCTCCCCTGTCAATTCAGGATCCAGCGAAGATGTCGGCTCATCGAAAAGCATGATCGACGGCTTCATCGCTAAAGCGCGGGCGATAGCTACACGCTGCTGCTGACCGCCGGAGAGCTTCCGCGGATAAACATCCGCTTTTTCGGACAAGCCAACCTTGCCTAAAAGTATTTTTGATTCTTCGATTACTTGGGCGCGGTCGCGCTTCTGCACCTGCACCGGTGCTTCAATCAAATTCTGCAGCACTGTCATATGCGGAAACAAGTTAAACTGCTGAAACACCATTCCCATTTTACAGGCAATTCGGCGGCTTTCGTCACCGGGTGCATATACCACCTCACCTGTGCTGCTGGTATCAGCAAGCAGCTCACCGTCAATAATGATCGTGCCCCTGTTGATAGTTTCCAGCTTGTTCAAACAGCGCAGCAAAGTACTTTTACCGCTGCCGCTGGGACCGATGACGGCAATGACTTCGCCTTCTTCGACATCAAGATCTATACCCTGCAAAACGTTCAGTTCCTGAAAACTTTTATGAATATTACGTGCTTCGATTTTTTTCATGGCTTACTCCCATCAATCGTACTTCGAAAATCTTTTTTCCAGTTTGTCAAATCCGTAGGTCAAAACCAGCGTCATCAGCAGATAAAAAACACCGGCTACAAGAAACGGCGTAATACTGAAATCACGCTGCACCAGATTACGTGTCGTCCGCAGCAGATCATTCATTGCCAAAACATAAATCAAAGAAGTATCTTTAACCAGAGTTATCGTCTCATTGCTGACAGGCGGCAGGATAATGCGAAAAACCTGCGGCAGAATAATACGGCGCATGGTCTGTACATAATTCATACCCAAAGTACGGGCCGCTTCATACTGGCCTTTAGGAATAGCCTGGATACCGGCGCGGAAAATTTCGCAGAAATAAGCGGCATAATTAAGTACAAACGCAAAAATAGCCGCCTGAAAATCATCCATCCTGATCCCAATACCGGGAATAAATGGAAGTCCGTAATAAACGAATAAAAGCTGCAGCATCAGCGGCGTACCGCGCAGCAGCCAGACATAGACACCAACGGCACTGCGCAGACTGCCAAGTGACGAAACCCTCGCCAGAGCCAGCAGTATACCTAAAGGTATTGACAAAACAATAGTAATAAAAAACAATTTTAAAGTTTCGATCGTTCCCAGCCACATCTGAGGCAGGATGGAAATAATATAATCCATTATGAGTCTCCGTATCTGCATTAAAAATAAGTAGAGTAAAAGGGCCGACAGCTCATGCCATCGGCCCGGAGCTTATTAATATTTAGTGATGTCAACACCCATCCATTGTTCAGAAATCTTTTTCATGGTGCCGTCTTTTTTCATTTCATCCAGTGCCTTGTTGATTTTCTCACTGTATTCTTTATCATCCTTACGGAAGGCAACCGCTACGACTTCGTCGCCCAGATTTTCTTCCAAAGCTACATATTTATCAGGATGTTTGACCATATAATAACGAGCCAGAACAGCGTCAACTACCATGGCATCGATACGGCCGGCGTCCATATCCATATAAACAGCAGCAAAGTCAGGATATTTTCTGTAATCTTTCAGGGAAGCCCTCAGTTCATTATTTCTGTCAAGAATATAAGAACCGGTACTGTCATCCTGTACTGCCAGAACTTTACCCTTCAAATCAGCAATTTTAGTAATCTCAGACCCTTTAGGAACAACTACCAGCTGAGCATTTACCATATAGGGCTTGGAGAGCGTATAAGCTTCCTGACGCTCCGGGTTGACTGTAAAGCAGTTCCAGATCGCATCGATACGCTTACCCTTGATCTCTGCTTCCTTGGAAGCCCAGTCGATCGGTTTAAATTCTACTTCCATACCAGCACGCTTGCAGGCTTCTTTAGCGAGGTCGATATCATAACCGACGATCTCGTTCTTTTCATTACGGAAGCCCATCGGCGCAAAATTGTCATCAAGACCTATCACCATTTTTTTAGGACTGTCACTGCCGCAGCCTGCAACCAAAGACAAAGCCATCAGCAGCGTCATAGCCAAAAGTAAAAATTTCTTCATCATCCATCCCCCTCTAAGGTGTTGTTTTCTTACTACGCTTTTGATTATACTTTAGTATGCTAAATTTGTAAAGAGGTAAATTGATTTTTTTTGAAATTTTTTGCAGGAATTTTCCTTACAGCTGCGAATCTTATTTCAACAGCAGTATTTTATAACGAAAGAGGGGCTTGTGATGATCGTCACTGAAAGAAAAACCGATATTTTTGAACGCCGGGCCGGCGGTAAAGGCAATACTATTATGGAGCACATCGTCGATGAAAATGTTTACGGCGGCAAAATAGCCGCTTATGCGCGCGTAATTCTTAAACCCGGCTGTTCACTCGGTTACCACAAACATGAAGGCACCAGCGAAACTATTTATATCCTGCAGGGTACGGCCTTATATAATGACAATGGCACTGAAAGCACGCTGACTGCAGGCGCAGTTGTTTTCTGCCCCGAAGGCGAAAGCCACAGCATCGAAAATATTGGTCAGGATGACCTGTTGGCTATGGCGCTGATCGTCAACGAAAAATAAATTTCAAACAATTACAAAACATATTAAAACACTGCTGTGAACTTTAGTTCACAGCAGTGTTTTTCCATTTATTCGGATTTATTTTACTGCTCGCAGCAACGCGGAGCTCACTTAGAACGTGAACCTTAGCCCGGCGTTGACGCTCCACTTTTTGTTGATGTCGCCGCTGAAGCCGCGTGTCACTTCACCGTAGAAGTTGCCCGTTTTGCTGATCCTGACGTTGCCGCCCAGACCCAGCTCAAACCATGTATCACCGTAGTCATTGTGCTTCGTTAATATATCGTTCGTGCCCCCTGCGTCCGAGGTCAAAACCAGGTCGCGCTCACCGGCAAATTCGTGCAGCAGGTCGGCTTTCAGGTAGATATCGCTGCCGTTTTCTATCTTCTGTCCCATGACGAAGCCGATACGCCCGAGGGCGCTGTTCATGCCTTCGATACGGCCATTGGCCCCACGGTCGGTGGTGTAGTCGATGCTGCCCAGCCTGCCAAGTGTGAATTGGGCATTAGGCTCGATGAACAGCCCTCTCTCCAGATCAAAGCGTTTGCCGTATTCGACGCTGACGCTGCAGGCGTGCTGCTTGTATTCGGCTTTGTCAGGGTAGTCGCCGTAGGATTCCAAATCAGTCGATACGATGCCGTAACGGGCCGTGACATTGGTATAACTGCCGTTATCTGCCGTCCACACGCCGTACAGGCTGAAGCTTTTCAGTTTGTCTTTGCCGCTGCCCGGGCTGTAGCTGCCTGTGCCGTCGCCGTAGTCTACCGCCAGGCCGTAGATGCTTTTGGCGTTATCGGCTTTGTCGTAACCAAACTGGTACAGGTTGTAGCGGCCTTCGTAGTTATCGCCGCTGAACCTGCCCGCCTGCGTACGGGCCCAGATGCCGTCCGCGTGTTCACTGCCGTTGCCCAGTGCTCCCAGACGGCTGCGCAGGCTGTCGTTGGTGTTGCGCCACAGGGCGTAGCTGTTGTTGGCTGCCTCCAAAAGTACCCGGGTGTCGTTATTGGCAGTTTTGGCTACTTTTGTCAGATACCAGTTGTTGGCCGACTGCCCCAGCGTGTCGCCTTTGGCCAGGGTCGGGTCGATGTCCCACAGGCCGCCGGCATTGAATCCTTTGCCTTCAAAGGTCAGTTTGCCGCTGTTATCGGTGATCAACAGCTGTTTATGTTCACCTGTGACCTGGATGCCGTTCAGCTTGCTCAGGTCCCTGATCTGGACGTAGTGGGTGCCGACGTCGGCATCTTTGATGATCAATTTATCACTGTTGCTGTCATTGTCGCTGCCAAGGTCGGTATCCATGATAAAGGTGTTGCCGCTGCCGCTCAGTTTGTCGATGGTCAGGGTCTCGTAGGCAGGAGGGATAAAGGCTCTGTTCCTGCCGAAGCTGTGGTCCGTCATATCAATACTGGCGTTAGTGGCTGACAGGGTGCCGTTGATGGCAAAACTGCCGCCGCTGACTGCTGACAGTTCCAGACTGCCGCCTGTCATCGTGAGACCGCTGACGATGCCGCCGCTGGCGATATTCTGCGTGCCGCCGTTGATGGTGGTATTGGCTGCTGTGCCGCCTGTCAAAACAGCCTGCGTGCCGCTATTCAGGGCTCTGACCGTGCCCACGCCGCCGGCAGAGACTGTCTGCGCACCGCCATTCATGCTGTTGGCGATACCTGTCTGCCCAGCTGTCAAATTCCAGCTATCGCCTGCCGTTACCGTCCCGACAATGCCAGTGCCGCCGCCCGAGATGATCTGCTTTGCTGTAACGTGCTCGACATAGCCAGTGCCGCCGCTGGCTATTTGCTGCTGGCCGCCTAAAATCCCCAGGGCTGAACCCACGCCACCGCTGCCTATTTGCTGCGCACCGCCATTCATGGTGCTGACCGTACCGCTGCCGCCGTGCTTGATTTCCTGCGTACCGCCGGACATAGTGCTGACCGTACCGCTGCCGCCGCTGGAGATAGTCTGATTGCCGCCATTAATGGTGCTGACCGTGCCCACGCCGCCATTGGAGATACTCTGAAAGCCGTTGTTTATGGTACCGACTGTGCCCTTGCCGCCGCTGAAGATATTCTGCAGGCCGATCTTCATCGTGCTGACTGTACCCTTACCGCCGCTGAAGATATACTGAAGGCCGCTGTTCATGACGCTTACCGTACCCACGCCGCCGCTGGCGATATTCTGCTGGGCGCCGTTCATAGTGCTGACCGTACCGCTGCCGCCGATGGAGATATTCTGCGTGCCGCCGTTCATGGTACTGACCGTGCCGCTCTGCCCGGCAGTTATATTCTGGCCATCGCCGGAAACCATGGAAGCTACGCTGGCATTGCCGTCATACTCAGTTGCTTCGGCCCGGGCGAATATGGCCCGGTCCACCATGTCTGCCAGCTGCGGCAGCACGGCGTAGTCCAAAGGCTCGGCCTCGCTGCGTGCCGGCTGCGGCGCAGCAACCAGCTTCTGTTCTGCCCCGGCCAGCGCTGCCAGCGGAGCTACTGTGTTCACAAGGTTCATGCCCATGACTACTGTCGCCAGGATCTTTTCCGCTTTCTTTTTGTCCATACCTCTGCTTTTTCCGTTGTTTTTCATTGGCCTGTCTTCTTTCCATATACTCGGCACCAGTGTTTAGTTACTACCGATATTTTCTCCGCAGCCAGTTCCAGTTCGCTAAGAGCTGTGAACTGCTGCTCCAAAAGTGCAGCCACGTCTGCCGATGCTTCCGGCTGTTCGTCGATGTAGAATTTTTTGCGGCCGTTTTCGCTGTCTATCACCGGCACTGCACGGTGTTTTAAATTCAGCACCAGCAGTTTATCGGCTACCGCCCGGCTCAGCAGCTTTATGTCATGGGCCGGGTCGAAGACGTGCTGCAGGACATAGACTGCTATGGCGCAGTCTGCCTTTAGTCCGCCACGCTCTGCCAGGGCGCAGAACATTTCGTAGGAGATGACGCTGAAGCGGTCGCTGTTTACATACTCTGCCGCCATACGGCGCATGTCGGGCGAGATATCGACTCCCAGCACCCGGCAGTCGTACTGCTCAAGCAGGGCTTTGGACAGCCTGCCTATGCCGCAGCCAAAGTCCAACACTGTTTTGCCGTTTAAATCGCCCAGTCCACCGGCAAACAGAGTTTTCATGTATTCTGTTTCCCGCTCCCAACGCTGGCGGTAGTCACCGCCCTGCTGTTCTTCTGTCAGGATGATGTTTTTTGCCTGTTCCAGGTCCTGTACTTTGAACATGTCTTTGTAGTAGTAAAGGCTCATTTTTTTATCAGCTCCTGTTTCTTTTTTGTTGCCGCTGCTTTAGCTTTACCTTTGCCTGCTTCTGCTGCCAGCGGGTCCAGTTTGTGATCTGCCATCAGCCGGTCGATGACTTTGTTTACCGCTTCCGGCGTGATGTAACGGCTGCATTCATACTGACGTTCTGTTCCTTTCAGCCGCGGGCACCATTCAAAGTCTTTATGGTCGAAGACTATCTGCGTATCGTTCCAGCAGCCGTTGCAGACGTGGTAGTTGATGACCCGATAGGGAGTGGCAAATTCGTTCAGCGGCAGGGTGAAGCCGCTGATGAGCACGACAGGTATGCCAACGCCGTTGGCCAGCCAGCTGAGGCCGCTGGACAGGCCGACAAAGAAGTCGGCCTGTGCCAAAAGGTCGATACGTTCCTGCAGGGGCAGCTTGCCGGTAAAGTCTTCCGCCCCGTAGGGGATGATGTTGAAGCGGCTGTTCATGCCGTAGACGTTTTCGCGGTCGATGCACAGTACCCGGTAGCCTTTGGCCTGCAGGTATTTGACGACGCCCAGCCAGCCGCCGCCGTTGTTCCAGTATTTGGCCTGGCTGCTGGACTGGGCGGCGATGCAGACGTAGGGTTCTTGGATCCTGCGCTTTTTGTCCTGGGGCAGCAGCTTTACGCTGAGCTGGGGCGGTTCGCCGCCTTCGTCCAGTCCCAGGATCATGGCCGCGTTCTGGTGCAGGCCCCGGATGCGGAAGTCTGACGGCTGATGTACCCGGTCGTCGCAGGGGAAGAAGATGCCCATGTAGTAGCTGGCGTACAGTCCTTCCGGCCGTTCTTCCGGCTGGACGAAGTTTATTTCCGGGTAGGACGGTTTGAACAGTTCGGCCAGTTCTGCGGCCATGGCGCAGTAAAGCTGGCAGCCGTGTTTTTGCCGGAAGGCTTCCGCGTAGGGGAACCAGGCCAGGATGTCTCCCAGTATCCCGACGGGGAATTTGAGCAGTACTTTTTTGCCGCGCAGGTCCAGGTCGTGGGCAAAGATCAGTTGATCTTTTTCGTATACTTCGATGCGAAAATCAACAAAATACTTTTTGCTGCTGGTGACCAAAACGCCGCTGGCAGGGGCGTCGTAGACGGTGAGGCAGGCTTTACGGTCGATGAATTTTACCCGGTATTCGCCCTGGGGCACGGTGACGCGCACGCCGTAGTTGAAGTCGAACCTGATGCCTGCGCTGCCGCTTTCCTGCTGCACTTCGCCGGCGTCGAACATCATATAGGGTCTGGGCGCTGCAGGTGCAGGCTTTTCGATGCCGGCGGTCGGGGCCTTGCCCTGCCCTTTGCCCATTATGGCCGCAAGCTCTGCTTCGCCTGCTGATTTTATTTCTGTCATAGTCACATCTCCCTTTTTCAGATAGATTCTTTTGTTTTCTTTTGTTTTTCTTTTGTTAAAACGGTGTTTTTATTCCCCAGAGCAATAATCATAATTATTGTAGCACCTTTGTCCCCCCCACAAGACATGCAAACGGATATTTATCAGAAACTTCCGTTTTGCCCCTCCCCGGCACTTATACAACAACCATCAGCGGGCAATGCTCCGCACGTGGTCATTGTCCTCCTGCTGCCCGCCTGCGCCGCTGGCGACAAGGAAACGTAAAAAAGAAAAACCCCGGATGCTTTGGCAAGTACCCGAGATCGGAGATCTATTCAAGTCCACACAAAAAATTTAGCCCCCAAAGGGCTAAGTATTCCGCAGTGTTGTTTTGCTATTTACTTTTTTTAAAACAGACGTACACTTAAACACAAAACTCCGGCTTTCCAACAGCCGGAGTTTTGTGTTTATCAGTTAAGATATTGATATTTTTTTAAGATACCCAGTTCTTTGTTCAGCTCACTCTCGGAAAACTTGCTGCCTTTTATCTGTTTGACTTGCTCAATAATTTTTTTATCATCGGCAGCAGATCGCAGCAAAGCTGTTGCTGCGTAATCCAATGTTGTCAGTGCTTCCAGTTCTAATGCTGTTTTTTTGCCAAATACTGATAAAACATCATCGACAATGTCTTGTTCCGTAGCCGTTAAGGCATTGTCCAGCTCTTCATCCGTACCGCAAAATTTGATAACATGCGTCATGCCATGATCCGCATCGATCTCGATCATGTCTTCGCTTTCTAAAAAATGTAAAGCGTTGTCAAGTTTTTCGCTATAAGGCCCAAAAAAGTGGATTTTATAATTCAGGCCAACCTCCACGCCTTTACGCTCTATCAAATACATCAGCTTCTGCACCATTTTTTTGCCCGGATCAGGATGCGCTGAACAAATTTTTTGAATTATGGAAGCACATTTTTTGATATAATCCATAACATTACCTCCCTCTATTCTGCCTGAGACTCTAATCAATCTTCCTCACTGCAATTACGCATAATTTCCTGGACTACCGGTCTAACCTCAGCATGCCGCTCTGGGCTGACATAAAGACGATAAATATCGATCTTGCTGGCCAGGCTTTGGATAATGTTCGATTCTTCGGAAATAGTACTGCACATTCCCGTATCCCGGTGTACGATGATGATCGCTTTTTCGTCATCAAGATCTGTTTTAACAGGAATCTTATGCGGCATTTTTGCTGCAGAAGTATCCACTAAAAATTCTTCAGCATCGAATTTCTCAAAAATACTGCGTTTTAGCATTCTGAAATTTTGTCTATCTGCCTTTGCAGTATGCGTCTTGGTGGAATATATACAAGGATACACCCGTCTTTTGATAATGTTTCCCGCTGCTTCTATTATATCACGCTTTTCCGCCAATAGTTCGAGAACTTTATTATCATTCCATTTTAAATATTCACTTGTAGAATCAGGATATTTTCCGTCAGGTAAAACTTCACTCAAAGCTCTTGCCAGCATCAAATCAAAATACCTGCGCGTCCTATGAAAATAGACCTCAATAAACATAAAGTAGCGGGCCAGAACAAATTCTTCTAAAGCCTGGATACCGCCATCAGTAATCGCCAATCGGGGAGATTCATCCTGTTTATGGATAGTAAGACAGGTGAGCAGCCTTTCTATATCATATCTTCCGTAATTGACACCGCAAAACAGGGAATCCCGCAGCAGATAATCCATTTTATCACAGTCAAGTTCACTGTCCATAAAGCTTTTTAAAAAAGTGAATTCATAATTTTCTCCAGGATTTTTACCACTGTAAATATCACAGATCAAATCAGGAGTGATATCGTACTCACTTCCATATTTTTCTTTAAAGCCCTGGCCGATCTCACTTATATAATCAGCTATTTCTGTTTCTTTAACTATTTTTTCTGTAAAATCTTCATGCTCCATACCCTCCGGAAACACAGCTTCCGAAGCATGGGAAAAAGGGGCATGCCCCAAATCATGGGTCAACGCGATCAATCTTAAAATCTGTTTATACCAAGCACATTTTTCAGCATCAAAAATATAACTTCCACTGGCTTTGGCATTATCAACGGCACTTTCAAAAGCTTTGGTAACTAAAAACATCACACCAAGAGAATGTCCGAACCTTGTGTGTTCAGCACCATGAAAAACTAAATAAGTCATTGCCAGCTGCCTGATGTTTCTTAGCCGTTGAAATGGCAACGAATTTATTATTTTATTCTCAGACTTACTTACTCGAATAAATCCATGAATCGGATCTCGATATTTATCACTCAAAATATAACCTTCTTTATAAAAATTTAATCTATTTCGCTTTAGTATTATAGCATACTATCATTATTATTGCTTATCTGTGATAAAATTATTTTGTATAAAAAAACTCCGGCTTCTAAACAGCCGGAGTTTTTATTTATTGCGGTTTTTATATTTGTTCACGTGCCAGCTTTTTCTGCAACCAGAACATCCGCAGCGTTAAGAAAACCGCCGAGAAAAACAAGCCTATATCCAGGCTCTGCCAATATGCGGCAGGACCATGCTCCATTACAAAATCCAGGAAACAGCCCAAGGGCAGACAAACCACCCAATAGGCAAAAAAACCGGAATAGAAGGTTGCTTTAACATCTTTATACCCGCGCAGGATTCCTTGGATCGGCGCTGCCGTCGCATCAAACAACTGAAAAAAGATCGCATAAAACAAAAAGCCGACTACTTTTTCAATAATGACAGGGTCAGTAGTGTAGAGCATGGCTATATAAGGTCTGTTAGTGTAAACCAGCACCGCCAGAAAAATCGCGATGGCCATATTGAGAGCAATGCCCATACGACTGAATTTCTGCGCTTCCTCAAAACGTTTGGCACCTGCTTCGACCCCAACTAAAATCGTCAGCGCCATTGAAAAACTGAGCGGCACCATATAAAGCAATGAAGTAAAGCCCAACGCTGCCTGATGCGCCGCAATGATGACTGTACCGAACTTGGCAATGAACAGTGCAACTACACCAAAAATACTGGCCTCCATAAACATTGCCAGACCAATCGGCACACCGATGCTGAGATTTTCACGCAGCTGTTTGATATCTAAATGGAAACGGTCTTTAAAAATCCGGAAATGCTCAAAAGCCGGCAGCTTATGCACGATCCAGACAAAAATAGCAAATTCCAGCCAGTAGGTAATACCAGTCGCCACACCGGCGCCAACCCCGCCCAAACGCGGCATTCCCAGTTTTCCAAAAATAAAACAGTAGTTTAAAAAGGCATTTACCGGCAGCGCCAGCAAATAAATCTTCATTGTGATACCTGTATGTCCCAAAGTATCTATCAGAGCACGCAGCGAGGTTGACATAAAAAACGGTATCACACCTACGGCCACCGCCGCCATATACATCTTGGCAATATAATGCACCTGCGGTTCCAAATGAAGATGTGTCAGCAGGGTATCTAAAAATAAAACGCCCATTAAAATGATAACTGCCGAAAAAGCTAGCGCCAAAAAAATCGTATGCCGAATGACCTTACCAATATTATCGCGCTTATCAGCGCCTAACAGATGAGCAACTATAGGCATCGCGCCTAATAAAACTCCATTAGTGCCAACAAAAATCGGCATCCAGATATTACCGCCGATCGAAGTGCCCGCCAAATCGACCGCACCTGCATGACCAGACATTGAAGAATCAAAAAAATTCATAGCCATGATCGCCGTCTGAGTAATCAAAATCGGGATCATCACTGAAAAAAGCCGCCGCAGGCGTTGTTTAAAATTTTCGTCTACTAACATATTTATCCCTTTCTATTTTAAGGCAGCTCAGAAAACACCGCTCGCCTCCGCCAGTTCCGTAAGATAGGCCCAGCGTTCCACAAGCTGTTCCAAACGCTGCCCGGCATCCTGCTGCTGCGCGGTAAGCTCGCCCAGCTTCACAAAATCACTGCCGGCGCTATTGACTTCCAGCGTCAGCATTTTCAGCTCGGCTTCCACACCGGCGATCATTGTTTCTATCTGCTCAAATTCCAGTTTTTCCTTATAAGTCATCTTGATTTGTTTAGACTGGCTTTTAACGGCTTCTATACGCTCCTTGCCGGTACCGGTTTTAGCACCGCCTGCAAGCATTGCTTTGCTTTCGGCCGCCGCTGCTTCATATTTGCTGTAATCGCCGATAAACTGCCTGATCTCACCATTACCCATAAACGCAAAAATTTTGCCGGCAAACCGGTCTAAAAAGTAACGGTCATGCGAAACTGCGATGACAGCTCCATTAAAACTGTCCAGATAATCCTCCAGCACCGACAGCGTCGGGATGTCAAGATCGTTGGTCGGCTCATCCAGAAGCAAGACGTTGGGGGCACCCATCAGAACCCGCAGCAGATACAGCCGCCGTTTTTCTCCGCCGGACAGTTTATTGACCGGCACCCACTGCAGCTCGGAAGGAAATAAAAACCTTTCCAGCATCTGTGCGGCAGTAATCCTTGTCCCATCGTTTGTTTCGATGTGGTCGCTCACATCGCGGATATATTCCAGCACGCGCTGTTCGCTGTCCGGAAATTCGCTGTGCTGAGAAAAATAACCGATCCTGACCGTCTGTCCGATCTGAACACTGCCACGGTCAGGCACTAATTTTCCCGCCAGAATATCCATCAGCGTCGTTTTGCCGCTGCCGTTAGGGCCAACAATGCCCACGCGGTCATTACGCAGCAGGATATAGCTGAAATCTTTGATATAGGTCACACCGTTGTAGTCAAGTCCCAGATGCTCGCACTCGACCACAGTTTTCCCCAATCTGCTGCCGGCAGATGACATTTCCAGTTCTCCCGGTGCAGAAATATTTTTCACTTCCTGCTCCAGCTCGTTAAAACGTTCGATGCGTTCCCTGCTTTTTGTCCGCCGTGCTTCCGCACCGCGGCTGATCCAGGCCAGTTCACGCCGGTAAACATTGCGCAGCCGCTGAGCAGCAGCAGCTTCCGACTGGCGTCTTTCTTCACGCTTTTGTAAAAAAAGGCTGTAATTTCCTGTATATAAATAGCATTGCCCGCCATCTAATTCCAATGTCCGGTTGACCACTCTGTCAAAAAAATACCGGTCATGGGTCACCATCAGCAGAGCGCCTTTTCGCTTCAAAAGCAGCTGTTCCAGCCAGGCCACAGTTTCATTATCCATATGATTAGTAGGTTCGTCCAAAATCAGAAGATCGGAAGGACGCACCAAAACTCCGGCCAGTGCTACACGCTTGCGCTGCCCGCCGGAAAGTTCCGCCATCGGCTGATTAAAATCACTGATCCCCAGCTGATCAAGCACCGCTTTAGCTTCGCTCTCCAGCTGCCAGGCATATGCGCTGTCCATTTGCTGCTGCAGTTCCAGCAGCCTGCTCTGTAACGCACTGTTCTCAGGATCAGCAGCCGCCAGCGCTGCCGCCCGTTCATAACGCCGCAGTAATTCCAGCTGCGGCGAATCGCCCTGAAATACCTGTTCCAATACCGTTGCCTGTGGATCATGATCAGGATTCTGCGGCAGATATTCGATCACGCAGCTGCCATTTGCCGTAATCCGGCCGCCGTCACCGGCTTCACCGCGTGCAATATCGCGCAGCAGCGTGCTTTTACCGGTGCCGTTGACGCCGATAATACCGATTTTATCGCCCATTTCAATATTAAAAGTTACATCTTTAAACAAAGTTCTGACGCCATAGCTGTGCGACAGCTTCTCTACACTTAAAATCATTCTTTTCGCCCTCTGTAAAACAGAATAAAAGCAGCCTGCCGCTTGAGCAGACTGCATATATTTTAAATAAGCTCTACTTGAAGATTAGGATTTGCAGCGGCGGCATCCTGTACAACTGTAAGCAGTCTTGCGCCATACCAACCTAATTCTGAACCTGCGGCTACCGCCTGCGGTATTTTTAGTATAACAGGCTCGCAGACTTCCGTCAAACAATCATACAATGCGTCCAGATTTTCACCGTAATAATCCGGCAGCTCAAGCTCCGCACGCAGATATTTATGCAGCTGCCTGATCGACTGCATCCTGGCCAGTGCCAAAGTTACTGTTTTCATCAGCCGCCTCCTTAATACAATTTTTCAAAGCTTTTATAATGATCGTCCGTATAATAGATCAGTCCGTCATTAGAATACACCAGACGTTTAGCATTCCTGTTACCGGTTTTGTAATCAATATCGCATTCTTTCCAGCTGCGTCCTGATTTCTGCGGCAGTAATCCTTCGTAGTTGCCATACCTGTCACCGCCTATACTTTTACCGGGCGCCACTTCATTCAGCGTTCCCTTATGCTTCCAGCCCAGGCGCTCGGCTTCACGTTTAGTAATAAAATTTCCCGGCAATTTATGAAAGGTATGGATATACAAAGCTACCTCAGCCTTACCGGTATAAGCGCGCCCTTCTTCGACTTTGAACTGCGCCTGCTTGCCCTGCAGCTGTGCCAGTCCACTTTTGGCGGTTTTGGCCACCTGCTCTGCAGCCTGCTGTTTAGCCTGATTCAGCTCTGTCTGAGGCGTTTTGCCACAGCCAAACACGGCACCGGTTATAAATAATACAGCCAGTAATGCTGCAAAAATCTTTTTCATTTCAAACACCTTTAAAACCATTTTTTCATTTGATTAAAAATACCGCGTACTATAGTGTCTACAGCTTTATTTTCCATTCGCGTCATCGTTTTGCTGATCAGCTTTTCAGCGACCGTAGGCGGTTCTTTTTTGGCAGCTGCGCTGCGGCTGCGCAGCTCTTTCTGCAGCGCCGCTTCTTCCTGTGCCCTGGCTGCTGCTTCCGCATCCTGCTGGGCTTTGACGCTCAAAATCTCATAAGCAGACTCACGGTCTACAGCTTCAGCATATTTACTATACAGCGGGCTGGAGGCTATCAGCTGGTTGCGCAGCGTGTCGTCAGCTACGCCAAGATAGCTGCGCGGCGGCATGACATAAGCACGCTCCACCATTGTCGGCACTCCGTCAGCATCCAATAGTGATACCAGCACTTCGCCGGTGCCAAGCTCCGGTAGCACTTTTGCCGCGTCAAAACCAGGATTGGCTCTAAAGGCCTGCGCCGCAGCCTTCAGCCCCTTCTGGTCTTTAGGTGTGTAAGCTCGCAGCGCATGCTGCAGCTTGTTTCCCAGCTGTGACAAAACAGTATCGGGAATATCAGAAGGCTGCTGGGTGATAAAATAAATGCCGACGCCTTTGGAACGGATCAAACGCACGATCTGTTCAACTTTATCGAGCAGAGATTTCGGCGCGTCTTTGAAAATCAGATGCGCTTCATCAAAGAAAAAGACGATTTTAGGTTTTTCCGGATCGCCTGCTTCCGGCAGCAGGTCATACAACTCCGACAGCATCCATAATAAAAATGTAGAATATAACAGCGGAGTCTGAAACAGCTCTACGCAATGCAGAAGATTGATATAACCGCGTCCGTCATCTGCTACTGCCAGCCAGTCCCTGATGTCCAGTGCCGGCTCGCCGAAAAACACATCTCCGCCCTGTTCTTCCAAGCGCAGCAGAGCCCGCTGGATCGCGCCGACACTTTGAGCCGACACATTGCCATAGGCAGTTTTGAACTGAGCCGCATTATCACCGACGTACTGCACCATCGAACGCAGATCCTTAAGATCCAGCAGCAGCAGTCCCTGATCATCGGCAATCTTGAAAATGATCGTCATAATACCGCTCTGCGTGGTATTCAATTCCAAAAGCCGACTCAGCAGATCCGGCCCCATCTCGGAAATAGTCGTCCGGACAGGATGCCCTTTTTTACCGAAAACATCAAAAAAACGTACAGGAAAGCCTTTGAACTCAAAATTTTCTATGCCTAATTTATGCAGACGTTTCTGAAACCCTTCACTGCTTTCACCAGCCTTGCACATACCGGAAACGTCGCCTTTGATATCGGCCAGGAATACCGGCACGCCCATCTCGCTGAAGGATTCTGCCAGCACCTTTAAAGTAACGGTCTTGCCCGTACCCGTTGCCCCGGCGATCAGACCGTGACGGTTTGCCATTTTCGGCAGCATGCAGATCTTATCCTCGCCTTTACAGACCCAAATCTTGTGTTCATCAGCTAAATACATGGTATTCCCTCCCGCATTTTTATAAAATAAACTACATCTTTATATTAATTTTTATTATACGTTATTTAAGGGTAAGAGTAAACAAGCTGGGCAGGTTCTGTTTTTATACTGCTGTTTTTTTATTTTTCCTTGCTTGACATTATCGTAATTCTTGCTATAATGAGAACATAAATCAAATAGACCTCGCAGGACTGACGGATAAAGTGGAATCAACCACGTGTACTGCGATGCCATAGAAACAGCCGACCGTCTGGGCAGAGAGAACTGATCCCGGATGTTTTTTTTATTTTCCGGCTTTGGCCCTCTCGGATTTTTTCTAGTGTGAAAAGGAGATGTTTACCTATGAAAAACAGATGGCTCATTGCTCTGTCGGCTATCGGCATCCATATCTGCATCGGCAGTGTTTACGCCTGGAGCGTACTGACAAAGCCTATTATGCAGGCTATGGGTTTTACCCTGAAAGAAACGACCTGGACTTTTTCGATCGCAATTTTATTTCTCGGACTGTCAGCGGGATTTTTGGGCGATTACGTTGAAAAATACGGCCCGCGTAAAAGCGGTCTCACCTCGACCTGCTTCTTTGGTCTGGGTATGTTCGGTACAGCGCTGGCACTGCATCTCAACAGTCTGCCGCTCTTATATCTTTTTTACGGCGTTATCGGCGGTATCGGTCTTGGGACCGGTTATATCACCCCTGTTTCGACGCTGGTCAAATGGTTTCCCAACAACCGCGGCTTTGCCACCGGTCTTGCTATCATGGGTTTCGGTTTTGCCAGCCTGATCGCAGGTCCGCTGATGCAGATCCTGGTTGCCAAATACGGACTGGTACAGAACTTTATCATTCTCGGCTGCGTGTACATGGTTATCATGGCCGCCTCCGCCTTATATCTTGAACCACCTAAAGCAAGCAACGGCGGGCCGTCCGGCATTAACGTCAAAAGTATCCTCCCGGATACTCAGTTCACAGCCAAAGAAGCACGCAAAACCTGGCAATTTTACGCACTGTGGTGGATTTTTTTCACCAATATTACCTGCGGTATCGGACTTTTAGCAGTAGCTTCACCGATGGCACAGGAAGTAGTAAAAATGACACCGATGGCTGCCGCCTCCATGGTCGGTATCATCGGTCTGATCAACGGTCTGGGACGCATTTTCTGGTCTACTATTTCCGACTATCTCGGGCGCAGTACAGTTTATGTAGTCTTCTTCCTGATCCAGATCTTTGCCTTCTACGCACTTGCAGAAACAAGCAGTGCCTTCATCTTCCAGCTGATTGTCTTTGTCATCATTTCCTGCTACGGCGGCGGCTTCTCCTGTATGCCCGCCTTCCTCAGCGATCTGTTCGGCACGAAAGAGCTCAGCGCCATACACGGCAAGATCCTGACTGCCTGGGGCATGGCCGGCATCGCCGGTCCGCTGCTGCTGTCCTGGATCCGTGAAACGACCAACAGCTATTCAATTACCCTGTACTTCTTCTCTGCCTGCTTCGTTGTCAGCCTCATCATCGCCGGTATTTTGAAATGGCGTACTTCCGTAGGCGTACTGATCGAAAAGAAACATATCTGATTTTACTATAACCCCTCTGCTGAAGCTGCAGAGGGGTTATTTTATGCCGTTTTAGACTCTGCCTATTCGTTAACGTCATAACTATCAGTACATTTTATCTACATCTGGTATTCATTTTACTTTCCATACTATATCTGGTTTTATTTGCCACAGCCGATACCGCTGCCTGTTCCAACCAGACTTGTAATACTGGAGCAGATAACCGATAATAAAAATAACACCATTTATCAGACTGAAAAGAGGCGGTTATTATGGATACTTCGCGCCCGCGTTATCTTCATATGTTTCTTGTTTTTGTTAAGATCGGCCTGTTCACGATCGGCGGCGGGCCGGCAATGATACCGCTGATACGTGACGAATTTGTTGAAAAACAAAAATGGATCAGGGATGAAGACATTACTGACGTTCTTGCGCTCTCGCAGTCTTTGCCCGGCGTTATTGCCGTCAATGCTTCTACCTTTCTTGGCTACAGGCTGGGGGGACTTAAAGGATCACTGGTAGCAACTATCGGCGTCGTCCTGCCTTCTTTCGTCATTATTTTCGTCATCGTCACGGCTTTCACCTCCAGTGGTTTTGACCAGTACCCCAATATATTGAAATTTTTTGACGGTATCAATTCTGCTATCACAGCTTTATTGATCGCAGCAACTCTGAAACTGATTCCCTATTCCATCAAAAACAATTTTGGCTGGTTCATTCTGGCCTTTTCACTGCTTGGGATCTATTTTTTCAGTCTCGACATTGCCATAATCGTTCTGCTGGCCTCAGCGCTTGGTTACTGCGCCACTAAATATCTGGGAAGTGATACAAAATGATGCTTTATTGGGAATTATTCACTGTCTTTTTCAAAATCGGGCTTTTTTCTTTCGGCGGCGGTCTGGCAATGATCAGTATCATTCAGCAGGAAGTCGTCGGACGCGGCTGGATCCCCGCAGCTGAATATGCACGGATCATCACTATTTCTCAGATCACCCCCGGCCCTATCGCTGTCAATACGGCTACATATGTAGGAGCCAGGGTCTGCGGCCCTGAATTCTGGCAAGCCCTGCTTGGTTCTTTTGTAGCTACTTTCAGCGTCAGCCTGCCATCTTTCATTCTTGTCGCCATCGTTGCCCGTTCTCTCCAAAAGTTCAACTCTTCGCTGGCTGTACAAGGTATCCTCAATGGATTGCGGCCTTCGGTTATCGCCTTGATGCTGACCGCAGTTTTCTTTTTTATGCGGATAACATTTTTCCCCGCAACCGGAACCGTCGCAATGGAAAATCTGCTGACCTATTTCAAATTCTGGCCGACATTGCTGACGGCTTTGCTTTTTTATCTGCATTACTACCGTAACCTGAGCGCTATTCCCTTGATGCTTTTAGCCGGCTGTGCCGGACTGTTGATGTAGAAAAAACACAAAATAACCTGCATACGGCAGGTTATTTTATTTCTTCTTTAATATTTGCAGCCCAGAGAAATGGCTTCGGTCGGGCAGGACTGTCTGCATTTACCGCAGACAATACATTCCCTGTCGCCTACCCGTTTACAATCCATCAAGCAACTGCGTACGCAGCGCTGGCAGGCGGTACATTTACGCGAATCTACCTGCATGCCAAAAACGGCGATCCTGTTAAACAGGCTGTAAAAAGCTCCCAACGGACAGAAAAAACGACAAAAAGGCCGATAGATAAACAGCGCCGCAGCAGCCAAAAGTCCAATGATCCAACGCCAGTCCAGACCATGCAGATCAAAGAAATACAGATTGCAGGCAAACAGCAGCAGAACCACATATTTAAAATAACTTAAATAGTACGTAATTTTATTTTTAGACAGCTTCAACATCGGCAGCTTATCTAAAAGCTCCTGCGCCCACGCAAACGGACACAGCCAGCCACAGATCATCCGGCCAAAAAACAGAGCACACAAAATGAGCAGCCCCCAAACCCGCCAGCCCAAAGGTAAAGTAAAACCGGTCAGGGTATGCTGCGTCAGCCCCCAGGGACATCCGGCTTCTGCATAGCGGCAATAGCCGCAATTAACTCCGGGCAGACAAACATTTTTCCAGGTCATATCGGCCCCCAGCAGATTGGCGGCACCACGCCCATTATACAAAACCGTCGCCGTAAGCTGCGTCGTCCAGCGTTTAAAATCCTTAACCATTTTTACCGCTCCTTTCCTGTATTGCTTTCATTGTAAGGGCTGGAGTTGACTCACAGTCAAGCAGTTTGCAAAAAATCTACAAACAACGCTTGACCTGGAGCAGACTCCAGCATATAAACTCACATATAGAAGCCGTATAAGCAACGGCAGACCCTATCTATTTGCAACTTACAAACAGAGAAACGGAGGAAATACCATGCTGAAAACTCTGGCCCTGACGCTTACTTTATTACTGAGCTTTACTGTGGCTGCCTGCAGCAGCACGTCCGGTACCAATGCCAAAATCGACCAGACAACAGCTAACGCAGCTCAGACCGCTACAACAGACGCAGTCCAACGCATCAGGCTGACACTCGCCAACCAAGACGAGCTTATCGTCAAACTCAATGGCACCAGAGCTGCAGAGGATTTTTTGAGCCTGCTGCCGCTGGAACTGACCTGCAAAGATTTTAATAATACCGAAAAGGTAGCTTATCTGCCGCGGCGCCTGGACACACAGGGCGCTCCTGCCGGTTTTGATCCTCAAACAGGCAGTTTTGCTTATTATGCACCTTGGGGTAATCTGGCATTTTTTTACCGTGATTACGGTTATGCCAACAGCCTCATTGAACTTGGTACTGTTGAAAGCGGTATTGAAAAACTGGCCGCTTTCGATAATGATTTCACTATCAAACTGGAACGCCTGCCCTAAAAAAACAGAGCTTGCATAAATGCAAGCTCTGTTTTTTAGGCTTTCAGCGTTTCCTTCAATATCTCAACGATCTCTTCTTTAGTCAGTACTTTATAACCGCCCTCAAGAATGAACGAACCCTGAGCGATCCCGTCAAGCATCGTTTCATCGACGCCAAGTTCCCTGCCGTTAAGTACAAGTCCCAGCTCCCTCATATAGCTTTCCATCGCCGCAAGGCCTGCCTGAGCTATCTGTTCATCAGTTTTCCCCTCAGGACGCACATCCCATACATTGATGGCAAAGCGTTTGAATTTCGCCAGTCCGTACGGCATGATGTGCCTGTAATATGGCAGCGACACAGCGGCCAGAGTCATTCCGTGCGTAGCGTCAGTGTAAGCGCCGATCGACTGACCGATCATATGCACCATCCAGTCTGTCGACTTTCCTTTAGCTACCAGGGTATTCAAGGCCCATGTAGCGATCCACATAATATTGCTTCTCGCTTCATAATCTTCAGGGCTTTGCACCGCGATCCTGGAACTGTGGATCAGCGAACGCAGCAAGCCTTCCATAAGATAGTCGGAAGTATTGTCGTCAGTTCCGGAAAAATACTGTTCCAAAATATGCGACATGATATCAAAAAATCCGGCAACCATTTGATAACGCGGGAGCGTAAAAGTATAAGTCGGATCAAGTATCGAAAATCTGGGGAACACATTATCACCAAACACCCGCCCGATTTTAGCTTTAGCCGCATGATTGGTAATAACTGAACCGCCGTTCATCTCCGAACCTGTACCAACCATAGTCAGAACACAGCCAACCGGGATAATCTTATTATCCACCGCTTCCATCCGCAGATAATATTTTTCCCATGGATCAGTTTCGCAGTAAGCGGAAACTGAAACAGCCTTGGCATAATCACAGACAGAACCGCCGCCGACTGCCAGGATCAAATCGACCTTGTTTTCTTTGGCTATCCTGCAGCCTTCATATAATTTTTCCAGTGTGGGATTAGGCATTACACCTGCATCCTCAAAAACTGTTTTGCCCCCGTCCCTCAAAAGCTTGACCACGTTTTCATAAATACCGTTTTTCTTAATCGAACCGCCGCCATATACCAGCATGACATTTTTACCATAGCATGCCAATTCCTGCGGCAGATTTTCTAATGAATTTTCTCCAAAATACAATTTGGTAGGATTGGAATAAACAAATTTACCCAGCATTATTTTTGCTCCTTTATTTCAAATTTCCATATTCTGCATCTGTTACCGGTTCCAGCCATTCATTGGACACCCCCGCGGCGGGCACTTCGACTGCAAGGTGTGCAAACCAGCTGTCAGGAGCCGCTCCATGCCAGTGTTTCACTTCAGGCGGGATATTCACCACATCACCCGCGTTCAGCTCCCGGGCCGGGTTCCCCCACTCCTGATAATAACCTCGTCCGCCTGTGACAAGCAGTATCTGCCCGCCTTGATGATGGATATGCCAATTATTGCGACAGCCGGGCTCAAAAGTAACATTGCCAATAACTACTCCTTCTGTTGTCAGCATCTTCAAATAGCTCTGCCCCACAAAATACCGGGCATAGGCATCATTTTTTTCACCCATGGGAAACACGCTTAATTTTTCTTCCAACATTCTCACCACACTCCTTTTCTATCACATTCTCACATCGTTCTGCGCTCAAATCTGTTGTAGCTGAAAACGCAGTCCGCACTGATGCAGAACCGCCAAATCACCTGCTTTTTATTGCACCCGCTCATAACTAAAATGCCGGAACTTCCGTTCCTTATCTGTATCATATCCAATGGAGTTAACTCCAAGTCAAGCAGCTTTTTCAAAAAATTAATACCGGCTGTCTGACAACAAAACCGATATTTAAAAAAGCTCTGCCTGCAGTGACCGCAGCGCCCGCAAGTTTCTTTCCGTAACCTTATCCGCAGGCTCCAGCTCACTGCACAGCAGCGGCGAACTGCTATTTCCAGCCGTGATCTGCTGCAGCTGTCTGCGGCTGTCATTAGCATAACAATAAATGCAGCCATGCAGACAGGTGTTATAGGCGCCGATATCGATACTGGCGGCACAGCCGCATTCACCGCGCTGATTTTTATCTTTGACTGTATCAAGACGGCACCCGCCCACACGGCCAAGCAGCTCTGCGTCGATGCAACTGGCATGCCCAATCCCCAGATCAGCTAATTCTATAGCTTCCGCACAGGTTTCCAGCTGCAGACCATATTGCCGGGCTGTTTGGGACAATACGGCCGCAAGCCGCCGCTGCTCGTCCTCACTCAGGCCTCTCAGCCCTGCCTGATGCAGACCTGCCTTGATCTTAGGATAATAATCAAGGAAACTGATAATACATTTTTTCGTACTGTCGGCCAGCTGCGCTGCCAGTTCCTCAAAAACCGCTGCGTGATACTGCAGGTCATAGCGTGCACTTAACAGGATCGGGTCATAGCGCCAGATCATTCTTTCCGCACCTATCTTCTGCGCCAGCTGCCGAAATATCTCTATCCTCACCGCCAATGGCGGTAAAGCTGCTTCTACGTCAGCAGCATACGCATTGAGCGTAAATTGAAAATAATAAGCATACGCATCCAGAACTGACAGCTGCTTAAGCATCGGTTCTGGATTTTTTGTCCAGAAAACCAGCCCATCCACGACCTCCGGCCGCAGGCTGATCCTGCTTACCTGATGAAGGTTCAGAGGATTGCGTACCAGTACATACTGTTCCTGCAGCCGCTTTTGGAACCATTCCCAATAAAAAGCAGGAATATCAGTTCGCCGGCTGGCACTGATAATCATTCGTCATCCCTCCTCTTTTTGATAAACTGCTTAAAGCTTCACTTGTTTCTATTATACACTGATCTATATCGGACAGGCCGGCTAATTTTTTTCAGAAAACGCTTGACTTGAAGTTAACTCCAAACGCTAGAATGAATTTAAAAGTTACAGGAGGTGATTTTTATGAATATTACCGAAGCAGGCAAACTGACTTCGCTGACACCCAATACTCTGCGTTATTACGAACGGATCGGGCTTATCCCACCTGTCGCCCGTAATAAAGGCGGGACCCGGGAATACACTTCCAAAGACCTCTGCTGGATAGAATTTATAAAAACCATGCGGTCAGCCGGTCTCTCCCCGGAAACTTTGATAGAATATGTCGCCTTGTCACAGCTCGGCGACACCTCGCTGGAAGCCCGTAAGGATATTTTAGAACTGCAGCGGGAAGTGCTGCAGGAAAAATTGGAATTTATCCAGCAAACCTTAGCCAGAATAGATATCAAAATAGAAAACTACCGTACTGACATTTATCAGAAAAACCATCCGTTACAAAATCAAAAACAAGAGGAGGCAGACCTATGAAAAACTTTATTTCCATGTTCCTGATGACATCCCTGCTGCTGGGGGGGATGACCTTTACAATTGGCAAAATGAGCGTGTGTGCCGCTTCAAAAAACAGGATTGAAACAGCACAGCAAAAACAGGCGCATCTTTTCGGCAGCGCCAAAAACAAACTTGCCGCCACCGACCCGGATTTTGCTCAGACCATGGACAATTTCATTTACGGCGACGTTTATTCCCGTGGTAAGCTGACCGACAAACAACGTGAACTGCTGACGATCACCGCACTTACCGCCAGCCAGACTTTAGACAGCCTGCCTGCACAAGTGCAGGCCGCACTGGAAGCCGGCGCTACCCCGGTAGAAATAAAAGAAACACTTTATCAGTGCGCTCCCTATGTGGGCTTTCCCAAAACGGTCGGCGCTTTGGAAATCACCAATAAAGTTTTTAAAAAACAGGGCATTAAAATGCCGCTGGCAAACCAGAGTACTGTTACCGAAGCCACCCGTTTTGACGACGGCTTTAAAGTACAGGGTGAGATTTTCGGAACAGAACACATTGCCGCCATGCACAAAAACTCGCCGGCTAATCAAAAACATATAGCCAATTATCTTTCAGAGTTCTGCTTTGGCGATACCTACACCAGAAACGGCCTTGATCTGCAAATGCGGGAATTGATCACCTTATGCGCTATCAGCACTATCGGCGGTGCGGAACCTCAGGTCAAAGCCCATGTACAGGCCAATCTCAATGTCGGCAACGATAAAGAACTGATGCTGGACGCAGTTACCCAGTGCCTGCCCTATATTGGTTTTCCACGTACGCTGAACGCCATCGCCTGCATCAATCAGATCATCCCCGCCAATGCCTGATAAGCATTATATGTAAAAGAATACCTGTGCTGACTTTAAAAGTCAGCACAGGTATTTTATTTATCTGCAAATCATTGTGCCGTCCGCTTTTTACCAAACGTATCTATTTCGCCGCGTACACCTTCCAGCCAGCTGCTGATCAGTCGCTGCATCTTCCCGGTCCCGATATCCTGCAGAGCCAGTCCTTTTGTTATATACGCCTGCGGGCAGCTTGCGGCTATAGCATCCAGGCTCTTTTCGATACCGCTTTTTTTACTGGTACAAAACGGTACGAGCACTTTACCTGAAAAATCATGCGCTTCTAAAAAAGTACGCACGGCCATAGGCGTTGTTCCATACCAGACAGGATAACCGATGAAAATCGTATCATACTGGGAAATATCGGCTAAATCCGCCGCCAGAGGAGGCCGTTCATTACCTGCAAGTTCCTGTTTAGCTATTTTACCGCATTCACTTTTATCCTGCGGATAAGGCACCTCAGTCTGAATTGCAAACAGCTGTCCCCCGACCGCAGCCTGTATCTGCCAGGCGGCCAGTTCTGTATTCCCGGTATGTGAAAAATAAGCAATCAGTATTTTAGGATTAGTAGGCAAGCCTTCCGGTCCTTTAATCGTAACCGGCTTATTTTCATCCGTTTCTTCATACCCGATCCCGCCACAGCCTCCGACCGCAGCCATCAACAGCAGACCCAGCAGCAGCAGATATTTCTTGCAGCTTCGCATAGTATCCCTCCAAGCATCAAATCATTCTTTCTTAATTGTATCATAAACCTTAGAGTTTGCTCTATGTCAAATAAAACTTTTTATTTTTTATCAAAAAACAGCCCTGATAAATTATCAGGGCTGTTTACTTACCAGTGATATTTTTCGCCGCGGCTGATTTTAAACGCACGGTAAATCTGCTCTACCAGCAGCAGACGGATCATTTGATGGGTAAAAGTCATTTTGGAAAAAGAAATACGCTCATCAGCCCGATGCCGCAATGCATCCGTATAACCAAAAGCACCGCCGATCACAAAGGTGATATGGCTGCTGCCCGCTAAGGCCAGCTTCTCTATTTTGGCGGCCAGCTCCGGTGAACTTACGGCCTTGCCACTAACATCCAGTAAAATCACATACGAATTTTCCGGGAGCACTGCCAGCAAACGTTCTGTTTCTCTGCCCAGCACCTGTTCTTTTAAGGCCGGCGATGGATCTTCCGGCATTCTCTCTTCTCCAATAGCGATCGTTTCCAATTTACAAAACGGCTGCAGCCGTTTTGTAAATTCTTCGATCCCCGCCGTCAGATACTTTTCCTTGATCTTACCCACACAGGCAATGGTGATCTTCATTTAACGGTTTTCCTCAGGAATCTCTTCCAGTGTCATGTGGATCGTTTCTTCAGCGCCGCCGCGCAGAACAACAACATCCACACTGTCGCCGACTTTCAGCTCAGCCAGCTTGCCGCGCAGCTCTACTACTTTATCGATCTTTTCACCGTTGAACTTGAGAATGATATCGCCGGGACGCAGGCCGGCTTTAGCCGAAGGACTGCCTTCCCAAACCTTCATAACAAAAATACCGTCATGCAGGTCGATATCAAAACCGTACCGATTGGCAATATCCTTATCGACCAGGCTGGCGCCAATATACGGACGCACTACACGACCTTTTTTAGCCAGTTCATCCAAAATCGGTTTGGCCGAATTGATGGGGATAGCAAACCCGATGCCTTCGACACCGGAAACAGCGATCTTCGCAGAATTGATACCTACGACCTCCCCTTCCGCATTGACCAGCGCACCGCCGGAATTGCCGGGATTGATCGCCGCATCAGTCTGGATCAGGTCAAATTTACGTTCCCCTAACTGGATGGAACGGTTCAAAGCGCTGATTACACCGGCTGTGACACTGCCGCGGAACTCCAGCCCCAGCGGATTACCAATAGCAATAGCGGGTTCTCCGACCTGTAAAGTTGAGGAATCACCGAAATCGGCAACAGGAAGATTGTTTTCGTCGATCTTTACTACGGCAAGATCAGTTGCCGCATCGGCCCCCAATACCTTGCCTTTGACACTGCGTCCGTCCGTCAGGCTGACGATGATTTCTGAAGCGCCTTCTACAACATGGTTATTAGTCGCGATCAGACCGGACTTGTCATAAATAACGCCGGAACCTGTGCCGCGTTCAGTCAGCTGCACTCGATTAAAAATATCGCGCACATAGGCTTTATTAGTGATGCCCACTACTGCCGGACCTACTTTTTTAGCCGCCGCTACGATCGGCGTGTTACGGGCACCGGAAAGGCTGGCATCTTTCTGTGCCGCAGCAGCAGTTTTCTGTTCCTTTACTGCCTCAGCCTTATTGTTATCACTGCAGCCGCCTATAAGTACAGCAGCTCCCAGCAGAGCACAGAAAAAGATATTCATGGTTTTTTTCATAAAGCTTCTCTCCATCTCAACACTCCTCAATCATAATTTTTTACTATGTTTTCCTGCGATGTGATATAAATTTTTGTATCCGCACCAACTTCGTTAGCGTCCAGGATACCCCGCACCGTTTGCAGGGCCAGGGAAGGCAAATTGTTTTCCTGGCTCAGATGCGCCAGAAAAACCTCTTCCGGCAGGCGCTCCATATGCGCCAGCAGCCAGGCTGCCGAAACATTGGATAAATGCCCGCGTGTTCCCAGAATCCTCTGCTTGAGTATCTGCGGATAACTGCCATTTTTCAGCATATCTTCATCGTGGTTGGCTTCCAGCACCACTACGTCAGCATCAGCTATATTCTGACGCACCTCGTCTGTCACAAAGCCTACGTCGGTGAGATATGTACATTTACTGCCGCCGCTTTTAAAAACATAGCCTACTGTAGAGGCTGCATCATGCGGGACGGCAAAAGGGATTATTTCCAAACTGCCGCTGCTCAGTTTTTTGGGCAGTAAGCGGCAACAGCTGCGTTCCATTTCACTTTTTTTCGGCATATACTGCCAGGTACTTTCATTGGCAAACACCGGCAGACGGTATTTACGGCAAAAAACAGGCAGTCCCTTTACATGGTCGTTATGCTCATGTGTCAACAGTACGCCCGTCAAATCTTCAGGCTTCATGCCTGCCTGATGCAGACGTTCCGTCAGCTGGCGGCAGCTGATGCCGACATCTACCAGAAAAGCCTGCTCTCCGGCACGTATCACCGCGGCATTGCCTTTACTGCCGCTGGCCAGGATCGTGATTTCAAACTCACTGCTCATGCTTCGCCTGCCGCGATTTTGTGCCCGGCACTGGTTCCAATACGTTCAGCTCCTGCAGCCAGCATAGCCTGCGCAGCTTCCGCGTCACGGATACCTCCGGCGGCTTTGACTTTGAGACCATACTTTTCTGCTTCGGCTGCCAGCAGCTTTACGTCATCGACAGTAGCTCCGCCCTTGTTAAAACCCGTACTGGTCTTGACAAACGCCGCACCGCCTTCGGCTACTAAACGACAGGCCGTACACTTTTCAGCGTCTGTCAGCAGGCAGGCTTCAATGATCACCTTGACCGGAAACGGACTGGCCGCCTCGACTACGCTGCGGATATCACTGACTACAGCAGCATAATCACCGGTCTTAAATGCCGATACGTTCATGACCATATCTATTTCATCAGCGTGCGCTTCGACCGCCATTTTTGTCTCCAGAGCCTTGACCTCAGAAAATGTAGCTCCCAGCGGGAACCCTACTACTGTCACAACCTTGACGTTCGTATCGCTCAGCAGATGTCTGGCCAGCCCCACATAACACGGATTCACACAAACGCCAAAGAGCCCGTATTTCCGGGCTTCGCTGCAAAGCTGCATAATATCCTCGACAGTTGCCTCAGGTTTTAATAAAGTATGTTCAAGATGCTTCGCAATCGTCATCCCCGACTCCTCCTCATCTTCTATAATGATTTTTGCTTCTATATATTATATCAAAACTTTATACTTTCTGCTTTGACAAAAAAGTAAATTTTTATAAAAACAGAGCCATAATTTTAATTATAGCTGTTCATTGTAATTATACACTAACAATATTCTATATTATCATACAATAAAAACTCTGTGTTCTTAATAAAAAAGCCCCGACTGTACAGTCGGGGCAACATAAACATTTCTCTAATTTCAGTGTTTTTTACGGCACTTCTCACAAACGCCAAAGAAATAAAATTGGTGTTTGTCGATACTGTAACCGCTTGCTTCTTCCACCTTTACGACCAGAGACCGGTCATTGAGAGCCGGTACATCATCGACACGGCCGCAGACAGTACACTGCACATGGCTGTGCTCGCTGATATCAGCATCATAGCGGAAACTGTCCTCGCCGGTATTGATGATCTGGATCAGGCCCAGTTTATTGAGAATCTCGACGGTCTTATAAACCGTAGCAAAACTCATGGAAGGATATTTAGGCTGCAGGGTACCGAACAGCATTTCAGCACTGGGATGCTGCTTGGTATTAGCCAGCGCTTCATAAACTGCCAATCTTTGCGGAGTGACTTTATAACCGTTTTGACGCAGCAGGGCGGTCAGTTCTTGGTTGTTTAACATGATTTACCTCCTTGGTTGAAATGTTTTTTGTCCGGCATTTATTGCCTGTTTAGTTTTAGATAATCTTTATCTATTATTTACTAAATTATAATAAAGAAAAACTTTCCTGTCAATATTTAATATCCTTTAATTGTAGCTGTTTAAACATATTTCACAAACCTTCCACAAGGATTTTGGCAATTAAAAGCGAATTTTATAATTATTATACACAAGAAAGAGGTAGACCCATGACCATTGAACAAATAATTGCCGGCGAACTGTCGGTCAGACCGCAGCAGGCAGCCGCAACTCTAGAACTGCTGGACAGCGGTAATACTATCCCTTTTATCGCCCGCTACCGCAAGGAAGTGACCGGATCGCTGGACGAAGAACAAATCCGTATGATCAGCGAACGTGCTCAATATCTGCGTAATCTGGAAGAACGCCGTCAGGAAATACTGGAATCAATAACTTCACAGGAAAAACTGACCCCTGAACTTGAAAGCCAGATCAAAGCTGCTGTCAAAATGCAGGAGCTGGAAGATCTTTATCTGCCTTACCGTCCTAAAAAACGTACCCGGGCACAGATAGCCCGTGAACGCGGACTGGAGCCGCTGGCAGAACTGATCATGGCTCAATCCCAGCCGCTAATGACCTTAGACAAGCTGGCCAGCCTGCATGTAGATCCTGAAAAAGGTGTCAACTCTGTTTCCGAAGCCTGGGCCGGGGCCTCCGACATAGTTGCCGAAAATATTTCCGACCGCGCCGATATCCGCGAACTGATCCGCAAAGAACTTTGGAAAGGTGCCGAACTTGCTTCAACGCTGACAGTTGACGAAACCGAAGGGCAGGATTACCTGATGTATAAAGAATATTCCGAACCGATACGTCAGCTGCCGCCGCACCGCATTTTAGCCTTGAACCGCGGTGAAAGCAAAAATTGTCTGAAGCTCACCCTAAATTATCCTGCGGATTCCATGCTGACTAAACTGGCTCAAAAACTAAAAATCCAGCCGCACACAGTTTGGAACGAGCTTTATACAAATGCTGTTGCCGACAGCTACAAAAGGCTGCTGTTTCCCTCGCTGGAGCGGGAACTGCGTAACGAACTGACGGAAAAAGCAGAAAAACAGGCTATTTCTGTCTTTGCCGCCAACCTGCGGCAGCTGCTGCTGCAGCAGCCTATTGCCGGGCATACTGTTTTAGGTCTCGATCCCGGTTACCGCACCGGCTGTAAAGCAGCCGTTATTGATCCCAACGGACGTACACTGGCGATCAATACGCTGTATATCACCGGCAGCCAGCATCAGCGTGAACAAGCGGAAGCCGGCTTTATGGATCTGGTGACCAGGCATAAAGTGACCCTGGTAGCTATCGGCAACGGAACTGCTTCTTTTGAAACAGAGGAGTTTACGGCCCAGATGATCGAAAAATACCATCTTGATATTGCTTACCTGATCGTCAGCGAAGCAGGCGCTTCTGTTTATTCTGCCTCCAAGCTGGCCCGCGAAGAGCTGCCCGATCTGGACGTTTCCCTGCGCGGAGCGGTATCCATTGCCCGCCGTGTACAGGACCCTCTGGCAGAACTTGTCAAAATAGAGCCCAAGGCTATTGGTGTTGGTCAATATCAGCATGATGTCAATCAAAAGGAACTCACTGCGACCTTAGGTACTGTTGTCGAGTCCTGCGTCAACCACGTCGGAGTCGAGCTGAATACAGCTTCTCCCGCTCTGCTTTCATACGTAGCAGGCATTTCCGGCACCGTCGCCAAAAATATTATTGCCTACCGTGACGATAACGGTGCCTTTACCAGCCGTAAGGAACTTTTAAAAGTTGCCCGTCTGGGTCCGGCAGCCTTTACTCAATGCGCAGGCTTTCTGCGTATCGCCCAGGCAAAAAATCCTTTAGACAATACCTCCGTCCACCCTGAAAGCTATACCTTAGCAGAGCAGATCCTGGCAGAGCTTGGCTTTGACCTGAAACACTGTAATGACATCGCTGTTCAGGAAGCGGCAGCTAAAGCCGACGCCTCTGCCATTGCCGTCAAACTGAACGCCGGCCTGCCGACTGTAACTGATATCCTGGAAGCCCTGGCCCGGCCGGGGCGCGATCCGCGCGAAGATGCTCCGGCACCGCTGACACGCAAAAAGGTAGCAAAACTGAGCGATTTGGAGATCGGCAGCGTTGTCAAAGGAACAGTCCAAAATGTTGTTGATTTCGGAGTTTTCGTAGATATCGGCCTAAAAACCAGCGGTCTGATTCACCGCAGCGAATTATCCAACAGTCGGTTTCACCACCCTCTGGACGTTATCAGCGTCGGCGATGTGATCGAGCCGGTCATCATCAGCATCGACGAACAACGTAACCGTATCGGCCTGAGCTTAAAACAGGCAAAAAAAACTACCGTCTAAATATAATTTAAACAGACGTCTTTTAAGACGTCTGTTTTTTATTGTTACAAATTATATTTTCATCACAATATTAATAAATATAAAGATATGTATACTTTTATTTTTATGATATAATATTTTTAAATAATAATCAATAATATTTAGGTGATAAACATGAAAAGAGATATCAATACCCTCAGTCTGTTAAATGAAATATCGGAACTTGTTTATGTTTCCGATCCAGAAACCTACGAGCTGCTGTTTGTCAATCAGACAGGCTGCCAGACACTGCATCTGGAAAACTACAAACACAAAAAATGCTATGAAATTTTACAGGGTAAAACTTCACCCTGCGAATTCTGTACCAACGACAGACTGTGCGATGATAATTTTTATACCTGGGAATTCACAAATCCCTCTATCGGCAGACACTTTTTACTCAAGGATAAAATAATCCAATGGCGCGGCAAAACTGCACGCATGGAAATAGCTTTTGATATAACAGAACGCGAACTGCAAAAGCAGGAACTGAAAAATATGCTTGATGTCCAGACCTTAATTACCAACTGTGTCAGAATGCTTTACGCCGTCGATGACCTCGATCAGACGATCAATGCTGTCTTGACCCAGATCGGCGAATTTCTAGTTTCTGACCGTGCTTATGTTTTTGAAATCAAAGACGAGTTGATGAACAACACACATGAATGGACAGCTCCCGGGATCTCGCCGCAGCTGGAGAAGCTGCAGCAGCTCGATCTGTCATTGATTTCCGACTGGCTGCCGTTTTTTGAAAAAAACGACTGTATCATCATCGACGATGTCGAACAGCTGCAAAAGACTAATCCGGCGGCTTATGCTACGCTGCACGCCCAGGAAATCACCTCTTTGATCGCTGCGCCTATTTTTTTGGATAACAAGCTGGCAGGCTATATCGGCATCGATAATTACGACAGTGAAAAAATCAAAAATTCTTCTTATTTGCTGCTTTCCATGTCCATTTTTCTTTCCTATGCGATCAGACATCGGAATCATGTCGATATGCTGCATCGCCTCAGCTACCACGATCTGCTGACGAACGCACTGAACAGAAACGCTTTTATGGACGTGCTCAGTCAGTTCAGGCCGGGACAATATGCTTCTGCCGGCATTATTTATATCGATATCAACGGTATGAAGGAAATCAATGATTTTTACGGCCATCACCAGGGTGATAAAATCCTTATAACAACTGTAGCCAAAGTCTTCAACCTTTTTAAACCCGACGAACTTTTCCGCATCGGCGGTGATGAGTTTGTTATCATCACCTATGATCTGACAGAAACCGATTTTTATGAAAAATTTAACCTTTTGCGTAATATTTTCTGTGAAAAAACTAACTTGCCCTTCTCCATCGCTACAGGCAGCTGCTGGGTCAAATCCCCCAGCGATTTAAACAGCCTGCTGCAGCAGGCTGACAGCGCTATGTATACGGATAAGAAAAAATTTTATTATGGCAAAGAAAAAACAAGCCGCTATCGGCATAATTTAGATGATATCCTCAATCTGGCCAATTACAGCGCTCTGCAGGAAGCACTGACAGCCGGACAGTTCTGCATTTATTTCCAGCCTAAAATTTCTTTGGATACCGAGGAATTTATCGGTTCTGAAGCTTTGATCCGTTATATAAATCAGGCCGGAGAAATCATTGCCCCCAATAATTTTATTCCGATCCTGGAAGAAGCGAGACTGATAAAAATGCTGGATCTTTATGTTTTTGAAGAAGTCTGTAAGCAGATCAATATCTGGAAAGAAAGAAAAATGCGGGTCAAACCCGTTTCTATCAATCTTTCACGCAGCACTCTGTCTTACCATTTCCTGGCCGATCAGCTATTAGCTCTTATCACCAAGCATAATATCGACATCAGCCTGCTGGAACTGGAAGTCACCGAAACTGCCGAAGTCGATAATCAGCTTGTTTTCAGCCAGGCTTTGGAAAAACTGAAGGAATATGGTTTCTCTATTTCCATTGATGACTTCGGCGTTCGCAACGCCAGTCTTTCGCTGTTCACTACTATCAATTTCGATATTTTAAAATTAGACCGCAGTTTGGTAAAAACACTGGCACAAAACCAAAAGGCACGTATCCTTATCCGTTCTCTGGCTGTCATTTGTTCTGATCTCGGTATCAAATTGATTGCCGAAGGCGTGGAAACACTGGAACAGTTGGATATTTTAAAGGAATTGCGCTGCAATGAGGTGCAGGGTTATTTATTCAGTAAACCTCTGCCTTTAAATGACTTTGAAAACAAATATCTCCAGATCCTGCGGTAAGACGGCTTGTTGACAGCCCAGACTGTAAGCCTCATAATAAAATCAGAAGCATAACCCTGAAGGAGGCGGTCTTATGACAGCAATAACCGGCAAACCAGCAAAAATATATACAGCTTATTTCAGTCCTACAGGCGGTACCAAAAAAGCAGCCCTGGCACTTACCAGTGCTCTGGCTGATACAGACGGATTTACAGAAATAGATTTGTCTTTACCTGCTTTGGCACAGTATACTTTCGCTGCTGATGATATCATCGTTGTTGCCGTACCGGTTTTCGGCGGCAGAGTTCCAACTTTTGCACTGCAGCAGCTGACCGCTCTGCACGGTCAGAATACCAGCGCCATTGCTGTAGCAGCTTATGGCAACCGCGCCTACGAAGATGCCTTGCTGGAGCTGAGCGATAGTCTGACCAGTCAATCCTTCCGTGTGATCGCCGCAGCAGCCGTACTGTCCGAACATTCGATGCTGCGCAGTGTCGCCGCCGGCCGGCCTGATGCTGACGATCTGGCACAATTAACTGACTTTGCCAAAAAAATCTCCGCTAAGCCGTTAACAGAGGCGCCAGCGCTGACAAATATCCCCGGTAATCGTCCTTATAAAGACTGGCAGCCTATGCCCGTCGTACCTCAGGTCAGCGATTCATGTATCCGCTGTGGTATTTGCTCGGCCACCTGCCCAACTCAGGCTATCCCCAGCGGGCAGCCGCACACAACTGACCCCCAAAAATGTATCCTGTGCCTGCGCTGCACTACTATCTGCCCTCAGCAGGCCCGCTCACTGCCTCAGCAGGCTCAGGCCCTGATCACCCAGAAGCTGGCGCCGATAAAAGACATTTACAAAAACAACGAATTTTTCTGCTAAAAACAATAATCCCGCGCTTGTTTTAAACAAGCGCGGGATTTCTTTTTTACTGACCAGGCATGAGTACTGAAAGCAGCACCGGTACCAGCAGCGTCAGCAGCAGGCCGTTGATAAAGGCGAATAGCCCGACATGGATATTGGTATATTTGATAACCACCGGCAGACCGGAATCCATAGTCGCAGCTCCTGATGGCGCCAAAGCCAGGAATTTATTGATTTTTACCAACAGCGGTATGGCTAAAAATGCCAGGACTTCACGCAGCATATTAGCTAAAAAAGCGATCGTCCCGATCTCAACACTATACAGCGTACTGATAACTACAGAGGAAAGGCTGTACCAGCCTAAAGCACTGCCGACAAGCAGCGCGTCCCGCATTTCCATCCCGGTCACGAAGGCTGAAAGAGCCGCACCGCCTAAACTGCCGATAGTTACAGCCGTTGGAATGGCAACTGCCAGCAGAATACTCTGCGGATTGCAGATTTTTTTTATAATATGCCTGTTTCCGCCGATTTCGATACCGGCAACAAAAACCATAAAATACAAAGCCGACATCAAAATCTCGTCCAGCAGGTCTTTATGTTCCAATCCCAAAAAGAAATATCCGCCGGCGATTCCTAAAGCGATAAATGTAAAAATAGCATAAACCATTATTCATCGCTCCCTTCCGCCCGGGCTGCCGTTTTTGCAAAAAGCTTCAGCACCAGCCAAAGCATCAGCACGCTGCCGCCAATGATAAAAACTGCCATGACCAGAGATTTGCCGCCCAACTGGTCCAGTTTGCCCAAAAGCTCTGCATCACAGCCGATCTTAGCACCCAGACACAACAGCATGATAAACAGACTGACTGTAGAAAACCGGCTGAGCCATTTTTTCACATTATAATTTAAAAGGTCACTGCAACCTACGGCGATCCCCAAAACGATCGCGATCATGATCTCCTGCATTGCTTCCCCTCATTCCCATAATATAAAACAAGCCCCGCGCACGGCAGGGCCTGCTGATCACTATTTTTTATTCTAACGACAGCAGCAGCGGATAAAGCGGCTGACCTCCGTCAAAAACTGTAACTTCCCAACCGCCGTCCAGAGCTTCAAGCTCTGCGGCGATTTTATCAGCTTCAGACTGTGTCAGATCACTGCCATAATAAAGACTGATCAATTCCCAGTCGCTGCCGGCCAGCTTGACAGTTTCCGCCGTGACTTCTTCCAGAGTTGCTCCGGCATAAACGATCTTATCTTCCAGCAAACCAATGTACTGCCCTTTTTTTACAGTTATCCCGTTAACAACGCTGTCACGCACAGCAATACTGACAGCAGCACTGTGGGCTTCCTTAGCCTCACGTCGCATCACAGCGCTGTTTTCCTGCAGTGTTTTAGCTGCGTCAAAATGCAGCAGTGCCGCCAGACCCTGCGCCAGATTTGTTGTCGGCACATAATCTACCTGCGCTGCTCCCAATAATTTTTTGACCTGCTCCGCCGCCAGAATAATATTTTTATTGTTCGGTAAAATAATGTACTGCTCCGCCGATCCCTTTTCAATAACTTTAATAAACGCCTCTACCGGCGGATTCATGCTCTGCCCCCCGCTGATGATCTCAGCTGCACCGAGCTGATGCATGATGCTGGCAATACCGTTCCCGGCCGCCACCGACAGTACAGCCAGACCGTGCTTCTCCGTCTGCGCACCGACAACGCGATGCTGATGCTGCTCGGCCATATTGTCGATCTTGATATCGTGCAGAGAGCCCCAGCTCAAGCCGTGCTGCAGAACCAGCCCGGGAGCTTTGGTATGGATATGCACTTTGACGATATCGCCGACAACAGCTACAATCAACGAATTACCCAAAGGCTGGAGAGTACTGCGTACAACGTCCTCTTTGACTTCAGCTTCCTTAACGATAAATTCTGTACAATAACCATACTTGATCTCTGCCTCAGCCTCCGGAGCAGTCTTTGCCACATTGCCGGATCCGGATTCTGTTTCGATCGTATAGTCTACTTCTTTGCCAAGCAGGCAGTCATAAGCACCCTGCATAACAACGACAAGTCCCTGTCCGCCGGAATCCACTACGCCTGCCTGCTTTAATACGGGCAGCATCTCAGGCGTCTGGCTCAGTACGTAACGGGCATGTTCGATCACAGATCCTAAAAACTGCTCCAGATCCTCTGCA
>ERZ860388.38-NODE-38-length-111672-cov-8.390935_pt1 | contig 111672 bp, 106 predicted proteins | sample MGYA00509978_ERZ860388 | MGnify/ENA primary metagenome ERZ860388 (study PRJEB30046, sample SAMN00715225) | human gut metagenome | study: EMG produced TPA metagenomics assembly of the A metagenome-wide association study of gut microbiota in type 2...
TCCTTGCCAAGGAGGGGGTCGCGGGTTCGATCCCCGTCTCGCGCTCTTTTATTTTGTAAGGAAGTCAGTATTTATCTGGCTTCCTTTATTTATGCAAAAAGACATGGCTCCACCCGGCACCATGTCTTTCTCTTCGTTTAAGATCTGCTAATAATACGCTGTCACTCATCACTTCACATAAACAGCCACTTTATCTGATACTTTTCCTGAATTGTCGCCACCACCGACTTCTTTTAATCCCACATCAACAATCTCTGTTGTTCCGTCTCCATATGTCACAGTTATACTTAATGTAAGTCCTTCATACATATTTTTAACCATCTCATTGTATACCTGACGGTCCTGATACAAAGATTCTTTTTCTAACTGCTTTGAAAACTTTACAATCTGTATACCCTCGCTCTGACTGTTGCCGCTCTCCTCATACTCTTCCCCGATATCTTCAATAATGTAATAAGCATAGCCGTTCTCCGTCTGTTTTCTGAATTTTTCAGAAGATGTCTGATATTCAGGACTGTCCTTGTCAACCTCTTTCATTCTCGCCAGATTATATGTCACATCTGAATCATTTCCCGTTATAGAATACTTAATCTTTGAGATATCTTCGCCCGTTACATTTATACCAGCCATAACCTGTCCCATCACAGATGAATCTCCAACCTGGCTTGAAATTCCAGCCACAACTCCTGATACACCAGCATTTTTCTCATCATTAGAAAAAATACATTCTAATGTGTCATCAAGCCCGGCGGCATACACATTCATTACATGAGCAATTTTAAATCCAGTCTGCTCTGATGCCAGTTGATTACTGCTCTGGTTTCCGTTTCCTGTCACAGAAGGTTTCAGTCCTCTGACTCCCAATACAGCAGTAACAGCCGCTGCTGCCACAAGACCTGCTGCAATTATCTTCTTTACATTATTGCTCTTTTTATACCTGATATCCACACTGGCAGTTTTCTTGTAATTTCCTGCTTCTTCAATCATTTTCGGACTAATTCCATTAAGTCCTTCATATAAATCCATTGCCTCTGATTTTTTCATAGATATAAACCCTCGCTTTCCATATATTTTCTTAATTCTTTCCTCATTCTGTGAAGAGTAACTTTCACTGCTGATTCGCTCATGTGCATTCTTTCTGAAATATCTCTAATTGAATCCGAGTACCAGTACCGTCTGAGAAATATAATTCTTTTATTTTTATCAACTGTTTCAAGAAAATGCGATAACATCTCTCCAATATCTTCCTTGTCCAGATGTGCCTGCAATCCGCCATCACCTATGCATTCTTCCAGCTCCTTTGTCAATTCAACAACTTTGGCCTGTCTCTTTCCCGCATTGTTTTTTCTTATCATATCAATTGCTATATTTCTTGCAGATGCTGCAAGAAATGCGAATAAATACTCTGGTCTTGCAGGCGGTATGCTGTTCCATGCCTTCATATACGTATCATTGACACATTCCAGCCCATCCTCTCTTGATTGCAATATATTGGCTGCCAGTGCATTTAACTTAGAACCGTATTTTTCATCAACTGCATTAATTGCATCTTCATCCCTTTGAAAAAATAAATTGATTATCTGTTTATCATCCATTACTGTCTGTACTCCCTGTTTTTTAAAAGTGTTAACCCTTTCATAATTAAAGACGGATTATTCCGGCAATGGTTACATTTATCCCATAAAAAAATTCTGGAAGACGCATTATCTCCCAGAATCATCTTTATATTCACAACACATTAAGCATTACCACTGTTTTAGTAATTCCCCAAACACATCCAGTGCTTCCTGCACAACATCCGGTCTTGTCATATCTATTCCGCACAGCTTAAGAAGCTCAATAGGGTGCATTGACGAACCGCCTGACAGGAATTTCCTGTAACCTGCTATAACCTGCTCATCCCCCGCAAGTATCTTTGAAGATATTGCGATTGCAGCTGAATAGCCTGTCGCATACTGGTATACATAGAATGGTGTGTAAAAATGTGGTATTCTTGCCCACTCAAGTGCTATCTCATCATCAATAACCATATCCGGGCCGAAATACTTCTCATTCAGTTTCTTGTACATGGCACAAAGACTCTCTGCTGATAAAACCTCGCCATGTTCAGCTTTTGCATGCGCTTCCATCTCAAACTCTGCAAACATAGTCTGTCTGTAAAGAGTTCCCTTAAACTGCTCAAAGAAATGATTGAGCAGATATCTTTTCTTCTTCTCATCATCAGTATTCTTTAACATATACTGCATAAGAATCGCTTCATTACAGGTTGACGCAACCTCCGCAACAAAGATCTTATATCCTGCATAAATATAAGGCTGGTTTGCATTAGAATAATAAGTGTGCATTGCATGTCCCATCTCATGAATAACCGTAAAAACATCATTGAGTGTATCTGAGTAATTAAGAAATACATATGGGTGTGTGCCATAAGCGCCCCATGAAAATGCTCCCGAACGCTTTCCGGTATTCTCATACACATCTACCCAGCCATTATTGAAGCCTTCTTTAATGTGTGAAACATACTCCTCACCCATTGGTGCAAGTGCCTTCACAACAATGTCCTTAGCCTCATCATAGCTTATCTTCCAGTCAATATCCTCTACCATCGGTGCATATATATCATAAAAATGCAGCTCGTCAACACCAAGTGCCTTCTTTCTTATATCAACATAGCAGTACATTTTGTCAAGATTGTCATTGACAGTCTTAATAAGATTCTTATATACATTTTCCGGAATAAATGAACCATCAAGATACATGTTCAGTGTTGACTTGTAACCCCTTGCGTCTGCATAGAACATTGCCTGCTTGACATTGCCATAAAACGCTGCCGCAATTGTGTTGATATACGCCCCATACTGCTTATACAACGCCTCAAATGCCGCCTTTCTTACAGCTCTGTCATGACTTTCCATAAATGTGGCAAAATTGCCGTTAGTCAGCTCATCTTCCTGTCCATTCTCTCTTTTCACCTTGCCAAACTTAACATCAGCATTGTTAAACTTAGAAAATACCTCATTAGGCACAGTTGACATCTGTGATGCCTTTGCAAGCAGTGCTTCCTCCTTTTCAGAAAGCGTATGCTCTTTCCCTGCGAGGCAGTCATCAATAAAATGCTTATACATTCCAAGCCTTTCATCCTCGCTGATATATTTATCAAGCACATAGGTATCTATTGATATAAGCTCAGGCTCTAAAAATGCATACTTCTCTGACACCTTCATCGCAGCCATCTGGGCTTTCCCAGATATTTCCTGATACTTTGAATTGCCTGTATCCTCATAATATTTCATAAATGCATACACATACACTCTTTCAGTAATGTATTCTACCTGTTCATACTCCTTAAGCGCCTTGTAAAGCATGCCGGCAGACTCGCCCATCCTGCCCTTAAGCTCACTTGGCTGGTCAGTCAGTTCAAGTATACTGTTATAATCCTTCTCCCATGCTTCATCAGAGCTGTATAAATCACTCACAGCCCATTTAAACTTATCATCAATCTCACTTCTTGCTGGCATAACAATCCTCCATTCATATTAAATTACGGGAATATCCGTATCTATAACAAAAGCCTGCAACAACTCATGCGCTGTCACAGGCTTATCATTCGTATTAATCAAGTTCTGGCAGATAAGCAGATGTTGCTATCGCAAGTGCACCATGTCCTATGTGGCAGGCAACTGAAAGTGAAAGCGGATCCATGTGGAAATCAAACTGTGGGAAAGTCTCTTTAACTAACGCAGCCCATTCCTCTGCCTCCTCAGGATTGCCTGAATAAGCAACTTCCATATGCATCTTTCCATCCTTTGCAAACTCTGCAAATCTTGTATCTAAATCATCCTGCATTGCCTTAAGCATAATCTTCTTCGCAGAAGCTTTACCTCTCGCCTTGGCAAATGCATCTAACTTCTCACCCTGAATCTGAAGCACAGGATTGAGCTTAAGCATAGTTCCAATAGCTGCTGCCGCAGGAGTTATTCTTCCGCCCTTCTTTAAATACTTAAGAGTATCAAGTGTAATATATATACTTGATTCCATCTTATGCTTCTCAAGAATCTCCTTAATCTCTGCTGCAGACTTACCTCTCTGTGCAAGCTCCTTTGCATCAAGAACAGACTGTCTCATAGTTACAGAAATTCTCTGGTTATTGACAACCTGAACCTTTCCATCATAATCATCAGCCACCATAGTAGCTGTCTGGCATGTTCCACTGAGCCCGCTTGACATAGGAATATATACAAGTTCATCATATTCCTTTAGAAGCTCATCAAATGCGTCCTGCATCTCACCAATAGAAGGCTGTGAAGTAGATATATCAGCATCCTGCTTTAACTTCTCGTAAAACTCTTCCTGTGTAAGATTAATATCTTCAAAATACTGTTCTCCATCTATAAAGAACGGCATTGGTATAACTTTAACTCCAAGCTCCTTAGACTGAGCCTGTGTAATTCCACTGTTACTGTCTGTAAGTATGGCAACTTTACCCATGTAAATCCTCCCAATAACCTATTGCTGATAAATCAATTATTTTGTTATACTGATGTATATACCTTTATATAGTAAGGCATTTTGACACTTTTGTAAACAAATGTTTCTTATTTCAAAGTAATATTTTTATAAACTTTTATTGGAGAACCACTATGAAATATATTGAGATTGACTATCTGGACAGCATTTTAATGAATGCCCTTGAAGAACTTATTAACAAATGTGACGGCTACGAGCCTTATTACTGCGATTCCCATAATGACAGTTTTATCCAGTGTGCGCTTATTGATGACAGCACAGATTCACCTGTAATGTATGGCTTTGTTGGACTGCTTATCAATGATGAATGCGGGTATGTTGAAGTTTCAGCTCTTGTAGCGCCTGATTTTCGCTATATGGGACATTTTCATAACATGTTGTCAATCTGTTGCAGGAGGCTTAAAAACAGCTCTGCGGGCAATTTAGAGCTTATTGCACCTATAAGTAGGGAACTGCTTAACAGCTCTGTATGTGGTGATGTATGTTTCTACGAATATCTGTACCGGCTTGATAAAGCACATTTTAACTTAAAATCAATACAGGCTGCAGAACCTGACAATGCCGAATACTATCTTGAGGGTGATGATTATCTTATGTATCTGCCGGAATATAAAGAACCTGTGGCACTTCTTTATCTTGATACACAGAACACATTTGTCAATGTATACGGCGTATTCGTTGATGAGAAGCTTCGTGGGAAAGGCATTGGTACATGCCTTATGAAGCATTTTCTTAAAGACTACTTTAACATTGCTTCACTTCCACTCGTACTTAATGTAACAAGCAATAACAGGGCAGCTGTGGCATTATATAAAAAATGCGGCTTCGCCGAAGCAAGCCGCATTGAATATCATTATATTAACTGTTCTGACAACTAGTTCTTAGCTGCAATAACATCTCTCATATCGTACATTCCAGCCGGCTTTCCTGCAAGGAACTTGGCAGCCTCAACTGCACCCTTTGCAAATACAGCCTTAGAATGTGCGGTATGCTTGAATTCTATAACCTCGTCTTCTCCAGCAAAAATTACTTCATGCTCTCCAACAATAGTTCCACCTCTTACGGCACTGATTCCGATTTCCTTAGGATCACGCTTCTGTCTTAACTGGCTTCTGTCATATCTGTAGAAATAATCATCATCAAGCACTTCCTTCATTGAATCTGCAAGTGCAAGAGCTGTTCCACTTGGCGCATCAAGCTTCTGGTTGTGGTGCTTTTCAACTATCTCAATATCAAAACCTGCTGACGCAAACACTTTGGCAGCATCCTGTAAAAGTTTGAATAATGTATTGATTCCAAGTGACATATTAGCTGAACGTAATATTGCAACGCTCTTTGACGCTTCATTGATTGAAGCAATCTGCTCATCACTTAATCCTGTTGTACATATTACAGCAGGAATCTTAGTTTTCTTAATATAGTCAACAAGTGTATCCTCTGCCTTAGCTGATGCGAAATCAATAATAACATCTGCTTCAACATTACATTCTTCTAATGAAGCAAATACCGGATATAAGTTATGTCCGTCATCACGAAGGTCAATTCCTGCTACTATCTGTGCATTAGCATCGTTAGCAACTATTCCTGTAATGACCTGTCCCATATGGCCGTTACAGCCATGCATAATTATTCTTGTCATGTTCATTCTCCTGTCAATTAAAGTATTCCGTAGTTAACCATTGCTTTCTTTAATCTCTCAAGGTTAGCCTCTTCCATCTCGCATAATGGGCTTCTGAGTGGTCCCATATCCCATCCCATAAGGTTAAGTGCATGCTTAACAGGAATTGGATTAACCTCACAGAATAATGCATCTACAAGCTCTAATGCCTTAAACTGTAACTGTGCAGCCTTAGCAACATCTCCAGCTGCAAATGTAGCGCAGATATCATGTGTCTGCTTAGGAGCAACATTAGATAATACTGAAATTACACCCTTTGCTCCAATTGACATAAGAGGAACAATAAGTCCGTCTTCACCTGAGTACATATCAAGTCTTCCCTCAGCTAATGCCATTGTCTTGCTCTCCTGTGCAAGATTACCTGTTGCAGCTTTAATAGCAACGATATTGTCAACATCCTTAGCAAGCTTAGCTGCTGTCTCTGGCTGGATATTGCAGCCTGTTCTTCCTGGAACATTATACATAATGATAGGAAGGTCTACTGACTTCGCAACTGCTGTATAGTGCTGGATAAGACCCTTCTGTGTTGCTTTATTATAATATGGTGTAACTACGAGACATCCATCAACTCCTGCCTTCTGTGCTTCCTGTGAAAGCCATACAGCTGTTTCTGTGCAGTTAGAACCTGTTCCTGCAATAACAGGAACTCTTTTCTTTACATAATCAGCAGCAAATCTGATTGTTTCTACATGCTCCTCATGTGTAAGTGTTGATGCCTCTCCTGTTGTTCCGCAGATAATAATTGCATCTGTTGAGTTATTAATCTGGTAATCAAGGAATTCTCCAAGCTTATCATAATTAACTTCTCCATTAGCTTTCATTGGTGTAATAATCGCTACACCGGCTCCGGTAAATACTGACATACCATCCTTCTTTCCGCTGTTAACAGCTATTATTATGTACATGATTCCTGTCTATTCTCATCGCTACCCATGTGAGTAGCTCAACAACATAGAAGAGCCAATCTGCTCAAACAGACTGGCTCTTAAAGAAATCATAGTAATAGTCCTTTAAGTAGCTCTCCATCTATTCGATGACAGTCGTAAAACTATTAATCCTACGCCCAGTAAGACTGCTCCGGAAACAATCCTCTTCGGCACTTTCCCCTTTTACTATCCTTCATATGTCTTCCGGGACATCAGGATAATTACTCTTGAATCGTGCGACCTCTACCTGCTGCAGGGGAAACCCTTACAGTTAATGTGACTATATCACTCTGATAATGTTATGTCAATATATATCCTTAAACTAAAGAACATAAATGTTGTCTTAATTATTCCTCATCTTCAACAAGGTCAATCTTGCTTACTGATACCTCATAAGCAACTCTTCTCTCAACCTCTTCTTCTCCTATTTTCTTAGTGTACTCTCTGCTCTGTACACGTCCGCTAACCTGAAGATGTGCACCTACTTCAAGACCTCCTGCAAATCTTGCATTTCTTCCCCATGCTATACATGGTATGTAATCCGACTTGCCATATGGTCTGTTTACAGCCACTAAGATATCTGCAATTTCTCTTCCTAATGGAGTTTTTCTATAAATAGGAGGCTTGCATACATATCCGTCAAGGAATATCTGGTTGGACTTAGACTGCTCTTCAGGCATCTCGTCATCTTCTAAGAATCTTAATTCTCTTACAAATATTGAGAGCACCAGCTTATTCTTAGTTCCTTCATGTCTGTTATAAGAACGGAACTGTCCTGCAACCTCAATCTTCATTCCTCTATAATCCTTAGTAACATCAATAAGCCTTTCAGATATCATAAGTGGTATGACATCTACCATATCACTTAATCTGTTCACTGATACATTAGCAATATAGAAGCCCTCTCCAAAGACCTCATGGCTGAAAGTGAACTCTGAGACAATCTCTCCAATGATACACACTCTGTTGTTTTCAATTACTTTATCAAGCATTCTGTATTTCTCCCTTCTTTGCCACCTTATTATCAATGTGTTGTGGCATGTGCTTTGTTTTCTCTAATATGTATATGATGTCGTTTTCGCAAATATTACAAAAACTTTTTGAATAATATGTGTTCAAAAAATAAAAAAATTTTTATATATTTAGTATTGTTTTTTAAGAATATTGTGATAGAATATAAAAGTTGCTAATCATAGAAGATATTTTAAGTTTAATTCAGGAAGGACATTATTAATGAAAACAAAGCGTGAAGATATTCGTAATATTGCAATTATTGCCCACGTTGATCATGGTAAGACAACCCTTGTTGATGAGCTGTTAAAGCAGAGCGGAACTTTCAGAGCTAATCAGGAAGTCGCTGAACGAGTTATGGATTCCAATGATATCGAAAGAGAAAGAGGAATCACTATTCTTTCTAAGAATACAGCTATCACATATAAGGATACTAAGATTAACATTATTGATACTCCTGGCCATGCTGATTTCGGTGGCGAGGTTGAGCGAGTACTTAAGATGGTTAACGGCGTTATTCTTGTTGTTGACGCATTCGAAGGTGTTATGCCTCAGACAAAGTTTGTTTTACAGAAAGCTCTTGACATGAATCTTTCTGTTATAGTATGTATTAACAAGATAGACCGTCCAGAAGCAAGACCTGAAGAAGTTATTGACGAGATCTTAGAGCTTTTCATTGACCTTGATGCTAATGAAGATCAGCTTGACTGTCCATTCATCTTTGCTTCAGCTAAGTCAGGCTATGCTATGGCTGACCTTAATGATGAAAAGAAAGACATGCAGCCACTCTTTGACTGTATCGTCAATAACATTCCTGCACCAGAGGGTGACCCTGATGCAGATACACAGATGCTTATCTCTACTATTGACTACAACGAATTCGTTGGTAGAATTGGCGTAGGTAAGATTGATAATGGAAGCCTTAAGGTTAATCAGGAGGTTATGATTGTTAACCACCATGATCCAAGCGTTAAGAAACGTGTAAGAATTACTAAGCTTTATACATTTAACGGACTTAATAAGGTAGAAGTTAACGAAGCAGGAATCGGTGAAATTGTTGCTGTATCAGGTATTGCTGATATTCATATCGGTGATACAATCTGTTCACTTAACAACCCTGTTGCCATTCCTTTCCAGAAGATTTCAGAACCTACTCTTTCTATGGACTTCATGGTTAATGACAGTCCTCTTGCAGGTAAAGAAGGTAAATTCGTTACTTCAAGACATTTAAGAGACAGACTTTTCAAGGAACTTAATACAGATGTTAGTTTAAGAGTTGAGGAAACACCTGGCGTTGAGAACTCATTTAAGGTTTCAGGACGTGGTGAGCTTCATCTTTCAGTTCTTATTGAGAATATGAGAAGAGAAGGTTATGAATTTGCAGTAAGTAAAGCCGAGGTACTCTACCACACAGATGAGAGAGGTAAGAAGCTTGAGCCTATGGAACTTGCTTATATCGATGTTCCAGATGACTGCACAGGATCTGTTATCCAGAAATTAAGCCAGAGAAAGGGCGAACTCCTTGGTATGTCGCCAATTAACGGTGGATACACAAGACTTCAGTTCTCTATCCCTTCAAGAGGTCTTATCGGATACAGAGGTGAATTCCTTACTGATACTAAGGGTAACGGTATTATCAATTCTTCTTTTGAAGGATATGAAGAATACAAAGGAGACATTTCTTACAGAAAGAATGGTTCTCTTATTGCTTACGAAAGCGGTGATGCTATCACTTATGGTCTTTTCAATGCGCAGGAAAGAGGTACTCTCTTCATCGGACCTGGTGAGAAGGTATATGCCGGAATGATCGTTGGCGAAAATCCTCGTACTGAGGATATTGAGGTTAATGTATGCAAGACAAAGCATCTTACCAACACTCGTTCTTCAAGTGCTGATGAGGCTCTCCGTCTTGTTCCACCTAAAATTCTTAGCTTGGAGCAGGCACTGGATTATATTGACACAGACGAATTACTTGAAGTAACACCAAAGAGTCTTAGAATCCGTAAGAAGATTCTTGATCACACAGCTCGTTACAGAGCAAACAAAAAGTAATTATTTTTAGGAGGTTTGAATTATGGATAGCGATTTAGGAGCTAAAGTTAAGAAGTTAAGAATTGCACACGGTCTTACACAGGAAGACGTTGCTAAAGCATTAGAGGTTACACCTGGTTACATAAGTAATGTTGAGAATGGCCGTAACCTTATGACATTAAGAATGCTTTCATATTATGCAGAACTTACAGGAGTTTCTCTTGATTATCTTGCAGGAAGCGTTGACAAGTCATACCAGAATACAGCTCTTGACAATGAAATCATGCAGATTGTACAGAAGTTAGATGTTGATTCTAAGGAAAAGCTTATCTCTACACTCAGAATCTGGTTTGCTGAGAATAAGTAATTAAAACCGACAGGCATATAAATAAGGAGACGGGTTATATTCCCGCCTCCTTTTATTTTTTAGCTCTGTATTGATTTCATCTGATAGAATTCGCCTTTAAGTTCCATAAGCTCATCATATGTTCCATATTCAACGCAGTGACCATCTGCTATTACCGCTATTCTGTCTGCACCCTTTATAGTCGATAATCTGTGTGCAACTATAAATGTTGTCCTGTCTTTAGTAAGATTATTAAGTGCCTCCTGAATAAGCTTCTCAGATATACTGTCTAATGCTGATGTTGCCTCATCAAGAACTATTACTTCAGGATTTCTCATAAGTGCTCTTGCAATCGATACACGCTGCCTCTGTCCGCCTGAAAGCTTTCCACCATGCTCTCCCACAACTGTATCTAATCCATCCGGAAGTGAATCTATAAGATCTCTTAAATTAGCTGCGTCCACAACTTTATTAAGGGCTTCTTCATCGAAATCATCTATTCCATATGTTATATTATCTCTTATAGTTCCTGAGAATAATATTGATGTCTGCGGTACAACTGCCAGATGCTTTCTATAACTTCTAAGATCAATATCTCTCATATCATGTCCATCAATCGTAACAACTCCGTCTGTGGCAAAATTAAAGCCTATAACAAGGTTAAGAATTGTAGATTTACCAGCTCCTGATTCTCCGACAAGTGCAATCGTCTCACCCTTATTGACATGAAGATTAAGCTCATGAAGTACTGCTTTGTCTGTATTATTATAGGCAAACCTGACATTTTTAAAATCAAACTCACCTTCTATACTATCAAGTGCTTCTTTCCCGTCATTGCATTCAATATCTTCTTCAAGAAGTACTTCTCCAATAGAATTAACAGACTCAACTCCCTTGGCAATAACTGGTATAAGCGACATAAGTGATGATACCTGACTTACTATTGTTGCAAAATAACTCTGGTAAAGTGTAATGTCTCCCGGACCAACACTTCCCTTTAAAGCAAGAAATCCTGTGAATCCCAGACACACAACCTGAAAAACCTGGAATATTGCCCATCCAACCGAGCCAAATAATGCCTGTATAACATCAAGCTTATAGCCTTTCTCCGCAACTGCGAAAAGCTGTCCGCTCATCTTGGTTACTTCCTCCTCTTCAAGTGCATGTGCCCTTGTAACCGGAATAAGCTCAACCATCTCCATAACCCTTGCAGATGTCTCTTCCATCTCCTTACGGAACTCGGTATTTCTCTTCTTCATAATATTTCTGAAAAATACCATAGTTGCCGCTGCAAGAGGTGTAGTGAGAAGAAAGAATAAGAACACTATAAGGCTCTTTGATATCGTAACAAAAAGTGCAACTCCAATATTAAGTGCAATATTTAATATGCTTAAAAACATCTGTGTTGATAGCGTCTCAACCGCTTCTACATCTCGCATTATCTTTGATTGCAGCCTGCCTGACTGTGTCTCTTTGTGGTACGAAATTGAAAGCTGCTGCAGTTTCCTTACAAGTGCTTTTCTAAGTCCTGTTTCTGCATACCTTGTTGCTAATGATTTATATCTTGTATACAGATAATTCATTGGCACATTAAGAACAACTAATGCAACCATAATTATTGCCTGAATAATAATATTCTGTACAGTTTCTGGCGAACCACTTGTAATATCATTAATAATATTAGCCGTAACAATTGGCAGCACCCACACAGGGGCATGCTTTATAAAGAAAAATAATACTGCAAGAAAGAACTTATTATAATTTCCCTTATAAAGCCCTATAAGTATCTTTAACGGATGCCCCTTATACTTCCTATAGCACTCAATGAACCAATTCTCAACATCAATTCCCTTTGGTGCATGTAAATTCATGATTGTTCCTCATTTTCCATATATTTATACTAATCTCTTTCAATCTTATCAACATTATCTGCCACAATTGCTTCTCCATCGCAGCCCTCAATATTGACATTCTTTAATATAAGTTTTTCTACATTACTTACAATAAGTCCCTGTCTGCTTGCTTCATCACAGCCAAGCATCATTGCTGCTACCCCCGGCTTTGCATCTTTAGCATAGCTGAAGTTAATATTCTCAAATGTAAGCTTCTCAACTTTACTCTCTGGCAGACCAAATATATATGCACCTGCAACATGGCAGTTTTTCGCATTGATATCCTTAAATGTAAGGCTCTTGATTGAAGGTGTTCTGTCATCAACAGGAAGCGGCTTTCTAGAACCAACATATTCTGTCTTTCCATCTGGATCACAGAAATAGAAGCTGTTAACAACAAATGGTGTCATAACGTTATCCATATCAATATTCTCAAATGAAATATCATCAAGTACAGATAATTTACCACGACCTCTTCTTGTCTTAACTCTTAAACCTCTGTCTGTATTCATGAACATGCAGTCTCTGATATGAACGTCTTTAACTCCGGCTGCAATCTCACTTCCTACTGTTACCGCACCATGTCCGTCTCTCATACAGCACTGGCGTACTGTCATATCCTCTGTAGGAGTCTTTTCCTTCTGAGCCATATATATCTTGCCTGACTTGATTGCTATACAGTCATCACCAACTGAAATGTATGTTCCAAGCACAAGAACATCCTGACAGCTTTCCGGGTCAAGACCATCTGTGTTGTGTGAATTAGCAGGATTAAGAATCTTAACATCAATAAACTTAAGATGTTTACTAAAATATGGGTGGATTGTCCATGATGGTGAATTCTGAACTGTAATTCCATGCATAGTAACATTACTACAGTTATTGATAAAGAATAATCTTGGTCTCCACGCAGTATTTCTTATCTTACAATTCTTCCACCAGTTATCGTGTGTTGTGCATCCATCAATAGTTCCTTCACCTGTAATTGTAACATTTGAACAGTTGATACCACATACAATTGCTGAAAACATATCCAGAGGATTGCCTTCCCATGTACCAAGGTTGTAATAATCTTTCTCATCGTATGTCTCAATCTGTCCCGGTAATACAGGGAACTTATCTCTTTCTGTAAATGCTGAAAGTACCGCTCCTTTAGCAAGCTCAAGGTTAAGATTATCTTTTAAGAAAATGCTTGATATCTTATAAACACCTTCTGGAACTAATACTCTGGAATCCTTAGGAGCTGCCATAATCGCACACTGGATTGCATTAGTATCATCATGCTCTCCATCACCATACGCACCAAATTCTCTGACATTAAGTGTTACATATTCATAATCCGTCTTAAATTCAACAGGTCCATATTCTTTTCCTGCATACACCGCTGTAATCTTATATTCTGTATCTGGCTTAAGACCATATATTGTTGTAACAACCTTTTCCGTCTTGCCATATTCTTCTCCATTAATCAGGAGTGTGTATTCTTCCTTAGAATAATACTTTCCACCGTCATCAAATTCTACTACAGCACTTCTTCCTGTCTTGATAACTAACTTTAACTCCATAATACACCTCCATTGCTGCGTCCGTAATCCTGATAATCCCTGTTTCTTATATATTCACTGTAAGCTGTTATGTATGCCGCTGATACAGCCACACCGCTCTTATCCGCAACATGCTTATCAGTAGCTTTTTCAAAGATTTCCTCAGCCTTGGATGCATATTTTTCTGTCTGTATAAGCTTCATACGGCATCCTTTCAATACTGCATATGCATATATAAGCTTTACAAACTGCGAATCTGTATTATCAATCGTATCATTAAGAACTGAAACTGCTGCTTTATACATTTCTCTTATTCTTGCAAATATCTCATACAACGCCTGGTCCATAACTTCAAGTGTATCAACTGCTCCTGCTGCAAATAAAGCAAGTGCTTTTACAGCCTTAGCATCACCATCATGTGCTGCCTTTCCTGCGTTCTTAAAGCATTCTGCATATATTGCATTATACTGCGCGATTATATCATTATAATGTTCTTTCCCACCATCTTTGGTTTCATAATTCATATAGAAACTCAGTGCCTTAAATGCTGTGCATAAGCATCTGTTACCTTCAGCTCCTGTAAAATATCCTGATTCTGTTCTTGACTGTCTCTCTGTCTGCTTGGCAATATTAACAGCAATATCATTCTTTCCAACACTATAGCATGCATTACCATACATGTAATTAACAAGGTCATTCTCGCCTATATTAATAGTATTATCCTGTATAAGCTTATCTAATTCACCTGTAATAACATCCTTATATTCATCACTATGCTCTGCTGCTTCAAGTTTACCTAAGGCATTAAGAAATAGTGCCTTATCAAATGCATCCGCTCCTTCAAGTCCGGTTTCTTTTAATACATTATTGATGTATCCTTTAATTTCAAAACTCTTATCCAAGCCTTTTTCCTCCTAACCAATATTTGTTTTATTGTATCATGTTAAACAGTATTATTCCACTATTTGACTGGTAATGACGAATAAAAATACAGTTTTATTGCTTTGTATATTCTCATCGCTACTCGCGCTCGTAGCTCATACTCCAGAACTTCGTTCTGTCGTTGTCGCGGTGCTCCTCGAATATACAGTCAAAAACACCAGCATATGCGAGCATAGCTGGTGCATTTGATTGTATATTCTCATCGCTACTCGCGCAAAAAAAGACGAGCCTTTTAAGGCTCGTCCAAAATAAATTCAAAATATTAACATTACTCCTTAACGGCACCTACGTTAACACCCTGTACGAAGTACTTCTGACAGAATGGGTAGATGATCATGAAAGGAAGGATAGCTACGATAGTTGCTGCATTAGAAATTGTTGTTGGGTTAACAGCACCATCATTAGGAATATCACTATCAACAACCATACTTCTTAACTGAATCTGGAAGTTGTAAAGATTATTCTTATTAATATATATCTTGAAGTTTGTATAATCATTCCAGAAGCTTACTGCGAACATCAAACCAATTGATGCAAGAGCTGCCTTTGAAAGAGGAAGTACAATCTTGAAGAAGATACCCATTGGTGAGCATCCATCAATCTGAGCTGCTTCAAAAAGTGACTCTGGAATACCCTCAAAGAAGTTTCTCATAAGTACCAAGTTATATACGTTAATAGCCATTGGCAGAATAACCGACCACAAAGTATTAATTAATCCTAACTGCTTGATAACAAGGAACTTAGGAATCATACCACCATCGAAAATCATTGTGAAGAGAAGCATATAAGCGAAGAAGTTTCTTCCTGGCATCTCCCACTGAATTAATACATAACCTCCAAGTGTAACAACTAAAAGTCCAACGAATGTACCAACAAGAGTTGTTATAACTGAGATTAAGAATGGATGATAAAGGTTTGCTCTTGTTACAATAGCACGATAACCGCCCCAAGAAAACTTCTGAGGAACCCATCTAAAATCATATGATGAATATGCATCTATTGAAGTAATAATTACTTTGTAAATAGGAATCATAATTGCACATGCAATAATAATGAATAAAATTGCATTAACAATTGGGAATACTTTGAATTTTTTCTTTTTCTTTTTATAAACTAGTGTCTGATTATCACTCATTATCTATTCCCTCCTATACAATTCCTCGTCCACGTACTTTCTTACTTGCCCAGTTACAACCGAGAACTAAGATCATACCAACGAAAGACTTAAATAAACCTACAGCAGTTGTATAACCATAATCTGAGTTACCACCACTGAATGTCTTAGTATATACATATGTCTGTAAAACCTGTGATTTAGCATATGTAATAGGTGACTGCAATACGAATACAGATTCAAAAAGGTTCATAACCTTAGCAAGGTTAAGAATGAATACTGTAATAATTGTATTAGCAAGAGCTGGTAATGTAATGTATATCAGTCTCTTGAATCTGTTAGCACCATCAATCTGTGCTGCTTCATAAAGGTCTGGGCTGATACCTGACAATGTAGCCAGGAAGAGAATTGTTCCCCAACCTGTATCTTTCCAAACATTCATGATATAGAATGTTCCACGCCAGTATGTTGTACTGTTCATGAAATCAATAGGGTTACTAATAGCACCCATATTTATAAGAATTGAGTTGACTGGAGCTGTATCATACGGAGCCAGTAACATCTTAAATACTGAAGCAACAACTACCCATGACATGAAGTGAGGAAGATAGATAATTGTCTGTACTGTCTTCTTGAAAATCATGTTAGTAATCTCATTCAGAAGAAGTGAGATAATAACCGCTGCACCTGTATTTAAGAACAACTTAATTAATGACAAAACTAATGTGTTTCTGAATGCCTGCCAGAAATAGATATCGTTAGTAAACATTGTCTGGAAATGATACAGACCAATGTAGTATGGATTAGCGATAACATATTTTGTGAATGAATAACGAACACCAAGCATTGGCCAGTAGTTAAATAACATAATCATAACGAAAACTGGCACAAACATAAGGTAGAAACCTCTGTAATAATACATCTTACTTGTGAGGCTCTGGTTTAATGAGTTAGAAAGATACTTAGCATCAACATGAAGATCTTTCTTGAAAGGCTTAACAATATCAATAAAGCATCCTGCAACTGCTATAACTATACCAATTGCAAGTACAACAAATCCACAACCAATATGATATGAATTGCCATTATATCCATTGCTAAGAATATCTGTAAGGTTAACATTAACGTACTTAAGTCCACCACCTGCTACCTTACCATTAACAAGTGTAAACTGAACTGCAAATACAGAAACAACTGTAAGAACAGTTGCGATTACTGTAGTAATGATAGAAAAGAATTCTTTTCTGGCTACTACAAGTATGATACCAACAACGATACATGCGATGAATAAATACCATAATACTGGCATACTGATATTCATGTAACTGAAAGCATATGCTATAGGATAAACGCCTTCTTTAATCTTCTCTCCTGACTGAACAAGAGGTAAAAGACTGGCAATGAGCATGATAATAAGTCCGATGATGGCCATCAATTTAATATTTCCTTTTGGCTTTCCTACTGCTGTTCCGCACTTAGGGCATATTTTAGCTTTCTTAGGAAGCTCTGTGTTACAAGATGGACACTGCATTTTTTTACCTTCTTTCCTAATTATTATCGTATGCCTATTAAATAAATTTCATAAGCAAATCCTTTTTGTCAGTATAAACGGCGCGGATTTCTCTGCGCCGCCATACTAACATAAGATGTATAAACATCTAATAATTATTATTGTTTAAATTACTTCTTAATTGTTTCGTTTAATGACTCAATTACTGCATCACACTTAGCACCAACCTGCTTCTTGTAATCAGCCATAGCTTCATCATATGTCTTCTCGCCAAGAACTACCTGTGAAACAACTTCAAGTCTCTTAGTATTGATATCAGAGATATTGTTGCTAAGTACTTCTGTGTTCCAAAGTGGAGTCTCAAGCTTGCTGTTAGCATTGAACATTGCATAGTTCTCTGTGATAAGTGGGTCAACGCTCTTGTTACCTGGATCTATGTTATCACCAAATGTAGCAATAGCTAAGCTCTTATCAATGTGGTTCTTAGACATAAGCTTTGTATTATCTTCTGGAGTTGGAAGGAAGTGGAATACACCTTCTTCATATGTCTTAGTCTTCTTCTCATCAACCTCACCCTTTGAGTTGTAAACTGTAACTGTCTCAGCCTTATCATCCCAGTGAGTTCCCTTAGCACCATACTGCCATGCAATCTGGATATCTCCACCATCAAGCATAGTATCGATAAAGTACTTGAAGATTCCTTCAGCCTTACCATTCTCATATGCCTTGTATGTAATACACCAAGCAGTAGCAAGACGCTCCTTATATGTACCAAGCTCCTTAATAGGCTTAATAGCGATAATCTTATCTGTCTTATCAGCCATAGAGTTCTGAAGTGTATAAGCCCATGTACCTGCCCAGTATGTGAATACTGAAGAAGCTGTTGAAGCATCCTTAGCGTTCCACTTATTACGAGCATCTGATGTTGTCTGGTTCTGTGAAGCCTTATCAAGAATACCATCATCAACGGCTGTCTTAAGTCTTGCAAGAGCATCCTTCATATCCTGCTGAGCGAATCCATCCTTGTATTCCTTAGCTGCTTCATCATAGTAGAATGTGAAGTTAGCATTCTGATAGAATTCTGGAAGATAGTTAGTATATGGAGCTTCTGGAGTACCCTTGTTACCACCAGCAATGAAACCTGAACAAGAGATAACGAAGTTCTGGTTAGCTGAAGCAGCCTTCATATCCTTAAGCATCTTGTAATACTCATCATATGTAAGTGTCTTAGATGCAACTTCCTCTGGGTTGTATCCAGCAGCTGTTAAAGCTGAAGACTTGATGTATGTACAGCATCCATTACCACGGGCTGGTGAAAATCCGTAAAGAGCCTTCTCTCCGTCTGGACCTGCAACCATGTTTCCTGACTGAATAATCTCAGCCTGATCGATAAGTCTTCCTGAGTTCTTAGTTGCTGACTGATTCCAAGCATCTGTCATATCCCAGAGATATCCGTTAGCTGCAAAGTTAGCAAGGAAATCTGAGCTAAGAAGAACTACATCAGGGATATCGCCTGAAGCGAATGCATTCTTAACTGAATCATAGTAGCTAGAATGTTCTGGACGAATCCACTTAATATCAAGACCTGTAAGGTCGCCAAGATACTTGTAGAATTCCTGAGCACCGTTAGTTTCCTTAACTACAGTACCATCAACCATAACTGTGAACTGCTCTGGCTTCTGTACGTTAGCCCAATCAACTGTTGCTTTTGTTGCGTCCTGATTGCCGCCGTTAGAGCCACAAGCTACGAGGCCCATAACTGAAGTAAGTGATAAACCTACTGCAGCAAACTTCTTTAATGTCTTTTTCATAAACCTTAAAACCCTCCTTAATTTGGTTCGCGGGGATTATCTCCCCGTTTCGTTTTTAGACATTGATATATTAGCATTTTTGTACTATTTTAACAAGGCTAATTTTAACAATTATTGTATTTTTTTTGCTTTTTCTGTGAAAACCCAGTATTTATGCCATTCCCCGTATTCATAATTTTTTCATTTTTCCAAATTTTTTATCAAAAATTATTTTGTGAGAATAGTTTTTCTTCATATAATCTTTGTGTTTTTATGTAAAAAATGCACTATGCTCCCTGACTTTTTTAGATTATTTTACATCACATTTACACATTCTATACTCTTTTAAGCAGATTCCGACCATTGTATTGTGATTTTTTACCACTGTTAATAATTTATTCATATTTCAGACATCATCTGCACAATTTTCCTGTATCATCCCTGTACATCTGCATGCTGCATATATCCCTTAAGCATATCTTTCCCGATGACATCTCTGTCATATTCTTCTCCAAAACATTTCTTGCTGCATTCTCCATCATCAGTTCAAACGTAACGCCATCGGCATATTCTGTATTAACTATTGTTATATCATTCTGTGCACATATGTACTGCACTTTTCCCACATAATTATAATCAACATCAAGGAATGCATGCACACCCTCTGTAAGCTCACCAAGTCTGCAGACGGACAGTGCTTCCTTGGCAGCATTAGTATACGCTCTTATAAGCCCTCCTGTTCCAAGCAGAACACCTCCAAAATATCTTGTCACAACACACAGACAGTTTCCACATTCATTTCCCGTAATTACTTCCAGTATCGGCTTACCTGCTGTGCCTGACGGCTCACCATCATCTGAAAATCTCTGTATCTCGCTCTTGCCTCCTAAAACATATGCATAACAGTTATGTCGTGCATCCCAATATTTCTTTCTAAGCTGTTCTATTATTTTCACTGCCATATCTTCATCTTCAATATGATAAATGTTAGCTATAAATCTTGATTTCTTATCTGTAAATTCACCTGTTCCACCTGATATTATCTTCTTCATTATCTGATTCCTTCTTATATATGTATATTTAGTTATTATACAGCCTTATTGATTGCCTGTCATACCTTTTTATGTTATAATATCATGACTTTATTAAGGAGGACAATATATGAATTATGGTGGTAAAGGCATAAAACAAAAGAAAAAACTGCTTAATTCAGCTACTACCAAGCTGGGCACCAAATTAGGTATATTTTTCATAAAACTGGCTTTAGTTGCTGCTATAGCTGTTGTTGTTTCCGGTTCATGCCTTGTATTAGGTTCCTTTCAGGGAATTATAGAGAATGCCCCTGACATTGCATCTGTCAATGTTTCGCCTGAAGGCTTTGCAACTAAGATATATGATTCAGATGAGAATGAAATACAGACGCTTTCTTCTGCCGGAGCTAACAGGACATATGTAACAATTGACCAGATACCTAAAGATTTGCAGCATGCATTTATAGCTATAGAAGATGAGCGTTTCTATGAGCATAATGGTATCGATATGAGAGGTATCTTACGAGCTGCTTCAATTACACTTTCATCAGGTGAGATGTCACAAGGTGCAAGTACAATAACACAGCAGCTTCTGAAGAATAATGTTTTCAATGCTTTCAACGAATCTACAATTGAAAAGATTAAGCGAAAGGTTCAGGAACAATATCTGGCTGTAAAGCTTGAAACAGTAATGTCTAAAGATGCCATTCTTGAGAATTATCTTAATACCATTAACCTTGGTAACGGATATTATGGTGTACAGGCTGCTGCCAGAGGATATTTTAACAAGGATGTATCAGAGCTTTCTATCAGTGAATGTGCTGTAATTGCATCCATCACTAAAAGTCCTACCGGTCTTAATCCAATAAGGCACGCCGACAGAAACAAAGACCGGCAGAGTCAGGTTCTTCTCAATATGAAAGAGCAGGGATATATATCCCAGGAAGAATATGACGAAGCAATTGCTGATGATGTCTATGCAAGACTTGAAGGTATTGAACTTGCCGGAACATCAACTTCAACTTATTCATATTTTGTTGATGAACTTATCAACCAGCTTACTTCTGACCTTATGTCACAGAAGGGGTATACAGAAGCACAGGCTACAAGCCTTATATATCGTGGCGGACTTCGGGTTTATTCAACTCAGGACACAATGATGCAACAGGTTGCTGATGATGTCATCAATGATCCTGGCAACTACAATGATAATACACATTTTTCTATCAATTATGCTTTAACAATAAAGCAGACTGATGGATCATTTTCATATTATTCACATAATTCAATGGCCAACTGGTACACAAAGACTCTTGGAGATACCCGCTTCAGTCTTACGATGACCGATGAAGACGCTGCGAGAAGTTATGTTGAAGCATATAAGCAGGAGCTTCTTAAAGAGGGTGGTGAAATATATGCTGAAACACTTACATTTACATTACAGCCACAGATATCATTTACTATAATGGATCAGATCACAGGACAGGTTAAAGTTATGGTAGGCGGACGAGGTGATAAGACTCTTAACCGAAGCTTAAACCGTGCATCTAATGATATTGCAAGACAGCCGGGTTCAAGTATCAAGCCACTTGCTGTATATGGTCCTGCCCTTGATACAGGAACATATTCACTTGCATCTGCTATTGATGATGCTCCTTATTATTATTCAGGAACTGATGCCAAGCTTGTTACTAACTTTACAAAAGGTGAATACAGAGGTCTGATGACATTAAGAGAAGCTCTTACTGTTTCACAGAATGTACCTGCTGTTAAGATTCTTTCAAAGCTTACGCCTCAGGTTGGTTATAATTACCTTGAGAAATTCGGTATTTCAACGTTGGTTTCTCCTAAAAATGCAATCAACGGCGCTCACGATGTTGTGCAATCACTTGCACTTGGCGGTATGACACGAGGTGTTTCCAATATTGATATGTGTGCCGCTTATGCAGCCATAGCTAATAAAGGAACTTACACAAAACCTATTTACTACACCAAAGTACTTGATTCAGAAGGCAACATTATTATCGATAATTCTGTACCAGAAACACATAAGGTACTTAATGAGAATTCTGACTGGCTTCTTATCCAGGGATTACGTTCTGTTGCTACTGACGGTACTGCACGTACAGCTAACTTTTCAAGCCAGCCTGTAGCAGGTAAGACAGGTACTACACAGTACGACAGCGACAGATGGTTCTGTGGCTTCACTCCATATTACACATCCGTAATATGGGCAGGCTATGATGATAATTCCAAGGAACTTGGAAATGTTGTTAACCACAATGTTATATGGCGTACAATAATGCAGACAATTCATGAAAATCTTAATCTTCCAACCGGAAGTTATGAACAGCCATCCGGTATTGTAGAGGTGGCTGTATGCTCTAAGTCAGGGCTTCTTCCTGTTGAAGGTTTATGTGACCATGACCCTGAAGGAAACTGTGTTATAACAGAATATTTCACTGAAGACACAGTTCCTACTGAATACTGTACAACACACGTTAAAGTGTCAATATGCAACGAATCAGGAGATATTGCAACCTCTGGGTGTCCAAGTGTATCAACTAAGATTATGCGAAAGAAATCTTCTGCCGATAAACTTGGCGAGGATAAAGACGGTTCTGAGTTTAAAACATGGGATGCTGATATCTCAATTACAGATACTGAGTTATCTAAGTTATGCACTATTCACAGTGCAGCAACCAAGCCTTCCAAGGTTACAACCGGAACAGGCAGCAACAAGAACAATTCTAAAGAAACAACTGCTGCCTCATCAGAGACATCTGGTAAAACTGATTCATCCGGCTTGTCATCTGACAAACGACCTTAATCATCAAAAAAGGATAGTGGTCAATTGGACCACTATCCTTTTATTTTATTCTTTCTTCATCTTAGGTTCAAATATAAGCGACGCAATAAATCCAAATATAAGTGCTGCTGACACTCCGACTGCACATGAGGTAAATCCACCTGTAAACAGCCCCAGAAATCCCTGCTCATCTATTGCTTTCTTCATCCCCTTCCATAAGACATTGCCAAATCCCGTAAGAGGAACTGTTGCTCCCGCTCCTGCAAATTTAACAAACGGCTCGTATATTCCAACTGCTCCAAGTACAACTCCTGTTGTTACAAGAATGACCATTATCCTTCCCGGCATAAGCTTTGTCTTTTCCATAAGAATCTGTGTAAGAACACATATTAATCCCCCGCATACAAATGCTTTAACAAAATCCATGGCTTTAACTCTCCTTTCCTTCAAGAATTACACCATGGGCTATACCCGGCACACTTTTTCCTTCATTGTAGCTTACGGTAGATAACAAAGCTCCTGTAGGAACAAAAAGAACCCTTTTATATTCTCCTCTTATAAGCCTGTCCATAATACAGCTTCCAAGAACAACTGCACTGCAGCCGCAGCCGCTTCCACCTGAACACTTAGTTTCCCCTTCGTATATAAGCATTCCACAGTCATACAGTTTGTCAGCAATATCAATGCCTTTCTCTTTTAGAAGCTCAGACAATATCCTGTTGCCAATCTCTCCTAAGTCGCCTGTAAATATTGCATCATAATAGTTCTTATCAACATCAAGGTCTTTGAAATTAGCTTCTATAAGCTCTGCTGCTGCTGGAGCCATACAGGCCCCCATATTCATTGAATCCTTGACACCGTAATCAACAATCTTTCCTGTTGTAATGCCCTTTATGAGAACACATTTTTTCTTATCCAGAGGTTTATCACCGACGATATACGCCCCTGCTCCTGTAACTGTCCATGTAGATGCAATTGGTCTCTGGTTTCCATACTCGAGCGGATAACGGAACTGCTTTTCCGCACTTGCAAAATGGCTTGACGCAATTGCAATTACATTTTGCGCATATCCGGCATTAACACACATTGCACCAAGTGATAACGCCTCGCCCATCGTTGAACATGCTCCGTACAGACCAAACATCGGTACTTCATATTTCATAAGTCCGAAAGATGTAGCAATAAGCTGTCCAAGAAGGTCTCCGGCATAGATATAATCTATGTCTGACACAGCCATGCCGCTTTTAATAAGCAGCTTGTCAACCGCCATCTCCTGAATGTGGCTCTCAGCCTCCTCCCAGCTTTTCTTACCAAACATGTCATCTTCTACCGCAACATCAAACATTTCACCAAGCGGACCATCAGCCTCTTTCTTTCCAACCACTGTCGCAGTGCATCTCACATATACATCTTTGTCAAATAACAGACTCTGCTTTCCAGTCATAATCCTCGTTTCCGCACATACTCATGTGCCATTAGTCTTTATAAGTAGTCTGTCCAAAAATGTATTAATTATGTATTATTTTCGTATTATGTCAAGCGTATGTGCTGCAGCACCAAGCAGATCAGCTCTTTCACAGGTTGCAAGATGATACCTGTAAAATATCTCGTATTCCTCCTCATCAAGCTGATTCACAAACTGTCTTATGTAATTAGCCGGTCCATCCGGTGTCACAATCTTCACCCGTTCACATCCTGCTGCTTCATTAACTTTTGTAATATCTTCAAGACGCACATAATCATACAGATCCTGCTCTGTAGATATCGTGTGGAAATCCTCTGTCAGTCTGCCCTGTTCCATGCACTCTTTAATATGTCTTTCCTTAAATGCATATGTAATAACACCATATTCGTTCATAACATAAGCAACAAGAATAAAGCCACCCTTCCTTGTAATACGGGCGGCCTCCTTTAATGCCTTAACCTTATTCTCCTGTCCAAACAGATGATACATCGGCCCAAACAGCAGGGTTATGTCAAATGTTTCATCCTCGAAACGCTTTAACTTAAGTGCATTGCCCTGATAAGCCTTAACTGATGAATTCTTGGATTTCAATATTCCAAGATTGTGCTTTACCAGTTCAACTGCAGTTACATCAAAGCCTTCCTCAGCCAGTGCAACGCTGTATCTGCCTGTTCCGGCACCTATATCCATAATCTTTATATTCTCTCTGCCTTCTCTCTTTAATTCTTCAATACACTCATGTATATAATGAATCGATGTACGGAATTCAATCTGTCCGTGTCTTGAAGTCAGTCTTTTTTCTTCATTAAATTTATTATAATAATCTTCTAAAAAAGTTCCCATATTATCCTCGTATCCTGCGCATTTCTTTAAAACAGTTCCTATGATTCTACCATACAGATGTTTCTTAATCAAGAATCACAGTACATGTATAAGCTTTAAAGCCAGATATATAAGTCCTGCACACCAGCTAAAAAATATTCCATATAGAATAACAGGACCGGCAATCGTGAATATCTTGCAGCCAATACCGAACACCTTGCCCTCCTTCTTATACTCAATCGCAGGTGCAGCAACGCTGTTTGCAAATCCTGTAATCGGAACAAGACTTCCTGCTCCGCCAAATGTGGTTATAGACGGATAAATATTAATTCCGGTAAGAATTACACTTAAAAATACCAGTATAAGTGTTGTATAAGATGCTGCATCCGTGTCAGGCACTTTCATCCACTTGCATACATTTAAAATAATCTGTCCTGCAACACATATACAGCCACCAACAATGAATGCCTTAAAGCATTTTGCCACACAGCTTCCTTTAGGCGTAACATTTTTTACATAAGCATTATAGCTTTCATTTCTTTTTTCAATATCAGCTTTGGTACCGCTTTCAGAATTAATATCGTGCATACATCCTCCCTTTTTGCAATGCAAAATCAATACATATATAAGTAATATACAAGCTGTCCTAGTGCTTTTCCTGCCGCTGTCGCCGCCACAATAAAACCAAGACCGGTGCCTGCCTTTGCTCTGTGAACGAATATAGGCAATGCTTTAACTGTCTCTGCAAGGCTTATTAAAAATGTGCCTATAAATATCCCGGATATCAACCCGAATATAATACAGCCCGTCATTCCTATTCTAACCGTGATTCCAAGAACATATACAGCATTAGCTGCCGTCGCACCGATTATTATACATTCCTCATACAGAGACACATGTCTGCTCGTCCCGCTGACATCAGCATATCTGTTAATAACACCAACGCTGGTTATAAGTGCAAAAAGTCCTGCAGCAGTAAACACTCCCGACATAGCCCCTATAAGAATAATAACCGCTATCATTTTCCACCTTCCCTGTCAATAACAGATTCCGATACATCTTTGCCATATTTATCCATTTCCACCTCAAGCGGTGTTGGCGCTTTTGACAGCTTTTGTCCTGCGAAATGGTCATAAAATATAACAATTCCAACAAACAATCCCACAGCATAGGCAATCTCCATTGCATTTGTTGCCTTATATGCAGAAGCTCCAAGAAGCTCGTACACCTTGTCAAATATTTCCGTCGTGCTTACATCATTGTTGTACGCAATAATTCCATACCCGCTTCCAACCATTGTTATAAAACATATAACAGCTACCTTTATCCAATGCACTGTGCCTTCCTTCTCCGGTTTCTTGTACTCAACAACAAAATCACATTCCCCAAGACATTCAATATCTGCATCCGGATACTCCTTCTGAATAATGCCCACAACATCAAGTGCATCAAGCACCTTCCTGTCATACTTGCCCAGCGTAAACTCCACAAGCGTTATATGTCCGATTTTTTCAATCATATCCTTATCACTGCAATAAACAGTCATCACATCCCCTATATCAACCTTCGGTTTCTTAACATATCTCTGCTGGTCAATCTTCAAATAAATCTTCTCTGACATAACAACTCCCTCCACACTCTAGTATTGTACATACCAGGAGAATTATACATGAAGCTGCCCTGCCTTTTTATCTTTCGCATACTGTTTTCATTCAGCATAAAACTACGCCGCTGTGTCCGTCTATGGCATACGCCCGAATATTTCGAATCGTGTGGGAGTTAATGCCGCCAGATGTAAAAGAGCGGTGCGGATAAACTCGTTCAAGCGAAGCGCGTTTGTTTATCCGCACCGTAATAAACTATACAGATGGCGGCATTTACTCCCACTAGATGAAGAAATCCTGAGGGCATATGCCATAGACGGACACAGCGGCGGGACTGCCATATACCGAATGAACCCTATCACGCAAACAGCCGCTTGCGCATGCCACTTAAAATCTTCTTCTCCATACGCGACACCTGCACCTGCGATATTCCGAACTCCTTAGCAACCTGCATCTGTGTGTAATCATCATAATAACGCATTCTGATAAGCTCTTTTTCACGCTGTGAAAGTGTTTCCATAAGCTGTGCAAGTGCCACTTTACTTGATGCAGTTTCCCCAATGTCTGCCTTGTCTTCTAACTTGTCCATCAGCATGACCTCACTTCCATCCCCCTGATAGATTGTCTTATATATTGATTCAACCTCCATTGATGCAGACATTGACAATGTTATGTCTTCAACTGACAACTCACAGGCAGCTGCTATCTGTTCTACCGTCGGTTCACAGCCTAACGTGTCACGGAGCTGTCCCGCCGCTCTCATGCTTTTTACCGCATTTTCTTTGATAGAACGGCTGACCTTTACCATTCCGTCATCCCGCAGGAATCTTCTTATCTCACCTGTTATCATAGGAACTGCATATGTTGAAAATGCAACATCCATATCCAGATTGAAATTATCAATTGCCTTTATAAGCCCTATACAGCCTATCTGAAACAGATCCTCCTGTTCTGTTCCTCTCCCCTTAAATCTTTTAATTATGTTCCATATAAGCCCAAGATTATCTGTTACCAGCTTCTCTCTGGCCTCTTTGTCATTATTGTGTGCTTTAGCGATCAATTCCCTGGTACAATCCTTAGTCTGATCCATAGCATCACATCCTATCAATTACTCCCCTATTTTCTTTCTCATAAGAACTGTTGTTCCTTTGCCCGGTGCCGACGCAACTCTTAAATCATCCATGAATGCCTCCATGAACGAAAATCCCATTCCTGAACGTTCCTGTTCAGGCTTGGTTGTATACAGAGGTTCCATTGCTTTTGCAACATTTTCCATGCCAAGACCGTCATCGTGCACTTCTATTATTACCTGATTCTGTATGCCCTTTAATCTCATTCTTACTTTTCCCGGACCATTATCATAGCCATGGACTATTGCGTTAGTTACTGCCTCGGAAACTGCTGTTTTTATGTCCTGCAATTCTTCGATTGTTGGATCTAAATATGTAACAAAGGCTGCCGCAACAACCCTTGCAAATGCTTCATTTTCCGACCTGGCTTCAAATAATAATTCAACATTGTTATTCTCTATCATACTTATGCCTCCTGTCCTTTAAGTTCATATATGTTAACTATCTTATGAAGTCCTGATATAAGAAGTATCCTCTTAACACTTTCACGGACTCCCACGATTGTTATGTCACCTTTATCCATAACCTTCTTGTATCGCCCCATAATAAGTCCTATTCCTGCACTGTCCATAAAATCCACTTTAGTAAAATCAAATACTATATGAGTTACTCCTCTTTTATCTATTACATCATCTATAACCTGACGCATCTCTTCTGCCAGATGATGGTCAAGTTCTGCATTCATTCGTATCATAAGCTTGTCATCATTAACCATGTATATATAATCCATATGCTGGATTTCATCCTGCTCATCCGCTGTATTAACCTGTTTTGACATAATAATCTCCTCTTTCCTCTCTGCTTTTACACTTCACTAATTCTGCAACAAAGCCCCCGGCAAAGAATTATCTTTGCCGGGGGCTTATCTTTTAGTACCTCATCAATGTGAATTAACGTAATCGCTGGCTTCTTTGTAATATCCGCTAGTCGAATAATCATCCACAATATACTTATAGTATTTCTTTGCATCATCAGTCTTTGCTAATGCTACATATGACTTAGCTGCATAATAAGCTGAATCTGCACTGTTATTACATTTGTATGCTTTGACAAGATTATCTGCCGCAACTTCATAGTTGGACTTGTAATACTCTGTCATTCCTGTGTTATAGAAGGTCTGTGCTGCTGCCGGAAGTGTCGCCGTTGCTATTGTATTATATAAAGTCTTTGCTGACTCACTTGGAAGTGCACTGACATCTATATCAACAAGCTTATTCGCAGCATCATCAGGCTTATTAGCAATATAATCGCTTGCCGCCTCTATTACTGATACTAACAGCTTGTTGCTTCCTTCTGTTCCATTGACAACACCGAGTTGCTGCTCAAGCGCATCCTTCTGCGCCTTAACCTCTTCAAGTTCTTTCTGCATAGAATTCAGTTCCACATTACCAGAAGATAACTGCTCACTATACTCCTGAAGACTTTTCTTATAATCCTGTGTAAGTCCCTTATTCCTTGCCGGAACAATAAGAAACCATATTAATGCTGCGCCTATTACAACACCTGCCAATACATTTATTATTGTTATTGCACCATTACTTGGTTCTTTATATGACGACCTTGGAAGAATAACATCGTTGCCACTTAGCGGTTTCTTATCAATATCCTTTTCCTTTCTCTTAGGAAGGAAAGAACCTGATGTTTCCGCTTTCTTTGCTGCATTTCTTTCTGCTATCTCTTTCTGATAAATATGTGCAAGTGTATTATTCTTATCTATTGCAAGAACAGCGTTAAGCAGCTTTTTTGCTCTTGAAAGCTCGTCCTGCTTAATATATATAAGTGCAAGCAGAAGATGTGCCTTAATAAGCTGTGGATTATTGGCAACTACCTTCTTGAGCTGTATTACAGCCATATCAAGATTGCCTTCCTTGGCATATTTCAAAGAAAGATTATATTTACGGATAGTACCTGTAATCATCTCAAATCTGTTCTGGTTAGTCTGTATCTTCTTAATATAGTGTCCTGCAATATTGCCTTCAGGCGTAAAATTCTTACTTACTACCCACTGGCTTAAAGCCTCAACTACATCACCCATCTCACAGTAAACAAGACCTAACAGATTTCTTGCATTGGTATTGTACTTGTTAATCATAAGGCTTATCTTAAGAGATTCAACTGCACCGGTTAAATCTCTTACTCTTGCTTTATATAGTCCTGCATTATAATATGCATCTGATACTCTGGCTGTCTTCTTATATATTCTTACATTCTCTCCACATTGTGGACATGTATCACCATCTGTAAGGAAGCTTCCACATTTATAACATCTCATATGTCCACCCCTCACTACTTATCTGTATTCTTTCCGCTAAGTATCTGTGATATCAGATCTGTGATATCCGGTACATCATTGTTATATATTGTGTCCTCAGCATCTTCTACTTCAAGACTTGGCTGAAACTTCTGTATCTCTTCATCAAAATTAATCATGATTATTTTCCTTTCCTTCCAATGCACGGTCCACATCACCAACTAAATAAAGCGACCCCGTTGCAAACATCAGTCTGTTATCCCATTTTTTCATAGCTTCTTCAACACTCTCAAATACATATACCGGTGTATCCTTAATATGTGCTTCAAATGTTTCTTTTATTATATCAGCTGGAAGCTTTCTGATACCGCCCGTTATTGTAACATATATCTGTCTGAAATGCTTACAGCTGCATAGTATCTTAATCATTCTGTCATAATTCTTGTCACTTACTACTGAAAAAAGTAATGTTGCCTTATCAAGCCGACTGTTTTCATAAAGACTGTTTACTGAATCTACAAAGCTTTGAATCCCTTGTGGATTATGTGCTCCGTCAACATACAGATTATCTCTTAACAGTTCCATTCTTCCTGCCCAGTGTGTATCGTACATTGCCATACTGACTGCTTTATTGTCAAGCTTAATCATCCCCCTGTCACACAGATTAGCACATACCGTAAGTGCAATGCTTGCATTTTCCATCTGGTACAACGCATTTGTACTTAACCGGAAGCAATCATTCTTATAATACTCATTATGAATTAAAAAATCAATATACCCGTATGTATTTTGTATCAGTTCAAATGTATTGTCGTCAACCACATGACAGTCGCATCCAAAGTCTGCTGCACGCTTTCTTATCACATCAGCAGCTTCTTTCACTATGCCGCTGCACACAACCGGTATTCCCGGTTTAATTATCCCTGCTTTTTCATTTGCAATCTTTTCTATTGTATCACCAAGAATTGCAGTATGTTCAAGCGATATTGTTGTTATTACTGAGACAACCGGATTATCAACTGCATTAGTTGCATCCAGCTTTCCGCCAAGACCCGTTTCCATAACAACATAATCCACATCATGCTTACTGTAATAATACATTGCCATGCCAAAAAGATAATCAAAATACGCAAGCTCCTGTGTCCTGTGTTCTTCCACATACCAGTATGCTTCTTCAAAATCCTCTTGTGAAATCATTATTCCATTGATTCTTATACGTTCTGTTATATCATCAAGATGAGGAGATGTAAAAAGTCCTGTCTTATAACCATTATGCTGTAAAATTCCTGCAATATAAGCACACACCGATCCTTTTCCATTAGTACCGGCAACATGTATTATTTTTAATGACTTCTCTGGATTATTCATATCATGTAATAACTGTCTGCCTCTTTCTAATCCTGTAGATGATGCAAACTGACTTATACTGTCAAGACTATTCACAATCTCATTATACATGTCTCATCTTTTCCTTTCCGGATGTCACATACTTTGTATAGAAATAATATGTCTGTCCTCATATGTAATAACAGCTGTGTATTTTCCACCAGTATATGCCCTTATCACATTATTATCCCCTACTGCCAGCATAGAAGCTGAATCATGTGCCTCTTTTAAAGTTTCTTCAATATATCGTAATTCTTCCCTGCTAAATATACTCACAGCAGACTCAAATACTTCATCATCAAATGAATATTTGAAGAAAAAGGCTGTCCATTTTATCTTAAGTTCCTTTGCTCTTTTTTTGGTCTCTTCATCTGCCGTTTTCTGTACAGATTCAAGATATATCTTTCTCTCCTCTGCCTTCTCACATGCAAGTTTTAATTCTTTCTCTGTCTCCTGAAGTCTCTTTTTCTTCCTGTCACTATCATCAAGACTTCTGTCCATTTTCCTCTTTGTATCATTAACCTGTGCATAATATCGTTTTGATTCATCTTCTGTCTTTCTGTTATTAATGTAATCATCTTTGACATCTTCAAGTTTTGCAAAATCATTTTGTGCAATATTAAGCCTATCCACGGCAGCATCATATTTCTTCTGTGCTTCAGTCATCCTGTCTGTCTTTACAGAAACATCCTTTTCACATTTTTCTAATTCCTTGCGTGCCTTTTCAACCTGAGTACACATAACACGGTATTCTCTGTCCTTATCATCAGCGGCTTTCTTTTTGTCCGCAGCAATATAAGACGGCATAAGGTCTGATGGTGCATAAAACTTGATATCATTTGCATGGCTTACCTTCCATATGTATCCCGCCGCCTGAAGTTTTGATATTCTTGTCATATTTCTGACTGCCTGATACATTGTCTTTACCTGCGCCTCTGTCGACCAGAATGCATCTTCCCCAAGAAGTCTTATTGCAGCTTCAAGCTTTGTCGTACTTCTCTGTCTGCCGAGTACATCTATAATTCCCTCGCCATTGAATTTCTCTGGCATAAGACTTTTTTGAACCTCACGTTTAGTCTCCATTGAAGCAACCCCTAATTTTCTTCCAACCTGTTCAGCATATGACTTTTTCTGGACAGCTGTAAGATTACGTATCTGGTTCATAATATTATTTAAAAATGCATTGTTATATCTTATGCTTATTTCTTCTATTTTATGAGCGGGTGACATATATTTATTAATTCCGTATGCAGATGCCGCCTCATCAATAATGTATCTGGACATCTGCTCTTTTACTTCCTTATCATTCATGTCTCCTTCAATTTCAGGACACATCACTTCAAGCCGCTCATATAACATTTTCTCAAGTTTTTCCCTGTTTAACGCCTTATAGCGAAGACAGTCTTCCCGTACGAGATCTGATACTTTTTTTACCTCATAATCAATCGAATTCTTTATTCCTATACTCTGTGTAAATGAATTGGCAACATCTGCAAGCACATTAACCAGCCTGTATCCGGTCTCTTTAACCGCATTAGATATATTAACATTGTCAATAAGCGCTATCTGCATTCGCAGCTCATCTTCACTGATTCTGCTTATCTCTGATATTATATCTGACATATCTGCCTCCTCTTCTGACTGCTACATAAGCCAGCAGTCTGAATTGTACCATAAGAACAAAAGATATATTTCGATTGCAATAAGAACCGCCATAATAATGTATCTTACAGCCTTATTACATCTTGTAAGTATGTCATACACTCCCACAAATGCAACATATGTTCCTGCCGTAAATCTGCATGTACTCATAACATGTGATGTCAATGGCACAAGAAGTGATATAATTCCGAACACTGCCATTGAGTAATATTTTCTGTAGAACATATATCCATAAAGAATCAGTATTGCAATACAGAACCATCCCATATATGTGTATCTTGGCTCAATCTGTCCTGTACAGGCCTTCCACAGCACGCCTATAATCGGAAAATACTCATCATCTCTCCATGCAATCTGGACATTCTTATATGCCCATGCATCACCACAGAAGAAATTAAGAAATGCCATATATGCAAATGCACCGAGCGGGCATACAAGCACTGACAGTATCTTCTTAGGTGCTTTAAGCATATCCATTAAAAATGTCTTAACCCTGCCAAAGCTTATCTTAGTTCCTTCCATGTCAATATATAGCTGTACGACCAGTGCAAATACAAGTATACAGCCTACAATTCTTGTTCCACTTGAGCATGCTGCCATAATTCCTGCTGCCATGTATTTCTTCTCAAAAAGGAAATAGAAAAAAAGTACAATGAACATTATAAACATCGCTTCCGTATATACAGAACTGCAATAGAAGGTGTAAGGTGCCATAAATAAAAGCACTGGCATAATCATAGTATATTCTTCTTTAATAGAAGTCTGCTTCTTAAGACCTTTAACAGCAAAGAATGCTGCAATAATTATGCATATATTAGATACTATCATTCCAATAACATAAGTGTTAATAAGCCCGCCTGTCACTGCCTTTAATGCTGCACACACGATAACATATAATGGGAAGAACGCCCAGTTAGCCTGAGGATCAATATCCGTAGGGTGTGTATAGCCATGATTGATTATATAGGCATATTTCTTTGCATCCCACTCGTTCATAAGAAACAGAAATGATCTGTGTGTCCCCATAATTCCATTATACACAGGAACCATGATAAGCATAATCAGTCTTGATATCGCAAATATAATCAATATCTTTAACAGAAGCCTGCAATTCTCATTATTTTTTTGTCTGTTCATCTAATGCCTCATTTCAATAATATACGGATTATATGATATATAGCTGCCGGGATTGTACTTATTACAGGTACTACAAACATTGCAGCCACAACTATTGCAAACAATCCAATATATATATACTGTGCACAGTACTTAGCCCATACAGGAACATTTATAGTTCTCTTATAATTAATCACAAGGCATAACACAGTTATTAACAATGTCACAAGTGTAATAAGCAGTCCTGCATTTCTGCCCTTTGGCACAAATGTAAACACTAATGTATTCTCGCCTTCGTGAACCTGTACACCTGTAAACAGCCCTGCTATCTCTTTAGTCTTAACTGTCTTTCCATCAAGTGTCACGGTCCAGTTAGCGCTCTTAATAACCGGTATCAGGGCATAATCCTTAGTTCCATCACTGTTTATCTTAACTGTAAGCGTATTATTAGTATATGAAACATCTGTCTGCTTATCTGCGAAATCCTCACAGAGCTTATCCATCTTCTCCATATTAAGAAGTCCGATAGTCATCTTACTCTGGTTCATATATTTAGGCTTATCATATTCAATCTTAATCTGAACATCTTCATCTTCAAATATGCCAAGATAAAGAAGATTATTATTATAATCCGTAAAATATGCTGTATTATTAACATCTCCAAGTGTAGGTACAACAACTGCCTCACCATTCACATATACATGTATGCTGCTCTCAAGCTTAGATGCATTAGCATCCGCATTAGGCTTCTTCACATCTGCAATATTCATATATATAGCACTTCTGCTTCCGACATTAATAGTCATGGACTTAATATTGCCAGCAGTCTCTGCCTGTGGATATATTCTTGTTACAAATGTTTCTTTATCTCCAGTCATTGCTTTATACATTCTGTTATGGTATGTAATCCAGTCAACATTAGTCATATCAAGCTTGCTGAAGCTGCTGTCAACACAGAATCCAAATGGCAGGTTATAATTAGTGTTGTAAAGGCTGTAATCGCCTTCCTTCTTCTCTAATGTATATAAAGCACTGTCAAGTTCATTGATATTAACTGCCTGTGTAACATGCAGCACTGCATTACTGAATACTGTTCCACCTGAATCTAACAGCCACAGAAAATACTTAGAATATCCCCATCTCTTGGCATAACTTTGTGTATCGTCCTCTAAAGCTGCTGTAAAGCTTGATAATGCTCCTCTTCTCAATATAAGAGGATAATTGGCATTAAGACTGATATCAGGATTTACTATTCTGTCTGTAGCAGACTCTTCTATATCAAGGCTGTCTGCCGCATCATTGGCATACTGCACATAATCACCAATCTGATAATCTTCATATGTATAAAACTTAGGAGGTCCTATAAGAGCATATGCACCGATAAACAATTCAAGTGCAATAACAAGAATAACTGATTTGCAGTTAAATTCTTTCTTCCTTATAAGCATAAACATATACACTGCAAACATTACTGCAAATATCATTATAAAAAATGCCATTGCAAGCATTTCATTGTTTATTGGTAATATGTTATAAATCATAACATATACTGCACCAATTACCGCTACTACCGCTGCCTGCCTGCGATAAAACGCACTCTTTAATGGTATATCTGCAAACATCTTCTCAGCCATTCCTGCAGCAACACAGATAAGCGTGAACGATATCAGATATCCGTTTCTTAATGTATATCCGTTATATGAGCCAAAATGCCACATAAGGTTAGTAGCCTCCATGAGCACCGGACCTAATGCAACAACAAGCATGGCTATAGTATATATAAGCTGTCTTCTGTCTGACTTATATATTTTCATTCCCATGATAATAACTGCTATAACGAATGCAAGTCCATAAAGCATCATCCAGCGCTGCAGTGCTGCCATTGCACCATCTGTAACGATTGAACTTGTTATCCAGCCTGCATACTGTGATAAAAGTCCCTTAGACGCACCACCTCTCTGTGATGAAGAAAGCTGTGCAAATACAGGAACAAGCACGAATGCTGAAAGTCCGATACCTGCAATTGTGCCTATACCGACATTCCATGCAGTTTCCCTCCACTGCTTTCTCTCCTGCATAACTACCATTCTTATTCCACAGATAAGGAATATGTATATAAGTGACATTGCACTTAAGTAATAATTAATTATGAAGCACAACGCAATCATGCATATATAGAACATTTTCTTTCCTGTCTCAAGCATTCTGTCATATGCCATTATAAGAATAGGGAAAAATGCAACTATATCCATCCATGGTGTAAAGCATGAACCATAGAGAATTACATAACCACAAAAGGCATACATGCATGAAAACATAACCTTTAATCCATACACAAGATTATTGTATTTCTTATTAATAAGCGCATACATTGCAACTGACATGAATATCATCTTAACAAGTGTAATTATTGATATGCTCTCTAATATGAAACTTCTTGGAACAAAATATAATAAAAGATTAAACGGTGTAATCATTGAAAATGCTGATATACTCATTGACACATTTGTTCCAAGACCTGTATACCAGTCAAACCATATTGATGCCTTACCATGCATGAAATCCCACAGATGTGCATAAAGCGGTGCTACCTGCTGCATGTTGTCAAAATAATCTATTCTGCTGCTTCCAAAAGGCCATATACCTTTAAGTATAAGTATTACAATCATAACCAGACCTGTTATTATACCAGGTACTACGTATGGCTTAATCTTTTTTAATAATGATTTAAATCCCGATTTCTTCATATAATTCTACCTTTCTATACATTTACACATATTCTGTCATCTTTGGATTTAAGTTTCCGCCTGACCTTTATCAAGGCTTATACTGTAAAGAGTATATTCTGCATTGTCAGCATGAAACTTCACTGTAAGAAGCTCATCACCGCTGACATATCCTACCTTTAGCTTCGTTGTTCCCTTGCTGTCTATATTTCCAATCAGCTTATCATTCACATATACTTCAATTCCTTTATCACCAAAGGCTGTTGTATCATATTCCGTAATATCACATACAAGATATATATTATCAGCTGATTCCTCCGGAATATAGTATATATATGAATCTTTGTCTGTATTCTTCGTTCCTTCGTATCTCTTAGATTTCTGCCAGCCCTGACCTTTACGACTGCAGACATTGCTTTGTTCTTTACCATTACGGTCTTTATGTTCTGTACATATCTCTTTCGTTCCAAATGTATATTTCAGATTACCATAACCCGGCCAGTCTGTAAGCTCATGTGTCAGATAGTACATTCGGTATTCTGTTCCAACCTTAGGATTCTTTCCCCACCATAATACTAATATGTAAAAAACAACAAGTACCGCACATGCTGTGTACAGCAATACTCTTGCTATATTCTTTCTCATACAGACCTCCATTTTTATACTTCTACAATCATATAATATAAATCATTTTTCGCAATCTGCCAAGTAAAAAAAGGTTCTACAGACATATTGTCTGCAGAACCTTACAATTAAATCATATTATAAGACAATTATTACATTAAAGCCTGTAATTAGCAAACTCCCTGAGCAAGCATAGCGTCAACAACCTTCTCGAAACCAGCGATATTAGCACCAGCAACATAGTCTGTCTTTCCACCAACTGTCATATCATATCTCTTAGCAGCATCTGAAATGTTAGCGTAGATTGTTTCCATGATTCCCTTAAGCTTTCCATCAACTTCTTCGAATGTCCATGAAAGTCTCTCTGAGTTCTGGCTCATCTCAAGAGCAGATGTAGCAACACCACCAGCGTTAGCAGCCTTACCACCTACGAAGAGAACACCATTCTCCTGGAGATACTTAGTAGCTTCTAATGTTGTAGGCATGTTAGCACCCTCTGTTACAGATACAACACCGTTAGCAACAAGCATCTTAGCATCCTCGATGTCTAACTCATTCTGTGTAGCACATGGAAGAGCAAGATCTACCTTGTACTGCCATACTCCGTGTTCACCATTCTGCTTAGCAAAATACTGAGCTGATGGCTTAGCAGCAGCATATTCTGTAAGACGTGCTCTCTTAACTTCCTTAACTTCCTTAAGAAGTGCAACATCAATTCCTTCTGGATCATAAATCCAGCCTGTTGAGTCTGAGCATGTAACAACCTTAACACCTAACTGCTGTGCCTTCTGGATAGCGTAGATAGCAACATTACCTGAACCAGATACAGCTGCTGTCTTGCCCTCAAGTGACATTCCATTATCTTTCCATAAAGCATTAGTAAGGTATAATAAACCATAACCTGTAGCTTCTGTTCTTGCAAGTGATCCACCGTATGTAAGTCCCTTACCTGTAAGTACGCCTTCGAACATTCCACGGATTCTCTTATACTGACCGAACATGAATCCGATTTCTCTTGCGCCTGTTCCGATATCACCAGCTGGAACATCGACATCAGCACCGATATATTTGCAAAGTTCTGTCATAAAGCTCTGGCAGAATGCCATGATTTCTCTGTCTGACTTACCCTTAGGATCAAAATCAGAACCACCCTTACCACCACCGATTGGAAGAGTTGTAAGTGAGTTCTTGAATACCTGTTCGAAACCTAAGAACTTGATGATGCCTAAGTTTACTGAAGGATGTAATCTTAAACCACCCTTGTATGGTCCAATAGCGTTATTGAACTGTACACGGAAACCTCTGTTTACCTGTACCTGTCCCTTGTCATCTACCCAAGGAACTCTGAACATGATCTGACGATCTGGCTCTGTAATTCTTTCAAGAATAGCGTTCTTTCTGTAAACTTCCTCGTTAGCCTCAACGACTGGTCTTAAAGACTCAAGAACCTCTGTTACTGCCTGTAAAAATTCAGGCTGATCTGCATTCTTCTTAGACACGATGTCTAATACTTCATCAACATACCCCATAACCTTAAAACACTCCTTTAAATTATTATTTAAGATTGTACATTACTGCACATCAATTCTAGCGTTATTATATCTGTTCTGGTTAATTTCCGCAAGTTTTTTATAGTGTTTACCTATTAACTTTAAGTTATTTGTAATAATATTAATTAAAATAAGCCTACATCTAATGTATGTTGTTTTTCTTGCTTAAGATAATTAAGTTTTACTTTTTGATAAAATCATGATAGAATGTATTCGTTATTTTTTTATTATCCTAGTGTAATTAAGGAGTGAATTATGTCTAATTTTTTTACAAGAAGTAAAGACGATATGAAATATTTGTTTAAGAATAAAGAAGAGCTTTCTAAGAAAGAACGAAAAAGAAAAAGGCGTGGCTGGGGTACACTTATTGGTCTTATATTAGTTCTGATACAGCTTATTGTATCGGGATTACTATTATTTAATATATTTAAGTTAGATATTCTTCCATTGAAGTATTTAATTGCGGTCAACGCATTTTTACTGCTGATATTCCTGTATGATTTCACATCGCAGTTTACGAAGGCACATATTATAGGTAAGATTCTGGCAGTACTTATGTCAGGAGTGATTGTTTTTATATACCTTGTATCATCTAAGCTTGATTCTGTCCTTAATAAACTTAATCTTCCTGAGATTAACACTGACATCGTTGATGTAGTTGTACTTGCAGATGATAAGGCTTCCTCTTTAAATGATCTTGCCAATTACAAGTTTGCTTATAATTCAACTGCAAGCAACGCTAATGTCAAGACAGCATTTGACTCTGTTAAATCAGAGCTTAACAAGAACAGCCTGGAACTTGCAGAATACAAATCATGGGATGACCTTGTAACTGCCTTTTATGATAATACAGAGGTTCAGGCAATTGTTATGAATGATTCCATGCTTAAGGTTGTTGCCTCACAGTATGAAGATTTTGATACCAAGGTTAAGATTATTAAGCAATACGAATATAAGAAGCTTGTTACTGTCCAGAAATCCAACGTTAACGTAAAGAAAGAACCATTTATAATATATGTTTCCGGTATTTCAAGTGAAGATGGTGCCGATTCAGCACTCTCTAATAATGCACTTAGTGATGTCAATATAGTTGCCGTTATTAATCCTGAAACCAAGCAGATTCTTCTTGTCACAACCCCAAGAGATTCTTACATTAAGATTACCGGTCCTGATGGAAGAAAAGGTTACGACAAACTTACACATGCTGGAAACTATGGTGTAGAAGCTTCTATGGATACTCTCCAAAATCTGTATGGCATTGACATTGATTATTATGTAAAGATTAATTTCACAGGCTGCGTCTCTGTTGTAGATGCACTTGGTGGAATCACAATTGACTCAGAAGTAGAATTTACTTGTGGCGAAGATGCTTCTCCTATTCCATATCATTTCGTCAAGGGACCTAATGAATGTGATGGTGAGATGGCAGTTGCATTCTCAAGAGAAAGACATGCATTTGCTGCTGGAGACTTCCAGCGTGGACGTAACCAGACTGCAGCTATAAAGGGTATCTTACAAAAAGCTACTTCTCCTGCAATACTTACCAAGTATTCAGCCGTACTTGATGCTGTTAGTGATATGTTCCTTACTAATATTCCAACAAGTACAATATCTGATCTTGTTAAACTTCAGTTAAGTGACGGTACAGCATGGAATATCCAGACATATAGTATCGAAGGATCAACCCAGCCACCTGCTGGACAGGGTCCTGCTTATCTCGAGATAACTGGCCTTAGAGGTGCTTCTGTTGTATATCCTTACGCAGACAGTATCAATACTGCTATCCAGCTTATGAGTAAGATTCAGAATGGTGATGTATTCGATGTAGATGAATATGTTGACAGTCTCAATAACAATTCTAATTAATCAATAAAACATACCCCCGGCAGCCAATAAAACCGCCGGGGGTATATTTTTTATAATCCATTATTATAATATATAATTATCTATAACATATGCCACACCACAGTCATCGTTAGATGGTGCATTGACATCTGCATATTTCTTAACTTCAGGATATGCATTCTCCATAACCGCTGCAAGACCTGCATACTTTAACATTGGAATATCATTCATTCCATCGCCGCATGCAACAAGTTCTTCACTTGTTATATCAAGCATTGTGAGCAGCTTATCCAAAGATGCATCCTTTGCAACTCCTGCAGGTACTACCTCTAAGAAATAGCTCTCTGAAAAAAATGCATTGATTACTCCCTCATGCTTATCTAACAAGGCTTTCTGCACAGGAAGAAGCTTTTCATGCTCTCCTACAACCAGAAATTTCTCTACAGGATAATCCACAAATTTGCGCAAATCATCTACTTTCTTGATTGTAGTACTGTTGCATATTGCTTCTTTCTTTACATATTCATCAGAATCACTCTCAGCAGCTATCTGCGTATCAGCATATGTCAGAGCATACACACCGTTGGCTCTTGCAAGACTGCATATATCTGCTATACAGTCCTGTGGCATTATTGTCGCAGACATCTGCTTTCCCGTCTTGCAGTCAGCTATACAGCCGCCATTATATGCCAGTATATAACCGCCTTTCTTGTCAAGCTCAAGCTCTCTGGCTATTGGTGTTATTCCAAAAAGCGGTCTTCCTGAAGCAAGAATAACCTTAACGCCTGCATCTATTGCTTTCGCAATCGCTTCTTTGTTGCCCGCTGGAACTTTCTTCTCTCTATTAGTTAATGTTCCGTCCAAATCCAGTGCCAATGCCTTATATTTCATACTTCTCTATCTCCTCTTTTAGTCATGTATGAACAATTTAGCATATAACACCAGTGATTTCAACCTAAGATATTCTCATCATGTTAAATGTTGTATATATATTCAGTTTTCCATAACCAGCTACAGGGTTAGGATATACCATATATTCTGAGCGTACTGCACCTCTTATAAGCTGTGCTTTAATATCGTTATGATTAATCATCTGACTATTCTTTACATTTACCTGATATGAATATAAAAGTGCAACACAGCCCCCGGCATAAGCCGCTGCATAGCTTGTTCCAGTAACCTTAACACCTCCAGATGGAGCAATTCCATATACCCCCGCACCCGGTGCAACAAAATCAGGTTTAATCCTGCCGTCAGCGCTATATCCACGCCCACTTTCATAATAAGCAGCCCCTGTATAATGATTATATGCTCCTACACTTATAACACCATCAGCTGCCGCTGGAACTGTAAGTGTTGTATCCGGGTCGGATTTTAAAAAATATATATCCTGTCCGGAAAACTGCTTTAATGGAAGCCATGCATTATAACTTCCTTTTATATTAGTGAGACTATATATATAGAATTTCCATGTACCCTCAACTGGTGTCTTAAGTCTTACGAATATAACCTCCATTCCAGCAACATTTTCAGTTATCTGATAATCTACCGTAACTGTACTTCCCTCATAAAGAAATGTATACTCCATACTTGCACCCATTCTTGCAGGTATTCTTGGAACATATTCCCCTGACGGTGATTCAATCGACACGGATAATATATCAAGACTATCCGCCCATATTTCCATCGTAAAACCCTTTCCTGTTCCATCAACATTAATTTCCATAACATCAGGTACCAGGGCTGACATTACTGTCCCTTTATAATGACATTTATTATTAGCTTCATTGCCCATACATGTTATAACTGATATATTGGGTTTTTTAGTAAGATTCTCCATCATTTCTGCCAGAGGAGATGCGCCTGTTCTTGAACCATTAGCACTTCCCAGACCAAATATTATTATCAATGGTTTTCCAAGTCGTATAGCGTAATCTTCAAGAAATCTTAAAGCCAGCATAATATCACTTTCCTCAAAAGCTGGAACGTCATCCTTTATCAGAAAAAAATCTCTCAGATACTGTTTACTTTGTTTTAATTTAACCACTAAAAGTTCTGCTCCTGGTGCAACGCCAACATATCCGTCTGCATATGAACCTGCTGATATTGAAGCCAGCAGCGTTCCATGTCCTGACGTGTCTCTTTGTGCAACATAAGAATATGGATTTTCTCCGTTATTGTCAGCCTCTATTGCCCTGTCTATTTCATCCTTTTCATATACTCTGCCAAAATGTGCATATGTATTTGCAACATCAGTCTCTGTTCTATCTGTCTGATCCCATATAGCCTGAATTCTTGTATTTCCAAGTCTGTCCTTGAAAACATCATTAAGATAATCTATTCCGGTATCCACATACCCTATGAGAACATTACTCCCGTCTGCCTGCAGATTATCCTGTCCAAGTACCCGTAAAGCACCTATTTCATCAAGTGCGCTTATATCCGCATCGCCTTCCATGAGTCCATATAACTTTGGAATAGTAAAATACCCCAGCGAGCTTATATTAAGCTGGCGGTTATCAGGCAGTTCTCCATGAGCTATAATCCATTGCGAATCAGCTCTCTGTGAACATATCCCTGATAATGCCTTAATAGCTTCATCAGCCCCTGGGGTATCTTCTATTATGTAATCATATATATTCTCTTTGGTTATATCAAAATCACATGCCATAACATCTCCTTAACATAAAGCAATCACTGTACATGCTATATGTATTCAGAAATGTATTGTATTATTCTGCTATAACTATTATGCTCTCATAGTTATTACCGGAGCACCTTTCTTTTCAACAACATCTTCTGTAATTGTAACTGAACCTATATTGCTGTCTTTCGGTATCTCATACATTATATCAAGCATAAAATCCTCAATAATAGAACGGAGTGCTCTTGCACCTGTATCTTTTTCCATTGCCTTTCTTGCTATGCTTCTTAATGCATCATCTGTAAACTCAAGCTTCACCTCATCAAGCTCTAACAGCTTCTGATACTGCTTAAGAATTGCATTCTTAGGCTCTTTCAGAATATTGACAAGCATATCCTCATCCAGTCTGTCAAGTGAATATATGATAGGCAGTCTTCCTAAAAATTCTGGAATCATTCCGTATTCTCTAAGATCATCAACCGTCACATAAGACATGATGTTCTTCTCATCATCATATTTATCTTTAAGGTCAGCATTAAATCCCATTGAGGATGACTTATTAAGCCTTGTCTTGATAATATCCTCAAGATCTGGAAATGCACCACCACATATAAACAGAATATCCTTCGTGTTAACAGTTACCTGTGGAACCATTGCATTCTTACTTGTCGCACCAACAGGAACTTCAATCTCACTGCCTTCTAACAGCTTTAACATTCCCTGCTGTACAGACTCGCCACTTACATCTCTGCTTCTGGTCTCTTTCTTCTTGGCAATCTTGTCTATCTCATCAATAAATATAATTCCATGTTCAGCTTTCTCTACATCATTGTCTGCTGCCAGTAAAAGCTTAGAAACAACTGACTCTATATCATCTCCGATATATCCTGCCTCTGTAAGTGTTGTTGCATCTGTAATAGCAAGTGGCACCTGTAATATCCTTGCAAGCGTCTTAACAAGATATGTCTTACCACTTCCTGTAGGTCCAATCATAAGCATATTAGACTTCTCAATCTCAACGTCACCCAGAATCTTAGCATCTGCTGAAACTCTTTTATAATGATTATATACAGCCACCGACATTACCTTCTTAGCATAGTCCTGACCTATAACATACTCATCTAACTTTTTCTTAATCTCATGTGGTGCAGGCAGCTTAGAAACGTCAAGCGCTGGTAACTCCTTCTTATCCTCTTTCTTTTTCTTAAGCTTCTGCTTTTCTGGAACCGGGTCTGAATCCATAACGCCAAAATTGCCAAACATGCCCATTCCAGGCATGTTTGACATCTTCATCATATCTTCATAATTAATTCCGCTGCTGTTAATTGAATCGAATGTTCTTTGCATACAATCCTGACAGATGTATATATTGTTAGGCATAACAATCATCTTACCAGCTCTTGATTCTGGTCTTCTGCACACAAAACATATCTTCTCATAATCATCGGAATTCCCATTGTTATTCTTATTAATATCCTTATCTTCTGTCATATTCTCATTGGTATTATCCATAAATATCTACTTGGAATATATCCTTAAGATGCCTTCTTAGAGCCAAGCGTTACCTCCGTGCTCTTAAGAACATACTCGCTTCCTTCCATATGATAATAATCTATAGTTACTTTTTCACCTGCCTCATAATACTGAAGCATGTTAGTAAGTCCTGACATAGTAGTAACTGTCTGGTCATCAAATCCGACAATTATGTCGTATGTCTCTAATCCTGCCTTGTCTGCTGCTGAATCATCAGCTACAGTTCTTATAAGAATACCTACAGGATATCCATAATATGATGCATAATTACTTGTAATATCTACTGCTGCAATTCCAAGGTATGCTGCCTTATCTGACGAAACCTTGTTTCTTGTCTGCTTAGTCATTAATGAATCGATAATATCCTTAACATTAGAAACAGGGATTGAATAAGCCATACCTTCTACACCATCACTGCTGGTCTTTGCAAAGTTAATAGCAATAACCTTTCCTTCAGAATTAAGAAGAGCTCCACCACTGTTACCAGAGTTAATCGCTGCATCTGTCATAAGAAGTCCTGTAAATGTTACATTGTTGACTGTAATTGAACGGTCCTTTGCACTAATTATACCAGTTGTAACTGACTGGCCTTCACCTAATGCATTACCAATAGCAACAACCTGCTGTCCAACTTTAATATCTGATGAATCTTCAAGTTCTGCAATTGCAATATTAGACGCTGTATCAGATGAAATATCACTTAATGATACTGCGGCTACTGCAATATCCTGATCTGACTTAGAACCCTTAACAGAACAGCTTGCACTTGTGCCATCAGAGAATACGCATTTAAGATTATCAATATTATCAACAACATGTGCATTAGTTACAATAAGTAATTCAGTATCACTCTTGCCTACAATAATACCTGTACCACTTGATGTTGCCTCATAACTCTGTCCATATCCAAAATAACTTGAACTTTTAACTGTTGTTGTACCATTAAGCTGAACCATTGCAGGAAGGGCTGCTGTAGCAACTGCCTCTGCATCCATCTTACCTGATGCTGAAAGATTAGTATCTTCTGTAAGCGAAGAATCTGTCTTAGCGACATTAGAAATATTATTACTTACTGTTGGTATATTAACACCTGTAGCATCAGACTTATTACTGCCAGCAATCTTTCCACCTGCATAATTAACACCAAACATAACCGAACCGGCTATTGCGCCAAAAAGTACTGCTGAAAGAACAAAGCATGCTGCTTTCTTTGCAAATCCTCTTTTGTGTTTCTTGTGCTTCTTAGCTTCATAAGGTGCACTTGAAAATGCTGTGTTATTATTAGATGTACTGCCATTGTTAGTATTGTTATATGGTATATCACTGCCACTGTAACGGTACTGTGAATCATTCTCATTATTGTCGTTATACATAATCATTCTCTCCTTTTACCATTGTATTATGACAATGAAGATTCCATACATAACAAATGAACACATCTCACTGTCAATACATGTAATATAACAACGAAATGTGTTCATATTGTGTTTTAGTTGTTAATTAAATTTGAACTGATTATAAACCAACAATTTCAGAAACTGCATCAGTAAGTTCTTCTAACTTCTTATCAGCATCCTCAAGACCTGTTCCCTTAACACCCATATAGAACTTAATCTTAGGCTCTGTTCCTGAAGGTCTTGCACAGCACCATGCATGGTCATTAAGTTCAAAATAAAGTACGTTAGATTCAGGAAGTCCTGTAGGCTTCTTCTCGCCTGTAGCAATAACTGTACACTCATCCTTCTTATAATCTCTGAACTCAACAACATTCCATGCTCCGAACTTCTTAGGTGGATTATTTCTTAAATCATCCATCATCTTAGCAATCTGGACAGCACCTTCTGCACCCTTCATAGTTACAGCCTTCTGTCCTTCCTTGAAGTAGCCGTACTTATCAAAGATATTAATCATCTGATCCCATAAAGTAATGCCTTTAGACTTATAGTAAGCTGCTGCTTCACATAATGCCATAACAGCCACGATGGCATCCTTGTCTCTTGCATGAGTTCCAACCAAGCAGCCGTAACTCTCTTCAAAACCGAATTCATATTCGTATGTATTATTCTGCTCAAAGAACTTAATCTGCTCACCAATATACTTAAATCCTGTAAGAACTTCAATAAGCTTTAAGTTATATTCCTTAGCGATAAGATCAGCTAAGTTAGTAGATACGATAGTCTTTACAAATGCACCATTCTCATGAAGAAGTCCCTTCTCCTTTCTCTGTGAAAGAAGGTATTCTGCAATAAGCATACCAGACATATTACCTGTGAATGACTTGTACTCACCTGATTTAGTGTCCTTAGAATATACGCCAAGTCTGTCCGCATCAGGGTCAGTTGCAAGAATAATATCTGCATCAACTTCCTTAGCAAGTCTTAATGCATATGTGAATGCCTTAGGGTCTTCAGGATTAGGGTACTCGAGTGTTGTAAAGTTAGGATCTGGTTTTTCCTGTTCTGGAACAACATATACATTCTTGAAACCTAACTCTCTTAAAATTCTTCTTACAGGAACATTACCTGTACCATTGAATGGAGAGTATACAATCTTAATATCATCAGCAACCTGCTTAATGATATCTCCGTTAAGGCTCTGCTTCTTTAATGCTGCAATAAATGCATCATCCATATCATATCCAATAATGTTATACAGGCCTCTTACTCTAGCCTCTTCTTCATCAATAGTCTTAACATCATTAAAATCAGTAACAGCCTTAACTTCATTGATAATCTGTGTATCCTTAGGTGCTGTTATCTGGCATCCGTCATCCCAGTATACCTTATATCCATTGTATTCTGGAGGATTGTGGCTTGCCGTAACCATAATACCTGCTGTACAGTGAAGTTCTCTTACTGCAAATGAAAGTTCTGGTGTTGGTCTTAATGAAGGGAATATGTATACCTTAATGCCATTAGCCGCAAGACAAAGAGCTGCTTCCTGCGCAAATTCTCTTGACATTCTTCTATTATCATGAGAAATAGCAACACCCTTATCCTGTGTTCCTTCCTTGATAATAAAATTAGCTAACCCCTGAGTTGCCTTTCTTACAATGTATACATTCATTCTGTTAGTACCATTGCCTATGACACCTCTCAGTCCGCCTGTTCCAAACTCAAGATCCTTATAGAATCTGTCCTCAATCTCTTTCTCATCTCCTGCAATTGATTTGAGTTCTGCACGTGTGTCTTCATCAAAATATTCATTCTCACACCATGCTTTGTAAGTTTCCATATAACCCATACCCTTTACCTCTTTTCTTGATTTATATTAGTCCTGTAAAGCTTTTCTAAAGCTCTCAGAAACTGCTTTCAATGCTTCTTCTTCGTCCGGACCTTCTGCTATGAGAGTTATCTCATCTCCACAGCCAACGCCTGATGCAAGAATAGATATAACACTCTTTGCATTAACAACCTTATTCTTAAATGTGAATGTAATGTGTGAATCAAATTTAACAGCTGTATCACACATTGCTCCTGCAGGACGAAGATGTATTCCTAATGCACTTCCAACTAGTATCTTCTCACTTACCATATGAATCACCTCTCAATTTCCAGTCGTCACGGATGTTGTTTCCTGAGTCGACTGAGTAGTTTCTGTTTCCTGGGTATTATCCTTAAACAACACATTAACGGATGCTGCTCTCTTTAATGTAACTCCATCTGGAAGTTTAACCGACAATGTAATGCTTTGTATTCCTGACGTAGTATATGTAGACAAATCTGCAGTCATCGTTATAGCGGATGCGTCTAATGCAGCAATTGCAGTCTCTGAACCCTCGACATCTATTGAAAATGTTCTATCCTCAAAGCTGTAGCTCATTCCGGTTTCAAGTCCACTAACCTTAATATCTGATGTATTAAGTGTTATTGTCTTATTACCTGTACTCTCGATTCTTACTGTAACCTCAATCCTTGCATTATCAAGAATTGTAAGCGATTTATCTATGTAATCCGAAAGACCAAACTTATACACTTTATTTTCAGTTAAACCATCTACATTAATATTACTTGCAGGAATAACAATCTTATCAAGACTGTTAAGCATATTGGTATCACCATATACAACAACACTATCACGATTAAGCGTCACTCCTGAAACTCTGTATCCGTCTGCCGGTTTTCCTGACGTCTTAACTTCTATACTTACAGTCTTAGTCCTTACAACCTGTGCAGTATAGCCCACACTTGTCTGTGTAAGTTCAACAGAAGAATCATTAATTTCATTATTATCAGAATCATACAAATGAATATCTGCTGTTCCCGTCACATCTGCAGTCGCTCCTGTCACATCAAAAGATATCCCTGCATGGTCTATATTATCGATAACAGACGAAGGACCTGTAACCTTAACAGATGTTGGATTAAGCACTCTTCTTACCACTGCATAGCCATCTGCCGCTGAACCGGTAATCTCTGAAACAACATTTACAGTCTTAGTATCTCTGTTTTCTATGCTTAATCTTACAGCAGATGTTTTAGGTGTAGCTTCAACATTATTAAGAACCTGTCCATCTTTAACAACTGATACATGAATATCAACATAATCAGCAAATGCGCTTATCTTGCTAAGATCCGCAGTTGCAACAATATCACTTGCTTTGATATTAGTAACAATACTCTTCGGTCCACTTACATATACTGATATCTTGCCACCCTCTACAATTTCATAACTGTAATTCTTATCAGTCAGACTCTCTGTATTAATAAGCTGTACCGACACATTACTGAATGTATAACTCGTGGTTGGATCATATACATTAACTATAACCGTCCACAAAACAACCGCAAATATAGCCGACAGAATCTTAAGGCTCAGGTTCTTAAACATCTTTTCCTTCATGCTTTAGCCTTCCTCTCCATATCTTGAACGACTTCACATCAATAGTTCTCCTGCGAAGATATTCCAGCTTGTTTCTAAGAGAATCCGCATCAATATCATGAATAAGTTCTCCACCAACAGCCACCGAAACCTTACCGGTTTCTTCAGATACTATAATAGTCATACTGTCTGTCACTTCACTGATACCAACACCTGCTCTGTGCCTTGTGCCAAGAGCCTTATTAAGATTATTATTATCTGAAAGAGGCAGATAACACGTTGCAGCAACAACCCTGTCTCCCCTTATAATAACAGCTCCATCGTGAAGCGGCGTATTATGCTCAAATATATTGATAAGCAGCTGGCTTGTAACCAGGCCATCAACCGTAATTCCTGTTTTCTCATATTCTTCAAGAACCATATCCTGTTCAATAACTATAAGTGCTCCTGTATAAGCAGCTCCCATATCAAAACATGCCCTTACTATCTCTTCTGCAGTCTTACTGCTAAACCTTTCACCCTTTTCTCTTCCGTCATTAAACCTGAAAAGTCCAAACAGAATCTTCTTTCGTCCAAGCTGCTCTAATGCTCTTCTTAACTCCGGCTGGAATATAATAACAAGTGCAATAATACCAACACTGATTGTCTTTCCTGCAATCCACAGAATAGTCTTAAGATTCAGAATATACGCAATCAGTGCGAATATAACAACAATAATAATTCCCTTAAGCAATACCCATGCCTTGGTATTCTTAATCCATACCATGACATTATATATAACAAAAGCAATAATCACAATCTCAATAATATCGGTCCATGTTATACGCGGAATATATAATTTAACAAGATAATCCCTTATGAAATTATTCACTGTATTATCGCCTCCGTTCTTCTTATAATCTTCTAAATAAAACTAGCAAAATATATTCTGATGATTACTTATCATCATCATAGAATAAAATATCATCATCTTCTTCGTTAGATACTGCATATCCATTATCTTTAGCTGTATCGCCAGTTCTCATCTGTCTGATATCATCTGTCTTCTTAGTCTTTTTAGCATTAATATGCTTAATTCTTACATCAGCATTTGCAACATTAATCTTTGGTACAGCCTTTACATAATAATAATATTCATCATCCTCATACTGTACATACTCTGTTCTCTTATAATCAAGTGCAAAGAAAACAATATTGCAGATATATGCAGCTGCAACCCCCAGTATAGTTCCTATAATTATAAGAACAATATTAAAATCTGATTTCAAAGCTATCTGTCCTACAACCAGAATAAGGAACTGTGTTATACTTCCCACAATAATAGCTATTTTCCATGAATGATCGATTTTCTGTCTTCGGATAATATATACAACAATAATAGTAACCGCAGCTGCTATAATAAGCACCAGCATCTGTCTGTTCTTTAAAAGGCTTTCTATAAGATAAGATATCTGTTTCATACTTTCTGACAAAGAATCATCAGAAATAGCAGCCTCATAATCACTTGCAGTTCTTATTATGTAGTACATAATAACACCAAAACTCACTGGGATAACTGCCGCAACTGACGAACACAGACCAATCGCTACCGGAAGCACAAATGGTATCTTCATCCAGCAGAACATGGCAGTAATAATAAGTATATAAGCTGTTTTAGGTGCAAATCTGAAATACAGAAGATACATCAGAAGCATTACACACAATACCAGTAACGCAAATTCCGGAGCAATTACATACAACTGTATAAGAATAAACGCTGAAAGAACTATCAGTGTAAAACCACCCGGAAGAAATGCACATATAACAGAAAGTAACAGTGCAAACACCGGATTCTTCAACTTATCCATGTAACCAATACTTGTATTAATCATAATAAAACATATCAATGCAATAATAAACTTTGATGCTGGTACCACATATGTATTATATCTGTTGTAAAATTTCTTAAAACTTTCCTTTAATTCCAATAAAAATGCCATCTATGCCTCCAAATAATTATTTCTTCTTCTGCCCTGTATAGAATCTTTCCAGCTTATTAAGCCTTGAAAAATACCTTTTAATACCTTTTCTGGTATTCTCATATCTGAAATAATATACAAACCCGGCAATTACACAGAATACGATAAGCATAAGCACATAATATAATGCAAACTTCTTGGCAAGTCCTATATAATCCAGGTTATTGATATCCCTTATCATTCCTTCTGCGTTACACAGGAAATACATCGCCAGAAGAATCACTCCTGCAAATGTAGTGGCAATCACTGTCTTTAATACTCCAAAAGCTATGTAATCACCCTTAAAATACTTGGCAGTTTTCAACATGCTTTTTCCTTCATTCTTCTCATATATTGCCATCTTGGTCATCATTTTGATTTTATTCTCATTAAGCAATTCATTCACCTCATTAAACAAGTTTAACCTGCATATGTTTAAATATAACATATTTTTACTTAATTGTATATTACAATTTGAGAGTGTCCGCCACCTGTAGCAACTACAATCCTTACCATTCTTCCATCAACTGTAAATGTTCTGTCTGTTGAAGCCGAAAGATAATTATTCCATATCATCTGTGAATTACCAGGAATGAGATTCTCGATTACATTATTAATCCTGCTGTCAAATTCACTGTTACGTTTCTTAATATATATAATAGTCACATTACTCTGTGTTATAATCTCACCATAATATGTCCCATTCTGCTGACATACATAAACATTAGAAACTGTCTGTTCAAATCCATTATTAATAATCGTATCTTCAATTTCTCCTGAGCCAGAACTTCCAGAATCATTATTATCTTCTGAAGATGAGTTTTCTGTTGTACTACTGCCAGGCTGTACGCCTCCAGACTGCACCCCACCAGATTGTACACCATCCCCACTGTTTCCAGTTCCTTGAGAACTCTCTGATTTATTTTCTCCTGCAGGCAGATTCTCTAGTCTGGAATCTCCTTCACTGGCACTGCCTGAACCTATGTTGCTTCCTGACGAAATACTCCCTGCCGTATGAGTGTATACACTGAATCCATTATCTGAACCTGCAGCTACATTTCTTATTCCTTCGATTACAATCGCATCAGAAACACTTCCAACTGTAGCCGTAAGCGTAGCTGTACCACTCCCTGTAACAGTTATTACTCCGTCTTTATCTACAGTAAATACATCTGTATTACTGCTTGTCCATACAATTGACTTATCGTCATCATCAGGTGTGACAATTGCTGTGACCTTCAGGCTTGTCCCAACCGGTACAGCCTTATTCTCAAACAATATCTCAACATCTGTCTGCTCCTTAATATTCTGTTGTTGAGATGATGCTTCATTCTTAAGATCTGTCCTTGTTACACTTACACTGGCTTTACTGTCCGCTTCCTGCTTCTTTCTGTTCTTATCTGTACTTACTGAAATTATAATTCCAGCCAGTATCAAAACAATAACCGCTACAATAAGAACTACTGATTTTTTAGTACTGATATTCTTCATATTCCTATTAATCCTCAATATATATTATATTCCCTGCTTCCGCAGATTATATCTGTTTTTCTCTTTTTATATAATATAACACAATCACTCTGTTATAAAAAGAAAAAAGAGTGAAAGACATAAAAACTTCCACTCTTAATCATTCTAGAATTCGATGCGTATCTGTGTCCCCTTGTCAACTTCACTTTCTAAATATATTCTTGCATCATGAAGTTCTACAATATGCTTTACAATAGCAAGGCCAAGCCCTGTTCCACCAGTTTCCTTTGAACGGCTCTTATCAACTCTGTAAAATCTTTCAAATACCCTGTCCTGCTGATCCTTTGGAATTCCTATTCCATCATCAGTCACTTCTAACCTTGGCTTGCCATCTACCATTCCTGCAAACACTTCTACATGTCCACCTTCTTTATTATATCTTATTGCATTCTGTACAAGATTATCAATAAGCTCCCTTATCATATCCTTATTGCCACGAATCATGCATGTTGAACCTCTATACGAAAAACGTATTCCCTGTTTCTGTGCATTAACCTGCAGAGACTCTGCACAATCCTTAACAAACTCATACAAATCAAAATTCTCATACTGCCTTGGCATTTCGCTGTGGTCTAATTCTGAAAGCCTTATAATATCATTAATCAATGATAATAATCTTTCTGAATTACGCTTAATCTCATGTGCAAAATGTATTCCCTGTTCATGGTTTACCATCTCATTCTCAATAAGCTCGGCATAGCCTGATATTGCGGTAAGAGGAGTCTTTAGTTCATGTGATACATTTGCAGTAAAATCCTGTCTGCTTCTTGCAGCAGCAAGAATATTCTCATGCTGTGTCCTGATTTTCTCTGCAAAAGGGGCTATTTCTTTATATACAGGCTTCTCCTGTACGGAATCCATATTCTTAGCCATTCTTTCAATAGGCTCAATAAGTGTCCTTGTAAGTAATTGTGAAAGAACGATACATACTACTATAATTACTGCAAGTATTCCTGTTACAGCCGGAAATACATTGCCAAACACACTTAATAAACTGCTTGCATCACAGGATACTCTTATAACAGTCCCATCCTTCTGTTTTAGAGCATAATAAAAGGTATTCATATCCATCGTGTCAGAATTTCTTACACACTGACCATGTCCGGTATGAAATGCATCCTGTATCTCAGGTCTGTCTTTATGATTAGGCATTACATTAATATCATTATCATTATCAAAAAGCACCACCCCATCTGAATCTATCCATGTAACCCTGAGATTATTAATTGGAAGCTTTACATCAACATATTGCGACGACTTTTCAAAAACTCCGGTTTCCATGAGTACTTCAGCATTAGTTCTCAGTCCGGCCTGGACCTGTTTCTTAAACAGTCCATAATATATAAAAGTTATTCCGATAGCTGTAGCAAGAACCGCTATAACTGCTATTCCAATAAGCCTTAAATTAATCTTCTGCTTCATATATCCACCCTGTTCTGTCTGTCAATTATATCAGGCTACTCAATAACATATCCTACATTACGCACGGTTCTTATACGCGAGCCTGCATCACCTAACTTCTGTCTTAAAGTCTTAATATGCATATCCACAGTTCTTGACTCACCTTCAAACTCTGTTCCCCATACCTTAAGTACAATAGAATCTCTTGAAAGCACTATATTCTTGTTAGCCATAAGATATCTTAACAATTCATATTCTTTAAATGTAAGTTCAACCTGCTTTCCTGAGACCGTAACAGCATGCCTTTCATGATTAAGTTCAATCTCTCCAACATCCAGCACGCCTGCCTCGTCTGTTTCTGTTCTTCTAAGAAGTGCTTTAACTCTTGTAATAAGCTCCATTACAGAGAATGGCTTCTTAATATAATCGTCAGCACCATCCTCAAGGCCCTTTATCATATCAAGCTCTGTAGACTTTGCTGTTACCATAATAACAGGCAGTCTCTTAGTTGCAGAATTCAGTCTTAACTTCTTAATGATGTCATAACCACTTTCATCAGGAAGCATAACATCAAGCAACACAAGGTCCGGAAGAATCTCATCAAGCTTCTTAAAAAACTCTTTGGAACTTCCAAATGCACCTACCATATGTCCACTGTTCTTAAGTGCAATTGTCTCTATTTCCCTTATGCTTTCATCATCCTCAACTATGTATATAAGAGCCATATTCTCATCTCCTGTTCTAGTCAGCTTTCTTTAATTCCGGAAGCTGATACTGTTTATAATACTGTCTGCATTCTTTTGCAAACTGAGGATTATCCTCATTAGTAAGATGCTCCAGATATCCATGTGTTTCAAAACCATTATCTCTTACTTCAATCATACATACAGCAATATTAGAGCAATGGTCTGATACTCTCTCAAAATTCGTCATAATATCTTCGAGTATAAGTCCTGTCTCAATTGTACATCTGCCTTTTCTTAATCTGTTGATATGACGCTGCTTAATCTCTAAGTTCAGTCCATCAATAACCTGTTCTAACGGCTCAATATGCTTTGCTGCCTCAATATCCTGATTTTCAAAAACCTGTACTGTGTTACTAACTATATCATGTACCGCTTTTGCAAATGTTTCAAGTTCTTTTCTTGCATTCTGTGAAAAAGATGACTCCTTGCTGTTCATCTCTTTTGCAGATTTTGCAATATTAATCGCATGGTCAGATATTCTTTCAAAATCACTCATGCAGTGAAGAAGTATTGAAAATGTATGATTATCATGTCTTGATAAATCGCAGTTACCAACCTTTACAAGATATGAACCCAGCTTATCCTCATACTTATCGACATCTTCTTCCATTGCCACAACCTCATCATATGCAGCATCTGAATAATTATTAATAATGTCAAGCGCTTTATCTAGCGCTTTCTGTGACAAATGTGCCATCTTCACAGCCGTATTCCTGCATAACTCCATCGCAACTGCCGGAGTCTCTAAGAATCTTTCATCCAGTGCTGCAAGATCTGCTGCCACACCTGTCTGAATAACTTCCTCATGTTTTCCATCAGGAATAGAAAGAGTTGCAAGCTTCACAAGCAGATTAGAAAATGGGAAAAGTATAATTACACATCCGATATTAAAGAGACTGTGAATCACTGCTATTCCTGCTGCATTTGCCGGTGTTGATAAAAATTCAAAATGAACAAACATATTCAGGCTGTAAAATATAACCATAAATATAACTGTACCAATCATGTTGAAATAAAGGTGTATCATTGATGCTCTCTTGGCATTCTTCTTTGCACCTACAGAAGATATAAGTGCTGTTACACATGTACCTATATTCTGTCCCATAATAATAGGAATTGCTGTTGCATAGTTAACCGCACCTGTTACACATAATGCCTGCAGTATACCAACCGATGCAGATGATGACTGTATAACTGCTGTAAGCACTGTACCTGCAAGAAGTCCGAATAACGGATTAGAAAACAGTGTAAGCATACCCGTAAACTTCTCATTGTCAGCCAGCGGTGCAACTGCGCCACTCATAGTTTCCATACCAAACATAAGAATTGCAAATCCAAGAAGAATATTACCTATATCCTTTTTCTTAGAATTATCCTTACAGGTCATAGTCATAATTATACCAATAACAGCAAGCACCGGTGAGAAGGATGATGGCTTTAAAAGATTAATCCATCCTGCTCCGCTTATACCTGTAAGTGATAACATCCATGAAGTCACTGTCGTACCAATATTGGCACCCATAATAATACCTACAGCCTGTGAAAGCTGCATAATACCCGAATTAACAAAGCCTACAACCATTACCGTAGTTGCAGATGATGACTGTATAACTGCTGTTACAGCCATACCAAGCAGTACTGCCATAATTCTTTTAGAAGTCAGCTTTTCAAGTATCTGTTCTAATTTACCTCCTGACAGCTTTGCTAAGGAATCTCCCATGACATTCATTCCATATAAGAACAAAGCCAATCCGCCTGCCATCGTAAGTACACCAAAAATATTCATTTTACATAAGCTCCTTTTTGAACGACTTTTTCACACATCATGTGTATTCTAAATGAGCATTGTAAAATGTATTATGTAAGTTATGTAAAATTTATGTAAAATTTGCAACTATGTCTTTTATACGGTCTACATTAACAGGTTTTGCAAGATGAGCATTCATCCCACAATCAAATGCAGCTTTTACATCATTAGAAAATGCATTTGCTGTCATAGCTACTATTGGAATATCCTTTGCGTCAGGGTGCTTCATTTGTCTTATTGCTCTTGTAGCCTCATATCCATCCATGTCAGGCATCTGTACATCCATAAATATAAGATCATACTGCCCCTTCTTTGAATGTCTGAACAAATCAACAGCTGCCATTCCGTTTTTTGCACAATCACAGGCTGCCCCCTCTTCCTTTAGAAGTTCTTTAAGCATATCTGAGTTAATACCATTATCTTCTGCTATTAGAAAATTCTTACCCACAAGTACATGATCCGGTTCATTCTCATGCTTTGGTATGTTATATCTATTCCAGAGGTCTTTATTCGTATTAATATCCGCAATTCTGAATTCCATAGTTACCTCGTAAGTTGTTCCCACTCCCTGTGTGCTTAGTACCTTTATAGTTCCACCCATGAGATCAATAAGATTCTTGGTTATTGCCATTCCAAGTCCTGTTCCCTGGACTGCATCTGTAAGGCTTGTCTCTTCTCTTGTAAACGGTTTAAATATGTCTTTTAAATATTCTTCACTCATTCCTATTCCATTATCAGATATGATGAATTTGTATTTTACAATCTGTGGATTGGTAACTTTTATTTCTTTTATTTCAAATGTTATGTTACCGCCTTCTTCTGTATATTTAACAGCATTAGACAATATATTAATAAGTATCTGGCTGAGTCTTAATTTATCTGCGGTAATGCAGCAATATTCAACACCATCTGATTTCACAACAAATGTCTGGTTCTTCTTCTTTGCCTGCGGTCTGATTATATTGTCTGTCTCATTTATGATGTCAGCAAGATTCACATCACAAAGATTAAGAGTAGTTTTCCCTGACTCAATTTTACTCATATCAAGGACATCATTAATAAGACTCAGCAGATGCTGGCTTGAAACAACTATCTTTTCTGAATAGTTTCTGACTTTATCCGGATTATTATAATGTCTTAACATAAGCTGTGAAAATCCTACAATTGCATTCATAGGAGTTCTTATATCATGACTCATATTAGACAGGAACTGACTTTTTGCACGATTTGCTGCCTCTGCTGTATGAAGCGCATCTTCCATATGATTTCTTATCTGCTGCTCGTAAGTTCTGTCTGACAGAATTATTACAAGGACATCATCTCCGTCTTTATCCATATGATAACATCCCTGGTTAAAAAGTCTGTATTCACTTGAATCTGCTGGCTTTATCCAGTATTCATTGACAGCAGATTCTCCTTTTCCCAGCTTCACAATATCATTCCATTCAGGAACTTCCCCCCTCTTTTCCAATTCTCCAAAATCTTTAAGGATACCATCATATTCACTGCTCCTTATTCCCAGAACTCTCTCGATATTTCTGCTTACATACAGTTTTCTCCAGTCTCCCCACGAAAGCATAATATACACATCATCCAGATTTTTAGCCATAATCGAAAATAATATATCCCGTCTTGCAATCTCATGATCCTTCTCACTTACATATCTTTTGTAATATGTATATAGTACTACACATGCAACCATAAGAAGCAGTATACCTATCTGTACTGCCATTATAACAGTTCTATGCTGAACCGCAAGAGAGCTTGAATTGGCGACGCTTATAGGAACCATTGATATAAGCCCCCAGTTATCAAATCCAATTGGAACATAAACAAGACAATACTGGTTTTCATCAAGCCTGAATACCATTTCTTCTGCATCTGAATTCTTTACACTTTTCATAAAACCATCCAGTGACTTACCGGAAATATCCGCATTTTTCAGATGATGAAATATATTACCACCTATATCCATGCCGCCTTCAGACTTTAATACGATATCACCATTAGCATATATTACATAACTGCTTGTGTCCTTTGAAAACGCTTTTACACCCAGTTCTTTATTAATAGCTTCTGTATTGTATGAAACCGCTATGGAACTGTATTTAAAACCACTAATATATGCCGGCTGGACAGGAATCGCAAAAAACATTACCTCATCACTTCCCGGAAGTGAACCATCCACTACAGCATTTTTCCTGTCTATCACAAGACTTTTCCATGTATTTCCGAGTTCAAGATACCCCTTTTTACCTGACGATGACAAGTAATTACAGGCATCATCTATAAAATAAAATTCTGTGTAATGCCATTCATTCTTCCATTCTGTAAGAAACTTGCTGATGCTGTCTATATTTTCACCAGCCTCATCTATATAATCACCTGTCATTCCAAGCAGGTTCCACTGCTGCCCGGTTATCTGCATGAATTTTTCACTGACCTGTGTATACACTTCATTAAGATTCTTCGAACTTGTCTCATACAGTTCTCTTCTGACTGTAATGGAATAATTAAGCATTATTACGCCTACACACGCAAATACAATTATTGCCACGCCTACTGCTGCAAAGAAATATTTTCTATACTCATTCTTCTTCAATTGACCTGTTTCCTTTCTCAAGATAATCAGCTCTTCTGTATATACGCTTCTGGTGCAGCCAGTCTGCCTCCATCAGCAAAATACTGTATCCATTGTTGTGCTACATTTGTTGTATGAGCTATATATCCATCATATTTTTCGCCTTCCCTGATGTCTGCCTCAGCCTTATACATATGAACTCCGCCATGCTTTGACATATCATAATTATATGCACGTTCCAACAAAGTATGACCAGAAACGTCAACATAACAGAAAGAATATATTTTTTCGTCTTCTACTGACTTTCCATCTGTAAGAATATCCTCAAGATGCATATCGCCCTTATCATCTCTTGATATCTTCATTGTAAATCCGCTTGATGCCGGCAGCGTATCCCATGATATCGGGTCGTCATCCCGTCCACAGCCTTCCACAAGGCACCGCACAACATCTTTAATCTCAGCTCCTGTTGCATCCTTCGTATAAAACTTCACGCCTCCGCCCATTAGAAGTGCCTGTAATTGTGCTGCTGTATAACTTCCCTTATAGATGTCTCCGGCATTCATGGCAGCAGGTGCAATCAGCATATCCACATTACATATTTCCCGGAGTGTATTAACCCTCACCGAAAATGCCTCACTTCCTGTATCTGATATTCTCCACTGATATTCCCTGTCAAACGTGGTGATAACCGGGGATTTTTCTTTTACCGCATTGTAGTTATTGTTAAACACTTCCACCGCCCGCGTGGCATCCACATCTCCTGCCAGCATTTTCTGTACTGCTGCGCAGCTTGCCCGGCACACACTGTCATTCCTTATATATGTATACATATGATTACTTTCAATATAAGGAATCAGGTTAGAAAATATGTCCTGCACATCTACATTTACATTTTTATTATACACAACAACCGACTGTATTCTGTCTGCCATTGCATTCATTACATCACTGCCAAACATATATCTTACTATATCCAGTGCCAGCTCTTCTTTTTTCCCTGCTCCTTTAAGTTTTCCATTCATAGCTATTGAATATCCGGGTGTACTGAAATACCAGTTATCATTATCTGTCTCCCCAAAATATGGCAAAAGAATGAGATTATTCATTCCCTCATCCTGATACTCTGCAATATTAGTGCTCTGTCGTATCATTGCAATCTTCCCGGACACAAAATCCTGGAATATACTTGAATATCCTCTTTTTGTGTCATCTGCCTGTGCATCAGTATCTTTCAAAACCTGTCCAAGTCTCGAGAACAACTTCGCACCCAGCTCATCCGGTATGTAATCTATATTTCCATCCATTGCTTCATAACGCCAGGTACGCCCTTCTGTACTTTGTAACAAAGGAATCGACCACGCCTGTAACATATATGAATCTGTATAATCATATTTATAATCTGTTGCAAACCCTCTTATCCCATATTCACTGAATTTATCACATGCTTCAACAAATGTTACATAATCATGAGGCAGTTCTATTCCATATTCCTCAAAAAGTGCTGTATTGGCAAGTATACCCTCCACGCTTGCTGCACCAGGAAGCCAGTTCACTGAACCATCTTCATTGGTAAATCCATCAAGATATACCCTATAAAACATATTTGTAATATCTGTCCATGAAAAATCATACAGATAATCCTTAGGATTAATATCATAATCATCATCAGACAAAGACGTCTGTGTCCACGATGATGCATCTATTATTATATCCGCAAGGTCATCATTAAGCGCTGCATCATTAAGATACTGTGCTCCTCCCCTGCTTATGACAAAATCAAATTCAACATCCGGAAAATGTTCTTTCAACATTTTTCCTACACTTGCAAGCCAGTAATCCTGGTCAAGCTGTACAACTATTCTCTGTTTTTCTTTTCCACTGTTTCTTAATGGTATACTACATGACAACAGCATACTTACAATCAATACTGTTAACAGTAAAACACATATTATCCGTTTCATTCTATCCTCCAAAAAGACTTTACCCTTATGTTTTATATAGATAATACAACGTATGCATGTCGAATTATGTCGAATAGGAGGAGAAATCAATAAAAAACCTGCATGGAATGCGCTATTTGCAGCCATACAGGTCTTTTTATATTTACAGTATATACATGTATTTCATATTCTTTTAACACATATCAGGCTTGTTCCATAGGTTAAGCTTCGTTCCGAGTCCCATTTTCACAGCATTTTCATAACATACCTTACCCCAGGCAACATCTTCTACAGGCATTCCTCCAACGGAATATACAATTATCTGATCATCACTGTCTCTTCCTGATGCATTGCCAAGCAATATATCTCCCATATCAGTAATATCACTTTTACTTATAATTCCATCATGGCACATATCTGTAAACTTTGCACCTATTATGTTAATTGAACCAAATGTCGGATATGGATATTCCTCTGCCCATGCCTCGTAAAGCTTTATATTATCAACTACCATCTTACATTTTTCTTTGAGAAAATCTGTCTCCATATCAAATGCACTTGGAGCAACAATAAGCGCTCCCGGCTTTATCCATTCACCTTTGACATATGCATATTTTGACGGATCTGTTCCTGCTGTGGCTGCAAATGATATAACATCACTGTCTCTTACCAGAGTTTCTATATCATCTACCACTGTTACAGTTGTAAGCTGTGGATATGTAGCTTTGACATATTCAAGGAAACTGTCTAATGATTTCTTTCCTCTACCTTTTACCTTAAGTGTATCAAGCTCTGGGCATGTTGCCATAAATGCATCAAGACTTGTTTTTCCCATTACACCAGGGCCATATATTGCTCCCGTCTTAGCACCCTTTGGTGCGAGATGTCTTAAACCCACTCCAGGAATTGCGCCCGTCCTGTAAGCACTAAGAAGATTACCACTCATAAGGCATACCGGTGCGCCGGTTGTCTTGTCGTTAAGCATAACCATAAGTATTGACCTTGGCAGACCAATTTCCTTATTAGCAGTATTAGAACCATACCATTTCATACCAGCCATATCAAACGGACCTCCTATATATGCCGGCATTGCCATAAATCTTCTATCTTCTCCTACATTCTTTGGCATATTCGGAAAAGGAGATTCATTAGGGAATGTTACCATACATCCATGAGAATTATGGTTTTCACCTCCCATTACGAAATCACCCTTTGTAAGACATTTAAGAACATCTTCCATTGTATCTATGCATTTAGGCATGTTCTTTACGCCAGCCTTAATCATTTCCTGTTCATTAAGATATAAAAAATCAACTTCCGGATACATAATAATTCCTCCTCTATAATCCGCAGCCTATGACTGCTTCCATCATTATCTCTACAAACTGTGTCGGTCTGTTAAGTGCAGGTGTTCCAACCACTGTGCATAATGGTCTGATATCATGAAATATCTCTGAATATGCTCTTGATATATCTGCACACATTTTCATATCTACAGCAAACACATCTACTTTAATAACATCTCCAACACCTGCACCAGCCTGCTCAATAAGCTTTACCTGCTTCTCAAGTACATATCTGGTCTGCTCATAGGCATTTTCTCCATACACTGTACCATCCGGCTGTACTGACGTTGTTCCACCAACATATATATGGTCACCAACCTTTACCATTCTGCTGTATCCTACTTTTTCTTCTAATGGAGCTCCTGATGAATAATTTACTCTCTTCTCTGCCATTTAGTTTACCTCTCCTTCTGCACCTGCAAGTGCCTTTTCTTCATTTTCCTCCTTTACAAGTTCATTGAACCTGACAGAAGCATCATTTATCACTTCAACCGGTACCGGCTGGAATGGGCTTGCTTTCATAACTCCACATACCCAGATTATTGAATAGACTACAAGTCCGGCAAATAAAACTCCACACAACTCAAATATCTTAATTCTGGTATCTCCTGTTGATATATTCCATATCATGTATACATTTCCAAGAATACCTATTATCTGAGGTATTCCGCCTAATGTAAGCCACTTTTTTCTTGGATATTCAGGATTTCTCTTTCTGAGTATAAGCACTGTTACATGTACAAGGCAGTATGTTAATAACCAGAAGCATGAACCTGACAATAACAGAAAACTTACACCCTCTGTTGCTCCAAGTCCTGAAGCAATTATTCCTGCAACGAATACAAATAGCACTATAAGTCCGACCCATGCTGCGCCTCTCTTGTTTGTCTTAGCAAATACTGATGGCATCATGCCTTCCTCGCCCATACCCTGTACAATTCTTGAAACAGAAGCATATACTGTATTAATTGTCGAAGCGGCTGCAAGTATGGTTATAATTCCCATCCATATACGTCCTGCATTGCCTAAAAGGTTAGTAGCGTATGTCATATGAGGAGTACCTGCAGGGTCATTGGCAAGAATATCAAGACTTACATAGTTAGTCATTCCTATACCAAGAATGCTCTGTACAAAAAATAGTAAAACCAGACCTATTGTCATAGAAAGAAGTACATCTCTTCTTGGATTCTTCAAATCCTTTGCTACCGGAATAATAAACTCAACACCTATAAACAGCCAGAATGCAAGTGCGGCATATGAGCAAAGTCCCTTAAATCCGCCTATCTGTTCAAATGTTGGTGCATTTGCTGCATAATCAACAACATTTGAGCTTATTCCTAATTTACATACACCTATTAATCCGATAAGAACCATTGAACCAATAAGCAGGAATACTACTATGTTCTGTACCTTTGAAAATATATCTACACCAAATAGATTAATCACGAGAAATAATGCCATTATTGCAATTGATATTATCCTGTTATCTACATGTGGCAGAAACAGACCTTTTAAAACAAGTCCGCAAAGTGTAATCTCTGCTGTCATGCTTAATATTTCTGTAATTACATAGGCTGACAGATTACCAATTAATGATGGAAGTGGTCCCATACCAGCCAGAAGATACTGTCCTGTACCGCCCTGAACTCTTGGCATAAGTCCATTCAGTTCTGCAAATGATATTCCAATAAACCAGTTCAGCACCATTACTGCAAATAGCGGAATGATAAACCATCGGCCTATCGAACCCATTCCTGTTCCCAAAGAAACAAGACAGCTTGTGGCAACAATAAGTCCTACACATATTGCCACGCCACTTCCTAATCCTAACTTTTTCTTCATAAAACCAGCTCCCTTCCTTTTTTGCATGATTAATTATTAACAAAATAAACAATAAAGGCGCCGCACACCAGATGTACGACGCCTTTGTCTTTGATTTATTAAGTTTATAATATGGATACTACAGTTTTTTCATGAAATTGTATTGTAAAAAAAAGAACTGTAATGTATTATTTCTTAATAAATAATCAGAATATTACTATAATACAAGACATAAAGGAGGGCTTATGTGTACAGCAGCTACTTATAAAACTAAAGATTTCTATATGGGAAGAACACTGGATTATGAATTTTCTTATGGTGATGAGGTGACTGTCACACCTAGAAATTATCCTATTAATTTCAGATTCATGGGAGTAAGGAATAACCACTATGCGATGATTGGAATGGCTCATGTGGCTGACGATTATCCTTTATATTATGAAGCATTTAACGAAAAAGGACTTGGCATGGCCGGTCTTAACTTCGTTGGCAATGCGGCTTACAACGAACCGGACCTAAGAGACTTTAACGGAGAGAGTAATATTGAAAATGTTGCCGTTTTCGAATTCATTCCGTGGATATTATCGCAGTGTGCGACAGTTGATGAAGCTAAAGAAAGACTTAAATTTATTAATCTTACCAACACTCAGTTTAATGATATGTTTCCATGTGCTAATCTTCACTGGATTATTGCTGACAAGGAAAACTGTGTAACTGTTGAATCCATGTCAGACGGACTTCATATATACGATAACCCTGTAGGGGTGCTTACTAATAATCCGCCATTTAACATACAGATGTTTAATCTTAACAATTACATGGGATTATCTGCAAAACAGCCTGAGAGCAATTTCTCGGACAAACTTGAATTCAACAGATACAGCCGTGGTATGGGTGCTATCGGACTTCCTGGAGATCTGTCATCTCAGTCAAGATTCGTAAAAGTAGCTTTTACTAAGATGAATTCTGTTTCAGGTGACGATGAGAAATCAAGCGTAAGCCAGTTCTTTCATATATTAGGCAGCGTAGACCAGCAGCGTGGCTGCTGCCAGCTTGACGATGACAAATACGAGATAACAATATATACCTGCTGCTGCAATACTACCAAGGGCATATATTATTACACATCATATGACAACCATCAGATATGCGCTGTTGATATGCATAAGGAGAACCTTGACGGTAATGAGCTGGTTCGATATCCACTTATTACTGATGGCGAGATAAGGGCTGTTAATTAATATATATACCTGACAAAACGAGCTGGACGGTTAATTACCATCCAGCTCGTTTTTAACACATTTTTCTATGTCGTATGCAATCTCAGTGCATATATCTTTTTCCATTCCAGCTGCTGTTCCAACAGCAGCCAGCTCCTTAATTCCTGGATTTCTTCCATTGCCGTCTACTGTAGTAGTATGTTCCCCATAATATGTCGTACTATAAGTCAGGTCATATGCCGGGCTTAGTCTCCAGCCATCATTATTTTCATCATATATAAATGTAAAATTCTTTGAATGGTCATCTCTGTTATGTGCAAACACATTAAAACACATTCGTCGGTACATATTTTCTATATCATGCTTATTGTCCCTTGTTAATATTTTTGTTAATTTCATAAGTTGGTGATAATCCATATTGGGCTGCCTGAAATCCAGTTCAAGAAGCGCTGCTGCTGTAAGCATATGGATTCTGTGTTCTCCAAACGAATCATTCTTACGATCAAATCTTTTAGTTCCAAAATATCCATCACATATATCAGATGGAAAAAGTCTGGTCTCTTCCATATCAATTCCACACTGCTTTGCACACTGTGAATATTGGTATTCCATCAGCCCCGCATTCTTTCCATCAACATGAGCAGGAAACTTGATAATCCAATCCTCACCATCTATCTTAGTCATAATTTTAGGTCTTGCTCCACCACTTGTTCCACCAAGCCTGTATAATTCATCAAGTTTGTCAGAATATTCTGTATTAAGAATTTTCTGACACTGTTCAGATAATTCATCAAGACTGCTGAGTTTTTCCTGCTTTGGCATATCCCATTCCGGTCTGTATGTTAATGCTCCCATTCCTGATTCTCCAACAATTGCAAGCCTGTCAAGCATACTCACATTGTCTATATTATATCCCTTTTCTTTTAACATCCTGTCAAGCAGCAGCTGTCCCCATGCATCAGGCAGACTGTCTGCAAATACTCCCCATAAGCCATTAAAATATTCTTTAACAGGGACACATACTTTCTTTTCAAGGGGCAATGAAAACGGACTTATTGAAAATCCATTCTCCAGCCATTCATCTGCATATTCAAATGCAGCCTTTCTTTCGTTCGTCATAGCAAGAGTTCCAACAAGCCTGTCATGATAAAAAACATTTATAACTCTATCTTCTCTCATTAATTACCTCCTCAATACTGTTATAAGGAATCTCCGTAAAAATGTTTCTTAAATCATCAGCGATATTAAGTGTTACAGCTATCTTAGTCAGCGATAACAGTGAAATCTGTCCTGTTGTTTCAAATCTTTTTATCGAGCCAAGACTGACATTGCTAATCTTAGAAAGCTTCTCTTGTGAAATGGCGCGTCTTTTTCTTATTAGTCTTACCCTGTCAGCTATTTTTTTATCCAGTTCTTCACATGTCTCCCAGACATATTCATTCATATATTGATTTCTCCTTATGTGCAAACATATATATAATATATTAGCTAATTTTCTGATAAATATGCATTTATAGCTAATATTTTATCTATAATTATTATAGCACATAACTTAATATATTCAATCCTCTCCTTGCCAACTTCCCAGAATATGTTATTATATGATAGATTATTACAAGTGTTTAAAGCACAGAAAGAGGAATATATGTTAGTTTATGACGCTAATGCCAATTCTGGCAGCACTGCCAGTTTTGAGTGTACCTATACAACTTTTAAATCAGACAATTCTACAGCTTCCCCAGAGAACCCAATCCTTGTTCTGGATAATTCTGAGAAGCAGTGGGATGAGACATCTTATGGTTTATTCACTAACCCTTATAAAAAGACTGCATTTGATTTCCAGATTAACGGTGAATCTTTTACAAGCAATATCTTAAAGATTGATTCAAGATTTACAAGCCTTATCAAATGGCTTGGTGAGAACAGAGTTAAAGTAAAGCTTACAGGTGCTAACACATCTGAAGGATACAATGTATACAAGATTCAGGAGGTTGCATTTGGCAATGGTAACAAGTTATCTGCCGAAGACGGTTTTCTTCAGTTTATGATTGAAAGATTATTAGAGAGCAGTGCCGTTGCAGAAGACAATAGTGAAGAGCCTGATGAATCTGCTGATGATATGAAGCTTACAAGCCTTACAAGCATATCAGATTTCCTTAACTGTGCAGGAAGTACACTTCCTGAAAATATCCGTTTATGGGCAAGACGCAATCTTGTTGTTGCCCGTTCAAGTGAGGTAACTCCTGAAGAGAAAAGACATGCACAGAGAGCACTTTCTATCATGCTTAATATTAAGTGGAAGAGCAATTACTTCGAATCAATTGACCCTGTGGAAGCAAGAAGAATTCTTGACGAAGAGCTTTTCGGTATGGAGAGTGTTAAGCAGAGAATCATTGAAACTGTTATTCAGATTAACAGAACACACACTCTTCCTGCATACGGTATCCTTCTTGTAGGTCCTGCCGGAACAGGTAAATCACAGATTGCCTACCTTGTTGCCAAGATTCTTAAAATGCCTTGGACAACACTTGATATGAGTTCTATTAATGACGCAGAACAGCTTACAGGAAGTTCAAGAATATACTCCAATGCAAAACCTGGTATTATCATGGAAGCATTTAATATGGCTGGTGAATCTAACCTTGTATTCATTATCAACGAGCTTGATAAGGCTACTTCAAGCAATGGCAATGCCAACCCTGCGGATGTACTCCTTACACTCCTTGATAATCTTGGATTCACTGATAATTATATGGAATGTCTTATCCCAACTTCAGGCGTATATCCTATCGCCACAGCTAATGATAAGGATAAGATAAGTGCACCACTTCTTTCTAGATTTGCAGTAATCGATATTCCTGATTACACAAGAGAAGAAAAGAAGACAATTTTCCTTAAATATTCACTTCCTAAGGTTCTTAAAAGAATCGGTCTTCACGAGGATGAGTGCCTGGTGTTTGATGACGGACTTGACGCTGTTCTTGATTACTGCAAGGATACTACAGGTATCAGAGACCTTGAACAGGCAGCAGAACATTTAGCAGCACATGCGCTTTATATGATTGAGGTTGAGCATGCCACAAGCGTTTCATACACAGCAGACATGGTAAACGAACTCTTTTAATTAAATTATCCAAGTCTGATAACAAATACAGTATATAATAAGGAGCTGATATCACTACGATAACAGCTCCTTAAATAATCTTTATATATTTAATTATCAGTCATTTCTTAACTTAAACTGTGCAACCATTTCACTAAGAGTTGTAGCCTGTGCTGTAAGCTCTTCACTTGTAGCCGATGTCTCCTGTGATGTTGCTGAATTAGCCTGTACAACTTCTGCAATTCTTGCAATTGCAACATCCGCCTGCTCCATACCTGCAGCCTGACTTGTAGATACATCTCTCATCTTCTTGGCACTCTCTGCGATAGACTGAACGCCATCAACAACTTCCTTAAGTGAATCAGATGCCTTAGTAGCAATCTTATTTCCTTCACCAACCTCGTAGATAGAAGCTTCTATAAGATTTCTTGAATCTACCGCTGACTTAGCACTCTGCTCTGCAAGTGTACGAATCTGGTCAGCAACTACTGCAAATCCTCTGCCTGCATCACCTGCTCTTGCAGCCTCAATGGAAGCATTAAGTGAAAGAAGGTTAGTCTGGCTTGCAATACTTTCAATCTCTGAAATGATATTGCCAATCTTCTCAGAAGCCTCACTGATACGAGCCATTGCCCCCATAAGAGCTTCCATGCTTTCTCTGCTGTTTTCTGCTGTATCAGCATATCTCTCTGCTTCTTTATATGAATTTTCCAGCTGTTCTGCTGTCTTCTGTATACCTTCATTAAGATCATTAATGGTTGCCTGCATCTCTTCGACTGTTGCAGCCTGATCTGTTGCACCTTCTGCAAGCGACTGTGCAGCATCTGAAAGATTAGCAGAACCTTCTGCCACCTGTTTAGAAGCATCTTCAACACCCTTTAATGTTGAATTCATCTGACGGTTCATGTTACGAATTCCAAGTAACAATGCATTGAATGCACCTGTATACTGATCTTCATGTTCGGTTGCGATAGCGAAATTACCATCTGCCATCTCTCCCATAAGTTTTCCGGCATCACTGATAATATTATGTAATCTTTCTGCCATAGCATGTGCACTATCTATGAGATCGGATATCTCATCTTTAGTCTCAACTTCAGGGAATGGTGAATCCAGATCTCCCTGTGCAAATGTCTCGAATCTGGCCATCATTCCATCTAACGGCTCTTCTATACTCTTTGCAATCGCATGTGCTGCTTTAGAAGCAACAACAACTACCGCAGCTATAATTCCAATTGCAGCAACAATCGCTATTATAAGAAATATTTCAAGCTTTAATTTTTCTGCATCACCTTTAGCAACATTAGTGTCCATAAGTTCATTAAGTGCATTATCAAGTGCCTCATACTTAGGTGCCGTCTCATTCAGCATCATCGACTGAGCCTTCAGTGACTGATTAGAATCTGTCGTAGCTCCCAGCTTTATAACTTTCTCATCAATTTCCTTATATTCAGCCCACGCCTTATCAATCTTATCCATACATTCCTTGCCAGCCTTACTAGACATTATAGGTCTTATCTGTTCAAGCTTGGCTTCAAATGCTTCGACATGCTCATCATGCTGCTTTTTCATTGAGCTGATAAGGCTTACTGAATCATATCCTACAACTCCCCTTGAAGCTCCTCTTATCTCTGCTGCCTCAGACATAGCTGTAGCAATATCTCCCTGAGGGAATGCGTAACGCTTCAGCACCCTGCGGTAATCCATAGACATATAAATCATCATTGCACTTATAACAACTGCAACTACGGAGAACGCTATGATTATCAGTCTAAATACATAATTCAAACGCCCCTTTATATTCATATTATTCATTTTCTTTAACATCTTATAACTACCTGCCTTTCCATATGCATCATTTGTACAATGTATTTAATTGTTCCCTATTTCATTCAATTAACATATTATTCCTAATTTTAATTTTTTTCAAGGTATTTTCACAAAATACTCATATGTAATTGTCTGAGTCCGTCTATTTCATCACACAATTCCCTGCTTGAGCAAGTTGAACAATCCATTGTAAGACCGTTAAATATGTTGTTTAAGGAGTCAGTTATCTGTTCACATCTGTGTGCTTCACTTTTTAAAAATATGTAATCAATATCCTGCTCCGTGACAAAATATATGCTTACAGCCTCAACCTCTGGGCGCTTCCTGTAGGCATTGATAAGTCCATGTCCTACCGCTGCAAAGTTAATCCCATGTGAAACCGCTTCTTTACTCACTCTCACTGGTTCTCTTTCCCTGACAGCTGATATTCTCATCATATATCCTTTAAGAAATGCATGGTATCTTACATAATCAGTCGCCCTCATTGAAGCATACAGTGCATTATCATCATGATTTTTAATATATTCACTGTTCAGCCTGATTACAGTAATTCTTGCATATGAAATATCATTCTTGATATCACACAGGTCATCCCCCACCAGATACACTGCATCCTCCGACACAAGCCCCTTATCCTGTGTAAATGCAATAGCACTCACTGCCTGACTGCTTCCACCGCCAAGTTCATAAGCCGTCTCGCTTTTAAGAATAAGATTCTCCTTCTCAGTCATCTCCCATTCTTTCTGTAATGGAAGTCTCTTTACTCCATGGCTTTCAAGCATTGATGTCAGTTTTCTTATCTCACAATCATATAAATCCATTGGATGTTTCTGCCCTTCCTGTTATTCTTTCTGTGTATTCTGTTCTTTCTTTTTCTCTCGCCTGTTCTTTGACCAGTTGTAATATGCAGTAAGCGGCTTGATTAAAGCTGCTGCAAATTTCATATCCAGATTAAAGAAATATATAACAAGAGTCAGAAGAAACAATGCAACAAGCACGATTGCTATAATAGCCAGCACCTTTAATACTATCATACATTACTTCCCTTCTGTCTTGCATATTCCGCAGCACCTAATGCTCCCATAAGCTGTGGGTCTGTCGGAAGGTCAACTACATTAATCTTAAGCACTTTTTCTATTGCTTTCTTCAATCCTTCATTCTTGGCACATCCGCCTGTAAGTGTAACGCTGTCAGCCGCACCGGCTTTCTTAGCCATAACAAAACACCTCTTGGCAACCGATAACTGTATTCCTGCTGCAATCTCTTCCATAGGCTTACCCTCGCCCACTAATGAGATAACTTCACTCTCTGCAAATACCGCGCACTGTGCTGTTATTGGAATCACGTTCTTCGCTGTAAGAGACAGATTAGAGAATTCATCTAAAGACATCTCAAATGCTCTTGCCATAGATTCAAAGAATCTTCCCGTTCCTGCTGCACATTTGTCATTCATCGCAAAATTAAGCACGGTTCCATCAGTGTCAATCGCAATTCCCTTAACATCCTGACCGCCGATATCAATAATCGCCTTAACCGAAGGGTCAGTTACATGTACGCCCATGGCATGACAGCTTATCTCTGATATATTCTCATCTGCAAATGGTACTTTGTTTCTTCCGTAACCCGTACCAATCAGATATGTAAGTTCCTCTGCGCTGTTTAAACCGTCAACCTGGCTTACAGCCTCGTCAAGTGCGTCCTTCGCACTAAGCACTGGATTAATCCTGCTTCTCTTAGTAACTGCAGCTAAGATTTTTCCATTCTCATCTATAATAACGCATTTTGTATATGTACTTCCTGCGTCACAACCACCGAAATATTTCATTCTGCTATCCTTTCCTGCCACGTATGCAGCATCCACACTTCTTACCAGCTCTTAGAATCGTCAAAATCCTCAAGTGACGGGTCAAGCGGTTCTTCCCTGAAAACAGTTCTCATGTATCTGTTAATCTCCGTTCTCATGTCTCTTCTTGTTCCATCCTCAGGACACATAAGATTGTGCGTTACCCATATTAAATGTATTCCATGTTTTCTCGCTTCTTCCTCAAATAGACCATGATATCCTGACATTGATTTGCAACCCATATGAACATACATGATTACTATATCAATATTAAACATTTCACAGAAACGCCAGAGTGCCTCTACGCCTGTCTCATAACCGCCATTAGAGCGGTTTCTCATAATCATATTCTCGTACAGATATGCAAGGTCTAACATTGCCTGATGCTTATCCTCTGTATTAACCATCTCTGTAGACACCATGCTTAACATATCCGCAATAGTAACAACGCCCCAGCAGTTAAGAAGCCAGATTGGGAGTGCCGTATAATACGCAGCCTGAACGCCCCATGTCATGGCTCTGTGGCGGTACTCCTTTGCCGCCATCTCTTTATTCTTATATGCATCAAGCGCCATCTTTGTAAGCTTTTTATCCATATCAAGGAATGCCTGATTTCTTCCACCAGCAGCCTGATATACACCATATCTGTAGAGTGCAAGTGTTACGCCCATAACCTGCGGATAATCTGTCTTGGAAATCTCCATCCACTCTAAGAATTCCTCTGTCTCTGCATTAAACCGCTTCATACTCTTAAAGAATGCATCCCAGTCGAACTTCTCGCCAGTCTGTTCCTCTATGAAATGGATTGCATTGACAACCTCTTCTGCCGCATACTCCTGTACGCTTTCCTGCCTGTGTCTTATTGGCACAGCAAGCTGAAATGTAGGAATCTTAAATGACCTTGCTTCAATCCCGTTACCCATAAGGCTTCCGTCACATGTCGTATTACACTGCACCGCACAGCAGCCTATAAGCGGGAAATCATCTGCCAGTGCTACACCAAGCTCAGCCGCCGGCATAGGACAGACATCTGACGGCACACCATACTGGTGTGTAACGTCAACATAATAGCTTACTCCATCCTGTGACATCATCGAGCTTGTATACACTGCAGGAACTTCCACTGACAACCATGTAAGGTTAGGGAAACCTCCCATCAGTGTACTCATCATATTTTCATCAAAAAGGACAATCTTGCTGTTTAGCTTCTTATCATTGCCGATAGCCGGGTCTGCCTTAAATATCTGTCCAAGCATCCCGCATATATCAGTAACGATAAGTCCCAGTGCCTGATGCGCCATTCTAAGCTGAGTTCCTCTCATGCCCTCTGTATGCCTGTCCATGAAATCAGGCAGTGCAAGATAATTAATCATCCAGCGGTATCTGAAGAAGCCCTTCATGTTATTAGGTTTTATTATAAATGTAATTAAAGTCTTCCAGTATCCAAGCCACCTTACATAGTCGTACCATGTATCTTTCAATCCGCGCCATTCTCTTCTTCTCTTTGGCTTTTTGCCTGTATAGAATCTGCCGAGTGGCTCGCTTCCTATATTCTTAGACATATTTATAATTTCCTTCCTGCATTGATACGCTTAATCTCAAGGCTCTCGACAAATGCCTGTATTCTTGTTCTTAACTGTCCTGAAGTTCCAACAGCATAAGGTCTGTCGATTGAAAGCACTGGATAGCCGTATTTTTCTTTCATGACATGGAATGCCGAAGCCCTCTCATAGCCCCAGTAATCACAGAATTTAATCTGCTGATATATAAGGCCATCCGCCTTATACTCTTTAGCTATTGCGTCAACATACTCCTGTCTCTCGATAATCTTTTCTGTATTCATGAACCTTGGACACTGTCCCCACTTCATATACTGTCTGCATATCTGTGTAAGAACATCCTCTGTATCGTTAAGAATAATCTCATCTCTTCCCGGAAGTGAACCAAAACAGAATCTGTCAGCCACAACCAGTGCACCTGCCTCCTCAGCAAGCTTTATAAGCTCAGGGTTATCAATCTCTGAACCAACCATTACGACCCTTGCCCTGTAATTACATTTTTTATCAGGTTCACGTGTCTTAAGCTCCTCAAGTGTTTCTTCGAGCTTTTCTATAAGTGCCTCTTTCGGGCAGCAGTAGGTTGCAAGACACAGAACCGCGAATTCATACCCAGTAATTCTTGGATTATCTTCTTTTCTGTAATCACCGATGCTTCTTATAAGCCGGCTTATCTTATTCTGCAATTCTACTGACTTTCTAAGTGCATCATCTGATATGTCTATTCCATATGTATTATTAAGCGGTTCAAGCACATGAAGTCTCATCTGCTTAACAAAATGTCTTAACGCCGTCTCATCATTCTTCATCGGAACATCTGAATATTCCACAAAGAATTTTTCCTTCTCTATAAGGTGCTGTCTCTCAATATTCTCTACGCACCTGTTCATCTGCGCACATGCATCCGGCGCAATTATACAGTCAAGAAAGTTAAATCCGCCCTCAATTGCTCTCTCTAATATCGCACGACAGCCCTCGCATAGCATACTGCTCATGTAATATGTACCCATCTCAATAGAACCTGTACGTGGTGCACGCAGTCTTACCGAAAAGCTGCCCGGAAGATTAATAAGCGGCTCCGGTATCTGGAAACAGACTGCACCGATTGCAATATCACCTTTAGCCTGTGCCTGCCTTACAAGGTCGTTATTCACGTCCTCCAAAAGCTTCTCAAAATAATACAGATTAGCTAAATCCTTCACATTTGCCTCCTCTTACAATATTCCCATATTAACAAGGGCTTTCTTTGCACCCTCAACAATAATCGCATCATCAGGAAGATTGAATACATTTTCACCAAGCACATCTGCCTGCGCAAGCTTGGAATCGCTCTGTATTACTGAAAGCAGTTCAAGGTCGCCGATATCCATAAGCTTCGCAACATCCATATCCGGTATTCTGTTAGCGATAACTCCGATTCTGTCATACATCACAAGCTCATCTGCAACTTTCTTGATTGTCTGCACAACCTGGCATCCCTTCTTGCTTGCGTCAGTAACAAGCAGCAGATGTGTAACCTTCTCCATAACTCTTCTGTTAATCTGCTCTATTCCTGCTTCTCCATCAATTACAACATAATCAAACTTATCTGAAAGCATTGTGATAACTTCTTTAAGATATGAATTAATCTTGCAGTAACAGCCTGCTGTCTCAGGTCTTCCTATTGCGATAAATGCATATCCATCCTGTTCAACAACTGCATCCATTATCTCGTATTTGGCTTCTCCAAGTAACTCCACAGCAGTCTTGGTATCTCCGCCTTCAACATTCTTGATTACTTCTTTTCTTATATCATCTATAGTCTTATCAACCTCAACATTAAGCACTGTAGAAAGTCCGACCGCCGGATCAGCGTCAATCGCGAGTATCTTCTTGTCAGGATATGCCTCAACAAGAAGCTTTACAATAACTCCCGCCAGCGAAGTCTTACCAACGCCTCCTTTTCCTGCAACTGCTATAATCTGTGTTTTCTTATCCATTATTGTTCTCCTTAAAATATTTCGAATTTAATTCTTAATTATCAGTATCCAAAAAATGCACCAACGCCATTCACAAGTCCATTGGCAAGCATTTCTAATGTTTCATAACTATGGTCTGAGCTTGCATTCCCAAGTTCCATATCAACTGACGGAACTGTACTGTATGATGTCTGTGTCAGATCTATCGCCATGCTTCCAGAACCACGAATCTTTGCACCTTGTCCACGAAGTCCGTCAACAAGTGATGCCCCAAGTGAATCATGCTGCTGCCAGTGGTCTGCCACAGGACTCATATTCTTAATTGCATCGGGAACTGCTATATAAAAGCATCCCTTATCGTATGAAAGTCCATCACCATCCCAGTGCAATGATATATGACAGTCTGCAACATTGTTACATATTACAGTTCTTGCCACATTATCAAGCTGTACATCTGATGAATCCCTTATCATCAGCACATCATATCCTTCTAACAGAAGTTTATCTCTTAAAATCTCTGCCATCTTAAGTGTTACTTCGCTCTCTGGTGTCCCGTCATAAAATGTCATTCCGCCTGACACCGCCGTTGCTGTCGCAGCGCCAGCCGCCGTACTGCCTCCTGTACTCTTAAGAGAACCATCCGGATGGCACAATGTTCTGACCGCCGAACCTCCTGCCGTTCCATGCCCGGCATTAACTCCGACAACAATGTTCTTTCTCTGACCTGACGCTTTATAAAGAACAGCATAGCCATCACTTATAGCAGAATGGTCCGCATATTCCCATGTTGTATTCATATAAATGTGTTCCAGATTCTCATATATAGGGACTCCGGTATATGGTTCTTTCTGTCTTATATATGGATTCTGCGTCTCCTCCTGCCCTGCATCTGTTTCAATCTGTTCTGTATTCTCTTCAAAATCGCTTTCTGTCTGCTCTGTACTTTCTGTTTCTGCTGTCTCCTCAGCAGACTGACTGCCTACATCTGAATCCTCGATTCCGCTTCCAGTCATATCCTGACTTGTTTCTTCAATGTCCGATTTATTCAATTCTGATGAAACATCAGTATTATTCTTTTTACAGCCTGACACCATCGTCACAGTAACTATCAGCGACATTATAATAGCTGCATATTTAGCAGCATTTGTCAATCTATTCATCTGTATCCTCCGGCCACACTGAACCTTCATCAAGTCCGTTATCAGTAAGCCATTTATCTTCTACTGTAATATATTTCTTAGCGCCAGCTTCATCAACAAGCATAACAGAAACCCTGGGTGTCTGCCCTTCTGCAAGTTCTTCACACCCATAATCTCCGTCAAATATCTGTTTTATCTTCCACATAACAATCTCCGTTTCAAATACTTAATGTTTTTATTATAAAACATTTTTACAAAATATGCTATAATATATCCATTATGAAAGTACGGAGGACAATATAATATGGGTACTCTGCGGTGATATTAAAGCTGAAGATTATAAGGAAACATATCGCAAATTAGGCGCATACCTTAAGTCCGCAACACCTGACAAGCTGATAACCTTCCATCCTTTTTGGAAGATGTTCATCAACAATGTGTACAGGCGGGCATGATGGTGTAAGCTATGGTGTTGTATGTAACTAGGACGAGACATGCGGTGGATAAGTCCTGTCACTGGCGTAAAAAGTTACATTGGCAAATGCTCCGCCGATTCATTCACTGCTAAGAAATTCGCTAAAGTTGATGGTGATGATACCGACAGGGTGCTGGTGATAAAGTAATAATAAAATGGACTTTCCCACGGATTTACCGTGCAGAAAGTCCATTTTACTTTTATTTCAGTTTATCTTACCCCCAGATAAGCTTCTCCCAGAATTCCTTATCCCTGGCATACTTTAATATATCCTCTTCTTTTTCGTTATCAAGGTAATCCATAACCTTGTTGTAATCTGTCGGATTTTTAAAATCAATCTGCCACAAAAGTGTGCCTACTCCGTCCTTAAATTCCTTACATGTAATTCCCTGCTCGGTATATGCAGTAACTGTCCACACTTTCTCTCCTGATTCATCATCACATGATGCACTTTCTGTTGCACCTTCTGTCTTGCTTACACCTTCTGTTGTGTCTCCTGTAAGCATAAGCTCCTGAGACTTGCTAAGGCTGTCCTGTGCTTTTTCATTGGCAATAGCTGCTTTATGAAGAATTGTCTGATCCTCTGTTTTCATATCATATGTCCAACTGTTTTCTTCTATCCATTCTTCATCCTCAATCTTTACATCAGATGCGAATCCATTGGCTGCTGCACTCTGTGCTGCGCTTGAAGCCGCATTTGCCTTCTGCCCTGCCGGTGCATTAGCTGCTGCCTTAGAAGCTGCTTCATCCTGAACTTCCTTAAGCTTTCTGATTTTATCCTTGATTGCATCAATATTCTGGTCAAAACTGTTTAAAAGCTTTTCCCATTCTTTGTCTGACATATCCCGCCAGTCCTTTTCCTCAAGATCGTCTGCTGTAAGCTCATACTGCTGTTTGAGCATTTCAATGATATCCGCTACAAAATATCTTTCACCCGTTGCCTCATTTTCAAGTTCAATACCTGAGCCAGCCAGTGCAGCATTCCAGTTTTTCTTTTCAGTTAAAGCTTCATCCAGTGAATTGTATGAATATGCCATATCATCTGTCAAATGTTTTAAGGCATTCCAGCTTCCCCATTTGTATGAACCTTCACTGGTTGAATCTGCATACTGGCAATATGCAAACATTTCCACAGCACTTGCATTGGATGGATCTATCTCGGAAAGATTAACATCATAATCTCTGAATTCATTTCCACCCAGTACAATGCTTACTCTTACAATCGTGTCCTCACTGTCCGGATTAATAATCTGGGTTGCCCTCATTCCGTAGCCGGTATCACCCACATTTAAGAAGCCCATTCCTAATGATTTGTACTGGATATTATTGTCCGGCTTCATAGATTCTTCAAAACCGGTGTCACCTTTGCCAGTTTTGGTTGTTCTGAAACTGTACTCTGAATAAGCACCATACCTCATTTGTGTGTTAATATTCATGTATTCTCCTTTCTGCAGCCGCTCAGTCAGTCGCAGCCGCGCCACTTTCCAGAAAGGTCCAAGTGGCAAATAATAAAAAACGCATTCATCCAACAGCTTCAATCCATTGAATAAATGCGCCTTCCATGCCTAATATATATCGGCATTATTTCATATATCATTATAGTAATTCAGAATTTCATTCCATATTTTTTCAGGTCAACCCTGCCATTAACAATCTCAATTCCATCTGCCATAAGAAGCTCTGCCTGTTTTCCGGCTCCTCCAAATGCGAATTCCCCGGCAAGCTCTCCCTTTGAATTAACCACTCTGTAACACGGAATACCTGATGGGTCAGGATTCTTATGAAGTGCATTGCCAACTGCACGCGCCATCTTCTTATCGCCTGCAAGCTGTGCAATCTGTCCATAAGTTGCAACCTGTCCTCTCGGAATTTTCTTGACAGCTTCATATATCCTCTTGGTTGGACTGTCAGATACAAGATCATAACTTTCCGCAATCATGCGTCTGATATCTTCATCAGGAACAGTTCCATCAAGAATAATAGTATTCCAGTGTTCCTTATTCTGATGCCAGCCCGCAATCACCGATGAATATGTACTTCTCCACAGGTCGCGCCACTCAGGTGAAACCTTCACATTAAGATTAATATATCCATTGCGCTCATATGTCCATAAAAATACTTTCTTGCATCCTTTAACTCTTACAAGCTGCCAGTTCTCATCATGAAAAGGCGCTTCCTGATAAGTGTCAGGAAAAGAAAGTCCATATGCAAGTGCTTCTTCCCTAGTCGTCATATTACCAGTCCTTCATAACATTTGTTAATATAGTTCTTATTTTAATATTTCATCTCTTATTCCTCCATTTCCCTACTCGCTCTTACAACATATCTTATCTTTCTTAACACCTTATCCGGTTTAGTTACAATGGCAAAAAACCATCTTGCAACCCAGCAGAAAGGCAGAAAACCCGGCATTTTCTTTAAGAATGGAAATGTAAATTTCATTCTTTCTAAAGGTGGGAATACATTAAGCCAGAATCCCTTGAAACGTCCATTTTTATTAATTTCATTCTTAACTGAATTATACACTGTTCCATAAGTTCCACTAGACAGCACATACTTGGCAGTTTCTTCTATCTCCTCACTAAACCTGCCGTCTTCAAACCAGTATTTCTCCAGTGCAGTAACTTTCTTATAAAAATCTGACAATCCAAGTTTTTCAAGCTGCTTGTATACATAGACCATATTCATCTCAGGCATGGCATTGTTCATAATATATATGTCCATAACTGAACGTATACCAGAACCACCTCCCTGAAAATGCTTTGCAAAATGTGCAATATTATACACATAGAAATCCTCGTGGCTTAATACTCTCTCATATTCATTCCGCCCTGCTGACGTCCTGTCGAGAACATCCTTATAATAGCTGTCCCACATGCCATCTGCTTCATCAAAAAGAGAGACATGAACCTCAATATTATAAATTGGTTCTTTCTTATACACGTCATGATGGCAATTTCCCTTCATCTCACATGTATATCCCATTCCCAACATAATATCATATACCCTGTCAGCATCCTCCGGCTTAATCAGGATATCCATATCTGCCATATTCCTCATATCCGGTGAGGGATACATGTGCTTAATCAGACTTCCCTTAAGTGGCATATGTACTATTTTTTCCTTAGCAAAAGTGTCGCATATATTCTGTAACTCTGCAAGCTGCCTTATGCTTCTTGATATTCCATGAAGGTGCATATTTTCCCATTTTGCACTGGCTTCTGCCGGAAGGCTGTATTTTAACTTCTTAATTCCATAATACGCTGTCATCTGCACATTATGCTTTCCGGCAATTTCATATATTTTTTCAAAATCAATGTCCGCATCAGGCTCAGAAATCCTGCTTCCTGTCACAGCACATTTTAACAATTCTATTAAATACTCCGCATTATTCAAAATGTTTATCCTCCAACATCACACATCTGTCACACACATCAAGCACAGCCTTTCTGTGTGATACTATAATAACCGTCTTATCTGTAAGTTCCCTGATATTCTTAAGCACCCTCTTTTCTATCTGTTCATCAAGTGCTGAAGTTGCCTCATCAAGCAGCAGCACCGGTGAATCAGTATATAACGCCCTTGCTATTGCCAGTCTCTGTGCCTGTCCTTCTGAAATTCCAGTTCCACGCTCACCAATAAGAGTATTATAACCATGTTCTAATTCTTCTACAAATGTGTCTGCACACGCTATATGAGCTGCTCTCTTCACTTTTTCCATATCAACCGCAGCGTCACTGCCATCAAGTGAAGCTATTGCACTTGTAACATTACCAGACATAAGGAAATTCCCCTGTGGCACATATGCAAACATTTTTCTGTATGCTTCCGTCACACCAATTCTTCCCTGCCCCGTAACAAACTCAAGGCTTCCCTTTTCGGGTTCATATATAGACAGCAGCAATTTAAGGAGAGTACTCTTTCCTGCACCAGAATTTCCCATAATCGTAACAAGTTCACCTTTTTTCACTGTTATACTCGCATTTTCAAGAACAATATCATCTTCATACCTGAAAGTAATATTACTGCACTCAATTTCCGTCATATCATCATACAACTTTTTGCAATATAATCTGTCATGCTGATTCTCAACATGTTCTTCTTCAAGCGTCTCAAATTCCATACATCTTTCTGCACTTGAAAGCATGGCATAGAACTTAGGAAGATATCCGGTCATGTTGGCAAGTGGTGTCCAAAGCTGGTCAACAAGCTGTAACACCGCCGACAGCGTACCATATGTAATATTTCCATATATAATACCAAAGCTGCACCAGCACAGCCCAAATATATAGCCGCCATTCATAACAAGTCCAAATCCGATGTTACATATATTGGAGAACTTATTTCTCTTCATTCTCATGCTTCTGTGCTTATCCATATACTGCTTTGATGTCTCAATACTCTTTCTTTCTGCGCCAAATGTTTTAAGAACCATAAGACTTCCAAGGTTCTCTGAAAGGTACGAACGCAGTACACCGTCTGCCTCCTGCACATCTTTGTGCAGCTTCTTCATAACACGACGAAAAAGCGTTGTAAATACTAAAACTAATGCCCCACCAGCAAAGAATATTATAGAGAATCTGTAATCAAGAACAAAAAGTACCGCTGCAGCACCTATAAGCTTCACAAGCATTGCAATAATTCCTGGAATAATCTGCACAAATCCATCAGCCACAACCACTGCATCATTCGTAATCCTGTTTAACATTTCTCCTGTGTGAAATGCTGTTATACTGCTGTATTTTCTTGACAGGATAGTCTGATAAAGTCTCATCTTAATAACATTTTCCATACCAGAACGCACATATTCTTCAAGAAAACGGATTACTGCTCTTGCCGCAATCTGTGCAAGCATGATAAGTCCCAGAATAGCAGCCCATTTGAGGAAATACATTTTCTCTCCTGCTACTGCACCATCAATTGCCTCTCTGAGTGCCAGTGCAAATAAGATTGCACTTATTGATATTGCCGAATTAAGCAGCACAAGAAAAAACATACCAAACTTTAATTTCCCTGACACACTAAAAATCCAGCTCATCGCTGGATTCTTAAACAACTTACCTAATTGGAACTTTTTATTCTTTTCCATAGTTTCTTAACTCTTCTTAATACTTTCTTAACTTCATCTCTCAATCTTAAAATTGCCCGGCGCACAATCAATGGGTCGCACCATATATGCGCATATATCTTAAGCCATATATTATCAGCATCAATCCATCTGCCTTTGCGGTTATATTTTGTTGCTATTCCGACCACTTTATCCTTTGGAATAACTTCTCTCTGCCAACAGTTATCACCATAAAATATATAGTTATCTTTTTCTACCTTAAGAATTCTATGAAGGACATACTGATGAGTACTCTCCCTTGCATACAATGCAACATCATATCTCTTCAGTTCTCCATCAACACGAACTATATTAACTATTGTATCCGGACTCTTTATGAGCGGCCACATACTAATGCCTCTTGGAACACTGTAGTAATATCCTCTATTATATAGTTCCTCAAGCTTTGCCCTATCCATCAATAAGTCCAGCCTCTCTTATCTTCACTACTAGCGCATGAACATCCGCCTGTGCCTTTTCCCTGCTCACATCGTAATGTTCAAGAAGTGCCTCAACAAGCTGCTCCTCTGACTTTTCTTCCTTTAACTGCTCAAATATAAAATTAGCTGTTTTATTATTTCTGATAATTCCATTAAAAGACTTAGCTGCCTCACCTGTAGCTACTGCAACATACTCGTCTCCTGCCTTTTCTATAACAATTCCAGATTTAAGTTTCATGATTAATCTCCCTCGTATAATTATTATCCCATAATAAGTACTGTTCTGACTACAAGCCTCTTTTGCCATTATACAGTGCTATAGGTATAAATGCAATTTCACTAAGCACCTGATAATTATTTGTCTCATTCATCATTAATCTGCCTCTGCTCCAAAAGCTGCTCTATATGCTGTTCTCGCAGCTTCCTCCTCCATGCTACATCCAAGTTCGTATATTTCAACATTTTCTGCAAATGTAAGCATTAACGGAAGTATCTTCTTCATAAGCATTTCATTATTAGAGTGATATATCTGCCTGTATATATGTGGAAATGCCTCTTTAGAACTTAATTTTCTAGTGTAATTAGTTTCACTTCTCTTCAATATAAATATTGTCTTAACCGGTGCACTGGTATTAGTTTCTATCCCATGCTTTCCGCACCACGGTGTGCCATATACTGTTAAATGTGTTCCCTCGTCATCAGTGTGAACACTGACAAGAGGTTTATCATCATTAATCATCGTAACCCTGTCACCATATACCTTACGCCATAATCTTGAATGAGTAGACTTGCCCGTTCCGCTAGGTGCAAGAAACATGACTGCCTGACCATCTACCATTAATACAGAAGAATGTACTAAAATTATATTATCACCAGCAAGCCTTTCACATATCTTCCTATATACAGCAAGCGTTTCAAGATATCCCCTTGTGCTTGAATATTCTTCGCTATTCTCTGCCAATATCTCATCATCATTAACTTCAACAATAAAATCAGGTATAACATTATTGACTATATAATTCTTACAATAATCTTTAATATAGTCATACCTGTTATTAATCTGAATATTCTTTTCTGCCATTCGTATTGTAAACATATTTTATCCTATCTCTTCTTTTTCTTCATATACGTAAATAAACCTGCTGCAAGTCCCACTACAAGAATTATGCAGATTATTGTAACTACCACTTTAGTTGATGAAGACTTATTACTATGTGAAACACCTGCTTCATTCTTATTGTTATATGATTTCTCAGCAGTATTGTTGTTAGTTTTGTTATCAGATATTACACCATTACCATCTGATATTTCATTTTTGGCACTATCAGAACTTTCAGAATCCACATTACTTCCAATCTGAATATTGCCATTAGATGAATCTGTAATAATGCCATTATTAGAATCTATTATTATGCCTCCCCCATCAACGGATTTGGCATCTTCTATCCTGTTATTTCCTGAATTATTGTCAGATGAACCACTAGTATTATCTGAATCTCCTTTAGAATTATTACCTGATGTATTGTTGCCGTCCATTTCAATATCACCCAGTTCACTTCTGTCAGAAACAATCTGGACATTTTCTTTCACTACAATATTAATTCCCTCTGTCCTAGAAATTATTGCCTGAAGGTTATCCATTCCTATGAACGACATATCTCCAACTTTCATAATGGTATCTGGAATTGTAAGAACTCTTATTGTTGAACAGCCATCAAATGCATGGTCTTCAATCTCAGAAACAATGATGCCTCTACCAATCATATTAGGTATCGTAACATCTTTATCAGTTCCCGTATATCCAGATACAGTTGCCCATTTTTCTGCAGTATTAATCTTATACTTAATTCCATCATATGTTGCTTCTGAATCATCAGCTTTTATATAATTAACACCTGTTAGAAGTGTTGTAATCATTATTATACATACAAATATACTTTTTAATATCTTTTTCATCATCCTACTCTCTTCTTATTTAGTCTGTAAAAAGAAAGGCGGGAAAATCTCCCGCCTCTAATAATTATTATGGTGTCAAATCATCTCCACTCGAAACATCTATTACATCTTCTGTATCAAATACAACAATTTCACTTATAATATCTTCATACTTTTCCTTCATTACTTTTTCCTTCCTAATTATAAACTCTGTACTGTTGATGTGTCTATAGTCATTATATTTCCCTGACCATCAGAATACTTTAATATTGGTCTAACATTCCATGTAGTATTACCTGCATTAAGCTTTGTCCAAGAATATCTATATGTCTGTGCACTTGAACTTCTTCCTCTAATGTATTCATAATCTGTAAGAGTTGGCTCTGTAGATGTTGATGACACAACTACACCTGCGAATTCTATTGTATAACCTTCTGGAACTGTAAATTCAAAAACAAATGTCTTACTATTACCATTTGAGTAATTTGTTACATGTGTTATTATTCCACTCTTTTCAACAGTATCTGTACCACATTTAGCTGTGATAGAACTTATCTTATCATCTGCATAGAAAGAATACAAGTCATTGTAACTTAAAATTTTACTTTCATCGCCAGTTACATGCCAATACATAAAGTTCTCTAATGCTGTTGCATCTGCTGTTACAACTTCATTCTTCTTATACTCCTTTGATACACCATTAATTGTAATTGAAACATTTTCTGTAATTTCTTTGTATACTGGCTTTATTACAACATCTGTGTCTGCTCCAGCAGCTTTAATCTCTTCAATTGTTGATACTTTAGTTTCACCTATCTTCCAATAATTGAATTCATATCCATACTTAACAGGTGATGTTGGAATTGCAAGATCAGATGCTGTATATGTCTTATATACCTGATCATAATCTGTCATAAAATTATAAGTTGTATCCGCACTCTTATATACTGCCGTATATGTATCTGAGTAATAAACTGGGAATGAATATTCCGCTTCTCTTGAAACAATTCTTCCATATGAGTTAACCCAGTAGAGGAAGTTTGCTCCTTTGGCTGTAATCTTATACTCAGCGCTTTCTTTAACTGTTTCTGTTTTTGACTCTGTGCCATCATTTATTGTAACTTTATAGGATGTCGCAGCTTCTTCCTCTGGTTCAACCTCAATTTTATAAATATATATTGAAGATTTTGCTGAACCAACATAATATTCTCCTGGCTTTACACTTATTTCATCATAATATGACGTTGACTTTGTAGTTTTATTTGTTGCCTTCCATGAATCCTCTTCTTTACCACTTGATGAAATGCATTGAATATAATTTCCATTAGATCTCCACCATATTCTAACTTTGGCTTTGCTATTTACCTTGAACTTAATAGCATTCTTTTCATCATCTTTATTTATTCCACCACCAAATTTTAATCCAACACTGCTTGTATAAGCTGTATCTTTGCAATCATATTTTCCAGTGTATTTAGCAGCATTTTTTAATATTTCAAATGTAAAATCTCCTGACTTATATGTATTAGTAACACTACTAGCCGTCTTACCCAACCAGTCTAAATCTGTACTTTCAATCTTATAAATTTCACTTGCAGCTTTAGCACTCACAGGCTTCAACAACATACTTAATGGCAGGAGTCCTACTACCATAAGACACGCTAATAATCCTGCAAAAAATCTCTTTTTCATAATTCCCCTCCTAAATTATTTATCATAGAGTAGCGTTCCATTTATTTAAAACCTTAGTTTTGCAACGCATGGTGTTATGGTACTATTTTAGACATCTAAAGTCAATGGCTTTTTGTGCAATTTGCAACAAATTAACAATGTTATTTATTTTTTTTGTGCATTTTGCATATATGGTCACATTTTTACAAAATCAATCTATTGGGGGCAGGTCCATTTATATACATACTAATAATCTGTATAAATAACTTCTGCAATCTCATTATGGTTCAATCGACTTTTTAACTCCAAAATATCATGCTTTATTTGTTCAATGACTATCTTAAATTCCTCATCGCTTTTCCCAGTTGGATCTTCAAGTCCCCAATTATCATCAAATGGTCTGCCTATAAATGGACACCCTACATTACATCCCATTGATATTGCAATATCCGGTTCTGGAATATCACTAACCAGCTTACTGAACTGTCCTTCTGCTTCCATATCTATATTATATAATTCCTTCATAATACGGACAGCATCCTGATTAATCCGTGGTTTTGTTTCTGTCCCCGCCGAATAACTTTGAAACACATCTGATGCCAGATGTCTTCCAAAAGCCTCAGCAATCTGACTTCGGCAGGAATTATGGACACAAATAAAAGCTACTTTTATCTTACTCATAAAATGGACATCTCTCCTTTATACATTGCTCATTAAAATCTGTGAATCCGCATTGCATTTGTTCGTATTGCAATGTTACTCCATAATGAGCATTTACATAATCAATACCATTCTTAAATGCTATCATTGCATCTCTCTTGCAGCATCTTGGTCCGTTTATGGTTCCTAATTCTCCAATTGCTTTCGAGGTAAACTGCATATGATTTCCCCATGTTCCATCAGTTGAAAGCGGACCTGTTCCGTCAATGATTGCTAGTGCAGCACCTATAGATGTGATTGCTCCGCATATTCCCCATAAACCGCACATTGCCCCCGGCATCCTAAGACCCTCTGCCATCAGCCTGTCCAATGCCTGTTCTAAATCTATCTCTCCACCTGCGTTTTTGTAGGCTACAAGCAAACTTGCACCATCTAATATATGGTGTTCCGGTCCATGAATACTGACATATTCCTTCTCTGCAATCTGCTTAAAAATGACAACCGGATTTGTTCCCTGTTCTTTCTTTATATCTTTTACAATCAGTTCTGCTTTTTCTTTTACTGTCATAGAAACATTCCTTTCGTCTTATGAGATTTCACCTGTTTTATTATAACTCCCCTGTTCTACAATAATTTATAGCTATATAATTTTCTCATGTTCTCATTTTTTCTTCTCTCTGCTTCTTTCAGTGCTTCATTGTATAAATCCTTGTCAGAATATACTTTATCACGAGGATAAACAATAGATTCAATAATACCATGGAATAAATCATTATATGCCATTTCTTTCGTATAACCATCACCCACATCTCCAGCATCAATTCGTGCATATAATTCATCTAGCTGTTGCTGAAAAAACTTTTGAAAATCGTCATGGTTATCTGCTTTTATCAGAATTAGCGATTCACCTTTAAAAGAATCACAATCCCATAATAAATCAATTGAATATTTTTTTAAATATTCGATATAAGAATTAAAATCAAATACTTGATTGATTACAGGAAGCAAATGTTCTCTCACATATAAAGCCGTAATTGAAATAATTTCTTCCATTGTGTTATCATCATATTCAAAACTTACTCTCACTTCATTTTTGGGAAGAAATAAATTCAAGTCATGCCCTATCATCAAAACAGAATTCTTTTCAATAGAATCGTAATATGTAGAAATAATACCTGCTGTAATCATAAATCCTTTTGAACCTTTATTCCATATAGGAGCTGATTTCACACCTATAAATGCCAATAAATCCTCATTCAACATTTTGGCAAAGACATTCAATTTAGAACAATATTTAAACCCCTCTGATTGGAATATTTCACCGAAAATATGTTTAAACCGCGAATTAAATGACATAATACTCCTTTCTTATAATCCACTGAATACGCCCTGTGTTCCAAAATTCTGTCGAACTAATAGTATGGTGCTGAAAACCACCTGTTCCCAGAAGCTTATCAATGCCACTCTTCTGAAGCAAGCCGGATTAATCTTGTCTGCATGAAAGTAATCTCTGTTTTCTCACTCATTATGAATCCTTCTCATTTTTCTTTGTCGATAAAACTGTTAAGGAAACAAAGTCGCGTCTCTTTCGCCACTATCTATGGGGTATCAATTACATGATTTTTCTTATTATATCCGACTCACAGATATGCTTATATAAGCAATTATCTTCCTTTACAAGCACATCATAAGAAGGCTCTGATGACTGTTCAAATGTTCCATACGCATCAATTACATGTATCTGCCCAGTCTTGGTACAATCCTCTCCCCAATTGAATTCTACAGTATCACTATGAGAATACTTCGGTCTTCCTAATACAGGAACATCATCCAGTGACTCTGTTTCAATTTCCAGAATTGCATAATAAAGCAATGTATGTTTATCATCTATACTCTTATCATTATGATAATGCCCAAAATACCAGTGCTTATATTCCAGCTTCTCTTCAATTTCCTGCAGATATTTTGTCAAAATATTATCTTCATATATTCGCCCTGGGCCTTTATCAAGAATAGCTTGCATCCTACTTGAACAACAGTGCGTAATTACATAATCTACTTTGTAATTCACTTTCTCAAGATTACGACGACCTTCTTCCATCTCTTCCTCATTCGGAAGTTCTTGAGGCCACCAAGATTCATGTACAATTCTAAACGGAAGTCCACTGTCTATTGCCTTGCGTCGCTCATAATCAAAATCACAATCGTTGCGGTTTAATATACCACCTTGCACATCATGTGAAGAAGCTCCCCCAAACGTAAAAAACGTCTTTCCATTTATATCAAAGACTTGTCCACGCTCGAGAAGAATAACTTTATCCCTCACAATATGACGAACCTTACCGCCATGCCACTCCTCTATCGGAAATTCTGCAATCATATCAAAATTCTCATGATTCCCCTGAACCCAAAGAGTTGTATATGACTTTTGCTGAAAGTTCTTGCAGTTATAGTCAAATGTCTTGTCCTTAGCCCAACACAAACCCAGATCACCACATACGATTACATAATCATCCGCAGTAAGTTCCATACCTTTTATTCTAAGCTTCTTCTTTGAAAAGCGACCAAACTCACCGTGTGTATCTCCTGTAACATAGATCATACACATCACCTCCCCTTACAAATTTTCTTTAGTTTCCTAATATCGGACTCTGTATTGCACCTGTACTGGTATATCCCACACGCCATGTCGATGATAAAATAATATGCAGTTCCTTTATGGATTTCATTAAAGCTGCAAACTGATATAGGCAACTATTATTTATGGTAAAAGAATTTTTCCAAAGGCATAGCTTGCCTAGCTGCACTTACTCCAATTTCGCGTGCAATGTGATCGCATCCCTCTGTCCATTCCCTACATCTTCTGAAAATTCTATCTGGATGAGCTACAACATCAAAATAACCTGTTCTAATACCATAAATCATCGCCTCAACCAGAAATTAATGCAGCTAATCATTTTATATACTCTCCTATCGTAACAGCTTTCTAATCTGCTTATCAGTTGCTATCGGATATGTCTCATGCATGTATTCCACAAGACGATTCCACGATTCTGCCGGTTCTTCCTTGTAACAGCTTGTCACATAATCATATCCATATATATGCTCTACAGATGAATAAACCGCCACATCCCATCCATACTCGATACCCTTTTTATTTTTACGCTTTCTAAAATCACAGTTGCAAAGGTATGTCTGCATACAAAGATTAGTAATTGCTCCATCAAAGCCCTTTTCTCCATCTTTTCCGAACCCAGCTTTTATTTTGAGTTCGCTAGAAAGTATTTCTGCATCAGCATTTTCTTCTATAAAGTTATCCATGATTTTCTTGTACTTGTAAGGTGCTTTTCCATCTTCATACAAAGCATCAAAATCATAACCGTCCCTGCGATAATTGGCAAATACAGGAAGCCATTTCTTTGAGATAAATCCAGCTTTCTTGTCAAAAAATTTGCCATATACTATATCTTTGCCTCTTGCAATTACAGTTCTCCAAAGCCATGGGTCTTTGTCAACATCATCAGACCACCAATATTCAGGAACTGTTCGCTCTTCCAACGAAAACCCTGGTATGTCATTCTTGAATAAAGGCAAGAAGCCTATTCTGTTAATATATTCTGTTGCTTCTTCCACAGTATGTATGCACTCTGGATCATTCCAATCCACACCATACATAACCCATGTGCCCGATTCGTTTCCCATCTGATACTCCTGTTCTATATCACAATGCCATTACAATGGTCAATCTCATGCTGGATTATCTGTGCTGTCCAGCCTGAATATTTTCCATGCTGTTTCTTAAAGCTCTGGTCAAGGTAATCCACCTCAATCTCCTGATATCTGGTGCAGGGACGTACACCCTCCAGCGACAGACATCCTTCCTCTGTCTGATAAGTTCCGGTCTTCTTTGTAATCACCGGATTAATCATGGCAAACTGAAATGGTCCTGCTGCCACAACGATAATATTCTTCTTAACACCTATCATGTTTGCAGCCATTCCAACGCAATGGTCAAGATTAGCTCTCAAGGTATCGAGCAAATCTGTTACCACCTGCTTATCTGCTTCTGTCGCATCCACTGATTTCTTTGCAAGAAACAATGGATCTCTTACTACCTTCATTACCATTAATTCCATCCTTTCCATACATCCGGCTGATATCCAAGTGAAGACTGCTTTTCGTTTCTTACTACAGGAGTTTTAATTACCTGCGGATTCTCAAGTACTTTTTCCAACTTTCTACGCTCCGCTTCGGTCGGTGCAGAACCGAAGTCCACCGGACGACACTCACCCTTTTTCTTTCAAATCAGTATTCCTTTGCTATTTCTTCATCTATTCCATACATAGCCTTAAAATGTTCGAGGTCTGCCGGACTTTTTATCAGCATTACCTCTTCTATCTTACCTGTATGTATATCCTTAAAGCCTGCTACCTGCTCACCATTACAAATGCTTGCTTTGATTACAGGCTTTTTGTTTTCCTTGTCATATGACTGCCCCACTTTTTTCTTCTTAAACAGTCCCATTTTGCTCACCTTCCTTTGCCAAGAGCCATTGCTGCAACACCATAATCCTGATATACAACAATATCTCCCTTATATGTCTCTGCTTCTTTTAAGAATTTTTCTACTCGTTCCATATGATATCCCACAGTTTACCTAAAATTATACTAATAGCCGCAGAACCTCTGTGACTCATTTCCATAGTATTCAGCCATAATTTCCCTTATTGTCATCCATGTTATAGTATAACACGAATTAATCCTCCAGACGACAGAAAGAAGCTCTGGCTGTAATCAGATATCTGGTAATGGATTGTATTCATGCCAACACATCAGCCACTCTCGCATATCTTTATCAGACATTTCATTCAAAGGTCTTGATACGAAATCCACCTCTCCCCAGGAATAATCAATACTGAGGATATTACCCAGTTTTACTCCGGATGCTTCTGCTAATACTGATGCCTTTTTGGTGCCTCCACTCTCGTGGTGTGCTGTTTTCAAGCACAGTTATATGATACTAAATTACGCATACAAAAATCGCCATGCAATGACGATTCATTTTCAAAAATCGTCACCACATGGCGAACATAATCATAATTATTACATCCTATATTGTAATTAATGCTTTCAATTTATCTGTATAAAATTTAGCTGCTTCTGTTTTCTCCAATCCAGAATCAAATCTATATCTTCAGAAAATCTTTCGATAACATGGTACGATTTAGATAAACTTGTACCACCCTTGAAAACAAATGCATCCTTATACTTACAATCAGGGAATAGATGGTCCAACATAAAACATACTCAAAACCTACAATTTTATATTGACATTTGCACGTGTACCATTCCAAGCCCCGACCCCCGCCCGACTCTTCGGGGGTGGATGAGAATAATGGTATGTGTATATTCTTTTTTTCTTTTCCATACTGAATCTACAAAAAAGAGAGATCACAAAAAACTTCTATTGATATCTCTTTCTCATAACTTTTCAAATCATAGCAATTCCTCTAACTCCGAATCTTTATCTTTAATGATTGTATGTATTCCATTAACAATATTTTCAATCTTTTGAATATAATCTTCTACAAACTCTTTCGAAATATTGTTTTGTATTGCTGTTGCATGATCTCTGTCATTCTGATGTGCAATCTCATTTCTTCTTTTAAAGAGTTCACCCACGATTTTGGCACCATCTTTATTTGAAGTATTAACGTCGGCTCTTGGAAAAGCCTTAGCCATTGCATCTACGAAACCTACACCTATCAAATTCAATTGATCTCGCATGCTTTCCACAGAAAGAAACACATCGCGACTAAATCGGTTATTCAAATATTCAAAAAACCACTCATTTGAGGATGCTGTAGTTAGTGCAATCTCTACTTTAGCCATCGGCACCATAAAAAAAGCATACTTTTCTGTTTTATTCCAATTATCACAAAACATCTGATACATGCAGTATTTACTAATGTCATGAAGATAAAAATCCAATAACCCCTCAGCTAAAACAACTTGGGAACGCCAAACTGTTTCACATCCATTAGTATTTCCATTCTCTGCCAAAGAATCGGCTACCATAAACTGCTCTTTTATATGAGTCAAACTCTCATAAAAATGATTATATATTTCTTCACTAGAAAAATGCACTGGAGCAGGAATTCTCCTAGTTTCTCTTACTGCTTCAACACGTGAAGTAAGTGATAAATCTCTACCTGCCATTTAATCACCTCACTACATCTTTGAAACAATATCTGCAAAGTTAACATTTAACATTGGAATAGCTCCGTACTTACCAGTAATATATCCTTTTCCAAAATTATCATCTTTTCTAACATTTTTAATTTCAGCTAACGAATATAAATCTGTACTTCGATCCGTTCCCTCCATTTCAGTAAACCAAATTTGATCTCGTCTAAACAAATCTAAATTTAACAATCCCGTTTCATGGGTTGTAAAAATAATCTGAGCAAATTTGTCCGTTTTTATTGTCATAAACAGTTTTACCAATTCATAAACAAGTGATTCATGCAAGCTGGCTTCTAACTCATCACATAACAATACTTTTCCATTGATTAAGATATCTATCATAGGACAAAGCAATGCAAATAATTTTCGAACACCTGTTGATTCATCTTGCAACAAATCTGTTTCAAATTTTTCATAAACTACTTTTGCGGAAATTGCATCAACTTTTGTCTGTAAAAGCATATTTTTGAATTCATCTGTTAAAAATGGAGGCAATTCAATAGATTCCATCTTCTTTTGATCAATGCTTACCTTAATGTCTTTGACACCCATTCCTAAATCTTGCATCAACGAAAGAACCAGTCTTCTCATTTTTTCATTTGAATTTATCTGATATAAGGAATAGTTCATCCAATTATCTTGGTTTTCCGCACCATAAACGACTAACTCATTATTGAAGAAGCTGAAAGCATCTGCAACTTCTTCGACAGCAGTAAAGTTTGCTGCACATGAAAGCAATAATCTGTTAGGTTTTAAAACATCTTTGCAAGAACTAAACTTTCCTCTAAATTTACTTCCTACTGTAAATTTCTCATCTTTTCTATCAAATATCTTTGCCTGTCTGCCATTTGGAAAATAATATAAATATTCTTCACTAACCAAAAGGTTCTTTAACGAGAAACCAAATACATATCTTATCCCCTTAATAACAAACTGAACCTGATATGTGCTTTCGCTACCTAGTTCACTTAATTTGTGAGGTATTTGGCGAATTCCTTGACCAGGCTGATGGGTAATACTGTTTACCACTAAATTTTTTACAAATGAAATAGCATCTATAAAATTACTCTGTCCCGAACCATTTGCTCCATAAATTACAGCGGATTTAAGAACTTTTACACCTGCTATTTCTTCTGTCATATCATCATTTGTATTGTCTGATCCAGCCAATGCAGAAAAAACAATTTTGTCTTTAATTGATTTGTGATTTGAGCACATAAACTCTAATAACATCTTTTATTCCTCCTTCCACTATACATTTATAGATTATAGACGTACTATCATAATAACATCATTTTTGCATTTTATCAAGAATTTTTGTAATTATTTCCGCAATTTTGCGCATTAAATGGTTCCATTTTATATTATATCCATATTGTTCATAAATTATCCCACATAATCTCTGTATTTTTTATCCTCCGTACATACATAAAAAGACAGAAAATCAACCAAATTCTGATTCTCTGCCTTTTTCAAATTAATATTCCTAATTGAGTGTCACTATTCACTAGAAATTATTCATTGCCTCTTCGTCACTTATCTATATGAACTTCTATCAATACTAGTGTGGAACCAGCTGAGCAAACTGTACTGACTTGTCAGTCTCTTTGTGGTTCTATTGCCTGCAAAGTCAGTTACAATAAGCTCATAATAACTTACCATCTTTTCATCTGCTGTGATTTCGTAATACACATCGAAATTACTGTGGGTATCTGATACCGTCCAGTTTGCTTTTGTTCTGTCAGAATAAATTACTTCTCTGTTTGTTCCCTTTACTCGATACAATATCACACTCTTAAGGCCTGAGCTTGCATTTGGATCATTGACACTTTTTGAAGTCCCATTATCTATATGCTGATTGATAATATTGTCCTGACAATAACCCGATACTGTTGTGCCATCTGGCTTTACATAGGTAACTTCTGTTCCATCAATGCCTGGTGGAGTGTAGTCATATTTTGTCGTAACAGTCTTTGTTACTGTATGCCCTACTGCATCCTGTGCAGTAACTGTCCAAGTATGAATCCGTTTTGCACCATATTCCCTTAACATAAACTGATATACGCCCTGAACTGTAATTCTTTTGATGACTAGTTTATCTGCTATTTCGTTTTTGAATTCATCTAATTTGCTTCCTTTATTTCGTTTATCAGGCCTCCCTTCATAACCATTGTGGTATTTCTTAACTGTCCTCCAGTCCATACCATACTTTCTTCCCAGAGCAGCATAGTTGGGCTTGATACCAAGACTGTCCATAACTGACAGTTCTCCTTTAAGATTGTTATTCATGTAATGTTCACCTCCAAAATGAAATGTAACGTAAGCGCTAAATAAAATAGTATCGTTGAAAAAAATGCAATCTACGAGAACTCTCGCAAGATTGCATTTTTATCGAATATTTACTATGAGTTATTTGTCATAATCCGAAATTTCACTATGACTTATTTGCGTTAACTCGACTGTTTTACTATAAGTTGTTTTGACAGATTTGTTTTACATTTTCATTCCATGGTAAAAGACTATCAAGTTGTTCATCTGTCATTTTCTCATTTGGTCTTGATTGCAACAGGAACTCAAGGTATTTGTATGGATTGATGCCATTAGCTCTGGCTGTTTCTAATAATGAAAATACCATCATACTTGCATCTGCACCATCAGTTGTATCGCAGAATAGCCAGTTCTTTCTTCCCACTGTTACAGGTCTGATTGAATTCTCACTCATGTTGTTTGATATACTGCAATGGCTGTCTTCAAGGTATGTCATCATATATGAACTTTGATTTTTTGCATAAGTTATTGCTCTATCAAATCTTGTACCTTTTGTGGTCGGAGCATTATTTATCCATGACAAAAAAGCCTCAACAACAGGTTTCTGATTCCTTCGCCGACGGTTATATATCTGTTTATAGGATAATCCCTTCTCCCTGTAACTGCGTTCATACTCAAACAGTTTGTTACAGTAGAGCATTCCCTGGACTGCCGGATTGGTGAAATCTTTTTCATGTCCTTTTGGAATTGCCTCTATAAAATATCTCCTGATGTGTGCGTAGCAGCAACACCTGTTGAAATCTTTCAACTTATTATATCCGGCATATCCATCTGCCATGATATAAGAGCCGTCAGGATTATTCTTAAAGAAATCAGCTGCTGCATCACCATAGCGTGTAGGATGATACTTATAAATGATGATGGGAGCCATTCCATAATCACCAGACCTGAACAGCCGTATATATGACTTGGTCTGTGGCCGCCTGTCCTTTTCTTTAAGAACCTGTATAGGAGTCTCATCTGCACACAGATACTTTCTTTTTGACAGACATCTGTGGAAGTAATCAAGCATTGGTGCAAAGTAATTCTTGACGCAGAATATAGTCCAGTGTGCCATTGTTCCTCTGCTTATCTTAATGCCATACTGTGTAAAAAAATCTTTTTCCTGTCTGTGATACGGCATTGCATTTATAAATTTGGAATACATCACATGTGTTGCAAGACTGGCAGATACATAACTATGTGGAACCAGTGGCTTTGCATCATTATCTTTTATAAAATACGGATTTTCTGTCAGCTTACATGATGGACATTCATAAGTAGTTGCTATGTATTCAACCCGTTCAAGTGTTGCAGGATGGAATATAACCTCTGTACGTACAACTTCTGTTCCTATAGCTGCCATCTTATCACCACAGTTAGGACAAATCAGTTCTTCCGGCTTAAGGTTATCCAGTTTCACCTGCCTGACCGGAAGAGAACCAAACAGTTCGTCATAAGTTGCTTTTTTCTTACGTGTTCTTTTATGGGCTGTAACTTCTATATCTTCAGCCTCTATAAGTTCAGGAGTTCTGTCATCTTCCATATCTCCAAAAAGGTTCAATTGTCCCGGAAAAGGTGTCTTTGATTTCTCACTTGATGCTCCAAACAGTTTTGCTTTACAATAATCAAGTTCAGACTGTTTATTGCTAAGTTCAAGACGGATATTATCTATCGTCTTCTGCAGACCAGCCATTATTTCAGACTGGTTTTTAATAAGATTATTCAGTTGGGCAATGGTATCTTTTAACTCCAAAAGCTGGATATCTTTTGCAGACTCTGACATGATTTTTTCTCCTGATTTATGATATTTAAAGTATACCATAAATACGTGAAAAATGCAGCAAAATCAAGGATTCAGCTGAATTTTTACGCATACAAAGATATGTTATTTTACATTTCCGATAGCCTTAGGCTGCTCAATGTCAAGACCTGACATCAGCCAGTCAAACTGGCGCCAGGTAATAGGCTTTACTTCAGATGAATTCCTTGGCCATCTGTATCTTCCTTTCACGTCAAGACGCTTATAAAGAAGTGTTATCCCATCAGGTTCTTTTAAAAGAATCTTTATTCTGTCACACCGTGTACCACAGAACAGATATATGGAGTTTCTGTTGATTTCCTGTCCCATCATGTCATAAACAATAGCACATAAACCATTAATAGATTTGCGCATATCTGTTTTTCCTGTGATGATATAGATTGAAGTCGCGCCTGAAATATCACCGATCATAAGCACTCCTTGAAAGATTTAAAAATTTTTGTAAGGAAATCCTGATCAATATCCAAAGTGATACATCCTATATGTGCAGACAGAACTGAAAGCTTGTCTGTATCATTAAATGATGGAAAATCATTCATATAGGAATCAGCACATATGTCATCAATGACAGGTAACTTAACAACTTCCTGTCTTTTAACAGCTGGATGATAGTTTAAAGAATCAGGTATTTCATAACCATGACTGGTTACCTGTTTAATCCAGCCATAGAATGTACCAGGAGCAATGTTATTATCATGACACCAGGCAGGGATAGAAAGACCACTTTTATAACAGTCTTTAATGAATTCAAAACGCTGTTCAAGCGAATAAGGTGATATTCCCATATCCAACCTCCATAATTATTTAATTTATGTACTAATTATGAATGATTTTGAGATATAAATAAATCCTCTATTTTATTTAGCGCTTACGATCCTTTTTCATCACTTACTGAAGAAGGCAGAGAAAAAGCTATGGATTACATCAATCTGCTTCACGCATCCGGAATGTATCAGAAGCAAATGGCTAAGATTATTCCATTCCGCAGCATTGACATATTTGAAAATGCGATATCTGCTGGTACTGGTAATTTCCTTGTAGACAGACCAAAAGAAACTGTCCGGATTAATGAAACAATTCTTCCCGAAGGCACTACATTCGGTGTACGCATCAGTGGTGACAGTATGGAGCCTGAATTTCACGATGGTCAGATTGCAAGGGTATTGCAACAGGAATCTGTTGATAACGGGGAAATCGGTATCTTCTCTCTCAATGGAGAAGCCTATATTAAGAAGTTGCAGAATGATAAAGACGGAACCTTTCTTATTTCCCTCAATGAAAAATATTCACCTATCCCGGTCGGAGAAGATGATCGTTTAGATATATTTGGTAAGGTTCTTGGAAAATGTAATCCTGCTGATATTACTAAGAATTGTAAATAAGATTGGCATCGATTGCTACAAGTCCTTTTTATTGGACACGCAATCATTCATAATAGATACTAAGAAATGCTAGAATCTCTAGAATTTGAAAGAAGGAATTTTTATGGCAGTTGTCAACAATATCAAAGAAATCCGTAAGCAGCGTGGCATCTACCAGGATGAACTTGCTGAAGCTACCGGATACTGTACCAAAACCATCGGACGAATAGAACGTGGGGAAAGCACCCCATCCGCTGAGTTTATGCTACGGATTTCAAAATACTTTAATATGATGGTGGAAGATGTCTTCCATGTAGAAGAATAATCATTTATATAATAATAATTACTATCATATTTTATCCAACATATATAATAGTGTGTTTAAAATTGATTTTTCTCTATTTGTTTTAAAACTTCATAAGATATTATATATTTTCAATAAGCAACTTCCGTATTACTGATTCATTTTTAGCAATATATAGCTCAAATCATTCTCGTAATCTCTAGCGATATATTTCCGTCTATTAATAATTTTATAAATCATAGGCGAAATGCAATAATACATAACCAAAAACATTGATACTATTGCCAGCAAAATTATTATAAAATATGTAGCTGTAAAAATATCAGATTTATTAGTTATAAAAGATATATAACAAATAATTATTGGAAATATTAAGGATGCCCCTACCTTTCCCACATTTAACTTCTGACTTGTATTTTCATAATACTTTTTACTCTGATCAATTAACCATAATATATCCTTTTCACTATACATATTTAAAAATTCAAGTCTTTTAACATATTTTTTTATATGATTATTCTCATATTCATTTAGATAATTTATATTATTTCTTTTCCATTTTTCATCACTTAGAATAATAATAGTTCCAATAACAATATACAAACATATAATTGCAATTAATTCAAGCCAAAAATGAAATGATGTCTTCCCTAATTGGTAAAATATTGTCGTTACAAAAACAAAGCTAACCCCCAAAATCAAAATTATTAATTGTGCAATCTCTCCTTTAGATAAATCTTTTAATTTTCTTTTATCTTTATCTACAATAGTATTTATATAATCCGATAAAAAATATGAATACATTTTTCCGCTTTGATTCATTAAAATCAAATTCCCTTTCTAAAATATATAGTTAAAATATTTCATCTACATATGTGTAGCATCTATATTATTTTCAGTAATGTAATAAATATACCGAATAAAGAATTTTTATTCCAACTTGCTAGAATTATTACCAATATACATAACATTGCTCTCTAATCAACATCATAATAATATCAATATAATTGGGTATTAATTCTACTAAAATTATATAATATTTATTGATTTTCATTTACTATAAATATAAGAACACTCACGCGAAATACATCCTCATCTTGTTCTATTTTTATATTACCACCATATTTTTCTGCAATTTTTTTTATATTTTCAAGACCATATCCGTTATCTTTTCCCTTTCTGCTAAGATACTTATCTTTATCCTTATTAACTTTTCCATCAAATGTATTAATAACAGATATATATAACATATTTCCATTATATTTTATATTAACCTTTATTATAGGTTCTTTCACTTTGACGGCACTCTCATATGCATTATCTAACAAATTTCCCATTATTATATTGATATCCATAGCTCTAACACCTATGTTTTCTGGTACAATTATATCAAAATTACTTTTAATATGTTGTTCTTCAAATTTCCCATAATAATAATTAAGTATCCCATCTAATGTTATATTACCTGTATTAAATAATGTTTCTGAACTTTTTATATCATCCATCAAATCAGTCGTATATTTTCTTATCTTTTCTAGTTCTCCAAAATTTGCAAGGTTATTAATCTCCCTTATATGGTGTTTCATATCATGACGAATAGCTCTCAGTTTCTTATCATTCTCAACATTATCATTAATCTGCATATTGTAATAATACATCTGTTGTCTAAGATTTTCATTTTCATGCATATATAAATATCTATCTAACATATTAGAATAAAATACATATAACAGTAGATTTAAAGCCAATACAGATATACTTAAAAATAATATTACATTTAATGATAATCCCTTTTCTTTATATATTTCAAATAATACACAAACGCTCATAATTGAAACAAGAAGTAATATATACCACTGCCCAGCAAATTCTGTCTTTAGTTTTTTTCTGAATAATAATCTTAATAACATCGTGATTATATAAAAAAATAATACAGATATGAATGAAATAAACATCTGATACTCCCAGTTATCATTCTTATCAGTACTTATGATATAAACAATAAAATCTACTGCAACCATAATTGAATAACATAATATGCTTAATAATAATTTTCTCTTTACCTTTCCGTCATATGCAAAAGATATTGTAATTATAGATAATATTGTAGATATTGTATTAATGTAATTATTGTCAACTTCTAGAAAACAAACTGTGGTTATTAAAAAAGCTATGACACATCTTATTATCGCATCAGTTTTTCCCTTACTATATAAAAATATCTTAAAATATTCCAAAGTTATAAATGTTCTGGCTAATTCAATTATCAAAACCACAACTTTATTAATCAGACTCATATATTATCTTTCTCCATTTGCATCTCAAGTATTTTCATATTAAATTCTTTTCTATAGCTTTTACTTATCACAACAATATCACCATTATCCATAACAAGAGCACTAGCAAGAACTTCTTTAATATGTCTAAGGTTAACAACAACTGATTGATTAATAATAGCAAAATTAGTTGGTAATTTATTTAATTCTTGTTTTAGTTTCCCCACATATTCTTTTTTCCCATCTGTGCATACTATGTTGATATGATGTTTATCACTCATAAAATACAAAATATTACCCAACAACACCTTATACTGATTTTTATTATAGAAATATGTAAAAAATCTTCTATCTTCCCTATCTAACTGTAGTAATTTTTCTATTTCACAATATACTTTTGCCTTACTTATAGGCTTAACAAGAAAATTATATGGATGTATATCAAATAACTCTAATGCATATGAATCTTTTGAAGAAATAAATATAATATGCATACCAATATCAACTATTGATTCCCTTATATAATATCCCACATCAATACCATTTTTCCCTGGTAGTTCTATATCAAGAAACAAAATATCCAAACATGTCTTTTGGGGCACATCTTCAATAAATGATTCTGCGCTGTTCCACACAAACACCTCAACATTATCACCTTTTTCTTTAAAACAATCAATTATATATTTTTCTAATACTGAACAAGTTGAAATTTCATCATCACATAATCCAATCCTATATCTCATTCTACTCACCTTTTATTTATAATATTATTCTGCAAAGATCCAATATACACTAGCACACTAACAACTGTTATAGACATAATTATTATACCACTCCAATACTGTTTATAGCTAACAAAAAGCAGCATATATATTAACAATTCAAAAATAAGTATATTACATGTTCTATTTTTATATACTTCTCTTTCTTTATCATCAAGCTCATTATTGATATTTTCCACTGGCGAAAAATACATTATAACATACGAATCAATTAAACATAAGAACAACTGTACCATGGAATTTATTCCATAATATTTTATAATAATCAAAGAACATATATATATTAACATCGACATTATTGCACAAGTAGTCTTATGTTTAGCATGATATCCTCCAGAATTTTGTCTTAAAGGAATAAGTACTAATAAAAAGACAACAGCTTCTGCCAACATTTTCATACATAAAGCGATTGCCAATGCTACCATCATAGAAACAGACAACATTTGAAACATTTGAATCCCAAATTGAATTACATCTTTATTCTCACAATTTTCATTTGAATTTTTAACAATATATTCATATAAACTTTTTTTCATAACTATATTTCCTATTATACTTTTTTATTTAAATTATAATCCTATAACAAACTTTTCCACCATCATTTTCCATTAAAATTGACAAGCATAATTTATCTTTACGTCTTATCTAATTCTAACTCATAAACTTCATTCACTGTTCCCGTAACATTGTTGTATTTTACAAGCTCCATTCTGCCATTATGATAATCATCCAGAACATACTCACCCTTTAATATGATTTTTGTTTTCTTTCCATTATACACTCTTACATCTCTGTTAGTAACTATATATAATTTCCCATCATACATTATATAATTGGTGGCATTTGTCTCAATTTCCTGTCTTGATACTGCCTTATAATACACAACAACATCAAACACCTTAACTTCTTTTGGCTTTGTTGCAAGTTCATATATCACTGTAGTTGTATCAGTATCTATATTGTAGCTGCAGAATTTTTCCATATCACCATAATATAGCGTATTGCCCTGTGATGTCATAGAACCAGCCATCACATGTCCACCATCAGTCATTTCATTAAACAACTTCCTTTTCGCTTGTGTTTCTTTATCTGTTATTTCATAACATTTTCTGTCACTGTTATAGGTAATCACATAATCATCAAGTTCAACATAACTATCTGTCTGTTTTGATTTGAAATCATATTCGAAACTATTATCAGGAATAATTGCATTTTTAGTATTAACCATATATATGCATGATGTCAGCATAATTAACATTATAATACATATCACTATTCTAATTACAGCTTTTTTCATGTGTATACACTGCCTCCATAATAAATATAATTCCAATAATTATTAATGCTGTTAAAATATACTGTAATCTGTACGTGTTAATTTTATCTAAGAAGTTATATGGTGCCAGAAATGCTGATGGTAATGGAACTTTTGTGTAGCTATTACCATTATTGAACAGGAAATATGGTACATATGCAGCTATCATTCCACATATAAAGCCTTCAGCTTTTCCAAAATTGCTGATAATAATAATGCCAGTTACAAGGCTGACATATATAAGTCCTGCAATTTCACACAATATAAGGAACACCAGGGCTTCTCTTGTTCCTACATTAACCGCAGTTTCCTGCATATAATTTACATTCTGAATAGGAATATTTATAAAAAAAGATATTCCATATGTATTAATAACCGGAAATAATGCCACAGTTCTTATGAGTTCAAGCAGTATTATCATAATAACAACTGCAATAATCTTAGCCGGAAGCAGCTTTTTTTTACCATTTTTTGTACATTTGACAATATCTTCAATACCTTTTCCCTTATCAACAGAAAATATCATTGAAGAAACTATTAATGTCATAATACATAGAAACATATTGATATTCTTATATTCAATAAAAAGATAATGCCACCCTCTTGCATCTGTTATTAAATCCGTATATTCATTATTCTTTGCAATGTTGTACGAAGAATAATAAACTGTCATTATATCCTTAACTTCTTTTTCATCAATAATCTGTTCTTTCATGTCCTCTGGAATTACATAGTCTGTCTCAATATCATAGTCATCAGATGTAACCATACTATAATAAAGATTAATTATCGTATCATTAGCAGAATCATAGGTATCACCCCATTTTTCATAATAAAATTCCAACAATGATTCTTCTTCATCAGAATACTTCGAACTCTTAACATTGTTATTTAATGCGCCTACTGCATTTACTAAAATAAAAAGAATTATTAATATATATCCCTTTTTTATTTTAAGAAACTTCATCAATTCATAATATGTCTGTCTCAAAACATTTATCATAACCTCATACACGCTCCCTTCCTGTTAATGTGGAACAATGTACTTCTACAATATATGCCAGAATAATAATTACCACTGACATCAGAATTCCTGTAACCAGACAATAATTAATGTAAATGACCGGTCTGTCCATAACAACTATACTATTAAATGTTGATGCATCCTGATTAATCTGCAATAACCGGACAATATTAAATGGTATTTCTTTCTCATTCAATATAATAAATGGCAGAATACCAGCAACGCCTAAAACTATTGCTACAAGATTAGTCTGTGCTATCGCAGATGCGAGAATCACAATTGATGTTATTCCAAGAATTCCAGCCATTCTGAATAGATTAATAATAATAATATATTTCAGAATGCTCACATCATATATGCAATACTGCATATCTTCTATTGAATACACCGGATTCGTAATTCCCTTATATCCAAACGTGATATTAAACATCACAAAATCTTCAATTATAAATGCTGCTGTTATTCCAAAGGCTATAACAACCCCTGCTACAACTTTTGAAATAAAGCATCTGCTCTTTCCATATCTGCATGTAACAATCATCATACTCATATTAGTTTCGCGCTCATTAGAAAATATCCCTTTTAATGCACACAAAATCGTAATCAATATACACAGATTAGAAAACGAATATCCCAGATAATACTTCCAGTTCTTTGTCTCCCTGAAATCTTTTATATTTCTCTGATTATATGTATTTAATATACTTTGATTATATTCTTTCAGTGCTTTATTCCCTGTAATATCATAGAATTCAGAATTTTCTTCACTTGCACTCCTGATATTTTTAATATTATCACTATAATTCAATATATATTGATATTTCTTGTACATTTCAGAATACAACGAATACTCTGTTGTTTCATATCCAGTTCTCAGACTCTCATCATATTCAGTTGAAAGCGTCCGTGACATACTTTTTGCATATAATTCTTCATACTTTTCTGTGACATACGAAACTTTTTCTTCTGTTATATCACCGCCAAGATACTGATACATTTCATCATATGCCGATTTATTATCATAATAATTTCTTATTGTTGATGGCTTTCTTGCTATAACGAATCCATTTATTAAAAATGTTATTGCAAATATATATATTGTTAACCTGTTAGTTATTAATTTTTTTATCTCATATCCAGCATTATGCATATCATATCTCCCAAAACTTCCTAAAAATACATTAAAAATGCGTCTTCAAGTTCAGGTGTAGCCGCTGATATATCATAATTTTTCAATTCATTTTTCAGATTATCCCCAACAACTCTTACTTCAAATCCATCATCAGTTTCGCGGATATTTGACACTTTAAAAAGTTGTGTGATATCTGCAATATCAGTATAGCTGTGTACTTTAATTACATATACCTTTTCATACACATTTTCTATGAATTTCTTAGTATTATCACATAAACTTACTTTTCCATTTCTTACAAGAATTATATTCTTAGCAATGCTCTCTATATCTGATATAATGTGCGTTGCAAGTATAACTATTCTTTCTGTTCCAAGTTCTGTTATAATGTTTCTGAATTTAATTCTCTCATTAGGATCTAATCCTGCTGTTGGTTCATCAAGAATTAAAAGCTGCGGATTATTTAAAAGTGCCTGTGCTATCCCCAGTCGTTGTTTCATTCCACCTGAAAATGTACGGATTTTTCTGTCTGCTACATCTTTTAACATTACCTTTTCAAGCAGAATATCTGTTTTCTCCTTCGCCTCTTTTTTACTTATACCTTTAAGTCCAGCCATATATGTGCAGAAATCATATGCTTTAAAATTATCATATAATACTGGCATCTGCGGCATATATCCAACATAATCATAATATCTGCTTTTCAGCTTATATATGTCTTCACCATTAAATACTATTCTGCCTTCCCTAGGTTTAATCAACCGCATAATAGTCTTTATCAGCGTTGTTTTTCCTGCTCCATTAAGTCCAAGTAGTGCTGTTACTCCATTATTTAATGATATATTCACATCATCTAATATTACATTACTACCATAAGCACACTGTATACCCTGTAAGTCAAGTGTTGCCAATATTATCACCCCCATATCATGGCTGTTGTATATTCTTCCAATTTTCCACGTCACACTGTCCATATTTATTATCACCGACAGCTACAGCCGTTCCATCTTTTTTTATTCCTAATGTATACCCGTTGCCTTCCATTATAGAAACAACATTATTCCACGCCGATATTTCACACTGCCCTTTGCTGTTATCTCCCGTAGCAACAACTGTCCCATCAGACTTAAGTCCAATGAGTGTCTTATGGTACGCTGTTATCTGGACTATATTCTTCCATTCATTGATATCACATTGTCCACAATCATTATCTCCTACAGCAACAACCGTTCCATCTTTCTTCAATCCGGCTGTAAAATTATAGCCACACGCAACATCAATCATGTCAGCCCATTGTGATGTATTCATGTCTTCATTAACGCCTTCACAAAAGACACTTACTTTACCATCCTTCTTTAGCACCGCTGTATGGCTGTTTGATACATCTATATATGCAATTCCAGATATAAGTCCATATGTTTTGGACCATGATGGTGCATTACTTCCTACACATATCAGCCTGTCAGAATCATTAAGTACTGTAAATACCTGTCTATCTGTAACAACCTGCTGTATATTTTTATACATAGACAATGTTACTTCGCCCGTATCATTCTCCATACCATCACCGTATACTTTACCAGCATTATCGATTGCACACACAGAGAAACCATCTGCGTCTATATACTTAATATCTTTCCATGAATCTACTTCAGGCATAATAGTTATGCCTGAATATGATGATACATTTTCACTATTACCGGTCTGTAAAATTTCTCCTGAAGCTGTAACTGCATAACTGAAATTTCCTGCTGCAATATATCTTTTTCTTTCATATCCAGATACATATTTATTATCAGTTTTTGATTCTGTAGAAATATTATCAGGCAACACATCGGTATCTCCAATAACTTTACCGCATGCTGCTATTAAAAATGACATGGTAAATACTGACGCCAAACAGAATAATCTCCTATACGCCTTCTTCATATATTCAATTCTCCCATAAAGCAACTACTCCATCTACAGACAACACATCGCCTGAACTTCCGGCTGCTGGTACTGCAACATAGCAGATTGTATTGTATTCTTCAACGCTGTACCTGCTTAACATATCAGAACTAAACTCAACATAATCATCAATAACTGCCCTGTTTAAATAGTTCTCTATAGTAGTTGTATATGCTCTCAGCAATTCACCATTGATATATACATTAATTATATATTCTCCTTTTCCTGCACCTCCAAATTCCGTGAACAAATGCAGCCTGCCATTCTCTATTATGCTCTGTGTATATGTATTTCTAAAATTAACTGTTTCAAGCTGATTTTCTATAGAGCCATCAGAATATGTTTTGATTAACTGGCTCAATTCATAATCTGTATAATTTATTTTTTCTAATTTCTTTATATCCTTATCTGATATTCCTGTATTATCTGTCTGTGCCTCTGCTTTCATGTCTATTGTATATTTCCCAAGAACTCTTACATCACATCCTGGCTGCATAGGATCATGGGCTCCCAACGGTCTGTACGTGGCACCTATAACCTCTGCTATTGTAAGTTCTTTTTCTTCTCCCACCTGACCTTTATCTGGCACTATATACAAAGTCATTTCAGAATCACTGCCTTCATTTGTCGGCTCTGAATGAATATATTCTTTACTGCTTTCTTTATCTGTGTAGTATTTCTGCGGGATACCATTAATAAATATCATATATCCCAAAGTTGTATCAAAGCTTGCGTTTCCTTTAACCATAACTGCAATCGGTTCAGAATTATAAATGTATGTATTTCCCTCTGGTTTATTAATTATCTTAACACTTACCCTCATGCTATCCGTATAGTTCTTTAAATAATCATTATTATCTTTTTCCTGTCTAAAGACATCTGTATATTCATTGGCAACATCAACTGATGTCTGTATTTCTACTATTGATTCACTACTTTTAGTTAGAGAATTATCTTTTTTATTTGAACACCCCAATAAAGTAATAAACAATAGTCCTATACCAATAATTATTATTTTTTTCTTCATATCAAGCCTTCCAAAAATAAATATACACACTATATAAAACTATACAGTGTGTATATTTAAATCTAATAAATTAATACGTATCTGCTAAATAAACAATTTCGCTTTCACCATTTCCATCAATCCAATGAGATGAATATAATGTTATTTTTACACCGTCATAAAGTCCATATGAACTCAAATAACATACTGCTGAGCAACTGCTGCTGTATCTAGTCACTCTGTTAGAATTATAGTTATATCCTGATTCTGTTTCAACTGGTTGATAATCAATAGCCGTTCTCATTCCACTTTCCCAGTCACTTAATGTTGTACCCATATTAACCCAACATATTTCATTATAATCTTGTTCATATAAACTACTTTGCCACCCCAGAAGTTCTCCATAACCAGAAACATCTTTGCTATTCTCCACATATGCATATGTTGGAGTGACATTATACATAACCATTACCATTGATAATACAGATGCAACTACCGACAAAATCTTTTTTAACTTTAACTTCATAAGTATACCTCCTAAAAACGCCTTAATTTTTTGATTTCTTTAGTTACTTTTGGCTGATATGTAAAAAAAGGACACGCAACATTAGCATAATGTTTTGCTACATTTTCTACTACCACCCTAGACAAATTTGCCATAAATGGCTTAATCCTTTGAGTCTTCATTATTTAACACCCCCATTACTGACTCACAATTTTATATTTCATTGTTTATTGATATAATAACATTTTTAATTTTCATTTTATGTACCACGCATAAAAAGTAGTTTATCACGCATATTTGAAAGCTAATTTATAATCTTTCTGTTACAATATATAAAATGTTCTCTTTATGAGCTAATATTTTATTTTGCCTTTATCGTATATGCTCAGTTTATATATAATTCAAAGTTTACTAAAGAGGTCTGATTAGTACTATATTTTTATAAATATCAATTTCCAGTTATTATCCTTAAATTCTATACAATATTATATGCATATTTTCTCTTTAACAGATGCTTTTATTAGTAAATTGCAGTTTAGGGAAATGTTTTGTTAAAATACATATTAAAAAGCAAGGAGCCTATACCATGGAAAATTTCAATATTCAATTAAAGAATTATATTCAATTTTGCCAGACTCAAAAATGTCTGGACACAAAAACCATACGTGCATATAACATTGATATCTCCCAATTTGCCCGTCATATCAATTGCTCGGAGCTTGATGATATTGCATCTAAACATATAGAGTCTTATATTGCACACTTACATTCTTCCTATAAACCAAAATCTGCTAAACGTAAAATTGCATCCTTGAAGGCATTCTTTCATTATTGTGAATTTAAAGAAATAATTAACAAGAATCCATTTGATAAAGTTGAAATCCGTTTCAGAGAACCAATTACTCTTCCCAAAACGATTTCATTGCAAACTTTAGAAATCTTTTTAACTGCAATTTATAATCAATATACCTCTGCCAACACACCGTATAAGCGGAAAAAAGCCCTTCGGGATATTGCAGTTGCCGAACTTTTGTTTTCAACCGGAATGCGAATATCAGAACTATGTAACCTCTCTCCTTCCGATGTCAACCTCAATGATAATATTGTACTTATATACGGCAAAGGTGCAAAAGAGCGTAAAATGCAAATTGAAAATACAAATGTCAAAAAAATATTGCTTGAATATAAAAACATATATTCATCA
>ERZ860388.79-NODE-79-length-83271-cov-14.851303_pt1 | contig 83271 bp, 59 predicted proteins | sample MGYA00509978_ERZ860388 | MGnify/ENA primary metagenome ERZ860388 (study PRJEB30046, sample SAMN00715225) | human gut metagenome | study: EMG produced TPA metagenomics assembly of the A metagenome-wide association study of gut microbiota in type 2...
CTTTCTTTACCACATTATAAAGCAAGTTCAGATTACCCTTATTACCAGGACCGTGAATCATACAAGGACGCAAAATATACACCCGCTTATCAGAGTATCTTACATTCTCATCCTCCCCGGAGGTTGTTCTCCCCTGATTAACGGGGGAGTTAAGAGGAAGTAAGTACTCGGGGGAGGTGGTAGGCAAAATAAAAGATTCCTTTATGTAATTTTCAGCCGCAATCTTACTTTCTCCATAAGGCCCCACCGGAGTCGGTATCACATCTTCTGTCAGCACATCCCCCACTACACTGTCTGCGACAGCTTTCACAGAACTGAAAAAGATAAACTTCTTCGCAGATGATTCTAAAAAGAAATCAAAAATCTTCTGTGTCAGCCCTGTATTGATATCAAAATATACCTGAGAAGCAGACTGATTCTTTGTATCATGCGCTTTGCCTGCCAAATGGATGATAGCATCAAACTTTAGTAATTGTTGCATGGGAAAAGAAGTTGTTTCAAGATCTTTCCAAGCAAAAGTCTTCACCACTCCCTCCTTTTCAGGGGCGACAATATCAAGGCCATAAAGGGAATGATGCTCCTTTAAGGCAACAACAAGATTGGAACCCACAAATCCGTGAATCCCGGTAATAAGTATGTTCATGAAAAATTTATTCTATCGAAAATATAAATAATCAAAAAGTTTGAGTGTATTTTATTCATCTGCAATTTCAGCACAGTTCCCCCCCCTATTTGTCCGTTTTAAGATATCTCTTCCAAATAACGCTTCACGATTTTAACTTCAGCGAACTCAGCCATCATCTTTTTACGCCCATTCTCCCCCATATCTCTTATTGTTTGTTCCGGCATTGATAAAATCATTTCCATTTTAGCTGCTAAATCTTCAACATCCTTTGGCTTACATAATATCCCATTATAACCATCTTGCACAACATCCCTACAACCTACATTGTCCGTAGCAAGCACTATACGCCCCATAGAACAAGCTTCCATTAAAGAACGAGGTACACCCTCCCCGTAGAATGTAGGCAAAAGTACACAATCAGCTTCTTCAATATCCGGACGTACATCGGATGTAGAGCCTAAAAATCGTACAAGACCTTCCTTCTCCCATTGACTAATTTCTTCTTCAGAAATTACATCTTTACTTAATCCGTCAACCAAACCGAGCAGCCGTACTTCAAAATCGTCAATTCCTTTCTGGTGAAGCAGTTTCACCGCTTTCGCCATAAATTCCACCCCCTTTTCACGAAGCATACGTCCCATATAGAGAAAAACAAAAGGGCTATGACGTTTGTACTCCTTATAACAGAAAAAACTTGTATCGACTCCTTCACCCGGTAAAATTGCTAACCTATCCTGATTAACTATATTTTTCACAAGAAATGCTCTGTAATCATCTTCATTCAGTACCCATATTTTCTGGGGATATCTAAAAGCCCATTTATACAACTGTCCCACCATACGAGACACCATGCCACTATTCTGAAACACCGAGCCCGTTCCCGGCACAACAGCTAACGAAGGAATCTTGTTTGCTCTAGCTGCCAATGAACCATAAATATTAGGTTTGATCGTGTAATGAATCACATAATTAGGCTTCAATTGACGATAAGTTCTCCAATACAAAAACAATAGTTTCAAATCTCCCCATGGAGAAAATTTAGCGTTCATTTCATAAGGAATATGAATGGCGCCAGTTTCCATTATTCGTTCTACATATGTCTCATAGGGGGATGGCGACATAACATAAACCTCATATCCTTGAGCAATGAAAGTCTTAGCTATGGGTAAACGGAATATACAGAAACAACGGGTAGAGTTATCTACAAACAGTATTTTTTTTAACATCAAAGTACTTTAGTTTTTTTTGAGTACTTATTGCATCCAACAATAGTCATTATGTTTAGAAAAGCATTTGTGTAGTATTATTCAAAAATTTCTCAAGACACTACATCAGCCATTTTTGTTTCCTATGTAATTGACCATATCAATATCTTTGCTAAAAATAGGATGATTTATCATCTATACGCACAAATAGTTTCAGCGACGATACTATAAAACTTACCACACAAAAATAGAGAAGGCAGATAGTCTTGCAATACTTTACTTTATAAAACTTCTATATAGCTTTGAGAATCTTAATACACTCGGAAAATCCATCTATAACGCTATATCTTGCAAGCCAACCCAAATCTCGAACTTTATGATTATCAAGAATGCAATTCTGAGGTTTTGAGAAACCTTTTGCTTCAAGTTCAGAAGGCAAATCATATATAACTTTCGTTCCAGATAGTTTTGCACAGACTGATGCAATTTCTGCAATTGACGCGATTGAATTCTCGTTACTAATATTATAGGATTCAGCAATTTTACCACGAAACAAGACACAAAAAAGAGCTGAAACAGCATCGAGTACATAAGTATAACTTCTACGAGAAAGTCCTTTACTTTTTAATACTATATCATTTCCATTTACAGCATTTCTTAAGAATTGTGCATGAGCTTTACTATCATCTTTGGACATAAAAGGTCCATAAACACTACTCAGACGAGCTACACGAACATTTATATTATACTCACTGGCATAACACTGACTTAGTGTTTCAACAGCTCTTTTACTTTCCGGATAGCAAGAACGTAATTCATTAAAATCAATAATACCTGCATCAGCTTCTATATATTCATCATTACCAGTATTACCATAAACTTCAAAAGTAGACATAATTAGAATTTTACATTTTTCATGTTCCCTGCTATATTCAAGTACATTATACGACCCTAAGAAATTAGTTGTCATTGTTTCTGCCGGATATCTTGCATATGAGATAGGATCTGCATTACTCGCCCCATGAAGAATATAATCAAAACATAATGACTTATCCAAAGGCTGGCAGATATTTTGTTCCAACATTACGAATTTAGGATTATTGACATATTGAGGAAAACGAGAAACCAATTTGTCACGTGAACGTCCTAATGCAAAAATCGTGTTATTTGCCCCATTCTCGTTCGCTAACATCAACAAATCAATTAAGCAAGAGCCTATCAAACCAGAAGCCCCTGTAACAAGAAAACATGCATTGGAGACTTCAACTGAATCAAGTAATTTCACTAATGAATTATAATATATGCTGTTCACATTTTCTCTAACGCAACCATTCATCCTTTTTTGAGCTTAATAAAGATTTAAAAATTTCAATATCTTCAGTAGTAGTCAACTTTATATTCTTTTCAGATCCATTACACATCCATAATTTTCGGCCTAGTTCAATGTACATAGTGCAAGAAGCTACAGAAGAGGTAATTCCTCTATCAAGAGCCTCCTTATGCGCAGCCCAGATATCTTTCAAATAGAAAGTTTGGGGAGTTTGTGTTTCCTTGAGATTATCACGAGGGACTTGTTCTTCTGTTTCAATACCATTATATGTTTTCAGCATCGCAGCGTTACATGGAATAACTGTAATAGCATTGCCATACTTTTTACAAGTTTCAATATTTCTATCAATAATATCACTGCTAACCATAGGACGAATGGCATCATGAATCAAAACAATGTCATCATCATTATTATGACGAGCAACAATATCATAAAGACCATTATGTATAGAGTCTTGTCCATTCAGACCTCCACTTACAACATTTTCTAACTTTGCAATTCCAAATTGACGAGCATAAGCTTTCAAAGCGTCATGCCACCCATCAATACATACCACTTCAATAGCATCTATTTCCTGACACTTCTGAAAAGCCTCTAATGTATAAATAATTATAGGCTTGTCATATACATGAAGAAATTGTTTGGGAATATCTTGCCCCATACGGGCACCTAACCCACCCGCAATTACTAATGCAATATTCATACAAAATCCAATTATAATTTTAATTCAGCAATAAAATGACATTCTCTTTTTTCAACGGGCGGAATCTCCATATAGTTACCATACAAATTCTCTAAATATCTGTCATATTCCTTTGGAATATATGCATACGTATTCTCAAAAGGAACTTTTATAGATGATAGATAAACATTGGATGGCAACAACTCTCCCTCATATAATAATCTTCCAGATGGAATACACATGTATTGAGAGCAACTGCAGTCAGAAACAAATTTATCATACCAGTACCTCCATTTAACACTATCAATTATAGAAAAGCACTTTCCAATAAAAAAACGTCTTTTCATGGCCATTTGAAGTTCAGGTTTCTCAGCATATGCCTTTTCTAACACTTCATTTTTTCGTTTGAAATCACAGACACAATTTGAAATATAGCGTAAGCCATTGGCGATAAAAGCTTTAAACTTTCTAACTAAAAAAAATGATGAAGCAGATTCTATAGGAAAAAAATCCAAAAACAATTCATTTGGAACACTATCACTCAATGTATCTATTTCTTTTAGAACAGTTCCTTTTTTATACACTTTAAGAAATGTAGAAGAACTATCTTTCTTCCCATCGGGATATCGATACTGGTATCTATCTGAGAAACTTCCCCCCTTTAACAGATCTATCAACTTGTTATAATCCGCCCGTGGCATCATGAGATCAAGGTCGTCATCCCATGGAATAAATCCTTTATGGCGAACTGCTCCCAAGCAACTTCCACCAGCTAACATTACAGACAAATTATGAGTTTCACATAATGTCCGAATATCAATATACATATCTAAAATGGCTTTATGAAGCTGTATCCGCTCTTCTTCTGATACTTCATGAAGAAAATTAGTTTCATGAGACCATTCATTTAATAATTGTTTTAGTGTCATACAAACGTACCGAAATTATATATGTTAATACTGATTATCTATTAATTATATCTATATTAGCCTGTTGGCTGAATTAGATTTTCCTGATGAGGAATGAATTAGATGTGTGTATCTATTTTTTTACATGGATGACACGGGATTTAGTAGCTGCGCAACAATAGGAACGAAAAAAATCTGCGTATCTGCGTTATCTGCGTCAAAAAATTAATTCACAACCCCGGAAAAGAAAGTAATTCCGCTAACGGGTATATTTATTACTAATTTATCTCTTACCGTTTTGTATAACACCGAACACATACCAATCATCCTTGCCAAAATTATATTGATAGGTATGCCCGTAGGGTCCTAATTTCTTCATAAAACCGTCCACTATTCCTTGAAGCCCATACTTAACATATTTCCATCCATCTTTTACACAAATTGCGTGAATAATAATTCTCACTAAAATGCGGGCAAAGACTCTTGTCAAGACAATAAACCGATATCCTTTATAAGCAGGATTATATATTTGCACAATATTGTTACGGGCATTATAATAAAGCCTATAAGGTTGATGTATATGCATAGTTCTTCCTCCTATATTTTTAGAGGAATCCCCGACATTATGAAGCAAAAAAGCTTGGGCTGTCACAAAAACTTCATATCCTTTAGCTTTAGCACGATATCCCCATTCCGTATCTATCAAGTCTACAAAAAAATGAGGATTCATTCCGCCAATTGTCCGAAATACTTCTGTACGGAAAAGAGAACCAGAAGCCATCACCCATAACACAGATGTCTCTCCAACTTTAGGAAACACTTGCCTTTTATTCCATCCTTCATGTTGCACTACCCCACATATTTTTCCAGACTCCTCTTCTATAGCTGTAGGAGCTACCACACTTACTCGCCGTCCTTGTATCAACAAGCACTTTTCTACATATAGCATTTTTGACACGAAATTCAGTTCAGGAGTAGAGTCTTGATCAAAAAAGACAACATGATCTATGCTTTCAGCAATAGCTATATCAATTCCTTGGTTTTGTGCTGCCCCTAGACCAATATTATTAGAATTGCAGATTGTGATTACTTTATTATGATCTTCTTTGCACTTTCCAAAGAAATTTTGTATATCTGGCAAATTCTTTGAGCCATTATCAATATAGATAAGACCGTCCACCTGCAAATGTAAAGCATGAAACTGCTTTTCTAAAAGTTGAAGGTCGGGATTATAGGTTACTATAATTGCGTAAATCATATTCTATAAATAAAGTTTTCTAATATATAAGACTCCTATCATAAGAAAAGTAATCATTTCAATTACAGAAATATTTTTACTACAGTTTCAATATAGATTCTAACCAACATGAGATTTTTTATAATCATTGAGAAAACTATAATGAGCTGCAGGAAAGTTCTTATTTCCTCGACAATAAACAGAAACCCTTCCTTGAGAATTATACATGTATGTGGTGGGTGGGGTAGATACTTGCATTCAGTCAACTATACTTTACACATTAAGAAAACGCCTAGTTAAATATATAGATTTACGTAATTTATAGTACTTAAATCCTAACGAATCAGCAATAACTGCAATATTACGATCATACTCACTGACAAAAAAAGAAGTAAATACATGTTTAAGATATGGCATCAATTTCACTTGAGGTATCCCCGAATCATTATTCCCATGTAGTCTATAATACATAGTAGCCTCAGGCCAGCTAATCACTTTAGCTCCCGACATCACAGCCTTAACCCCAATCCACCAATCATGCATTATCGCTTTATCAGGCATATCTTTCACCAATTCTTTTGTCGCTTTATTAATTCCAAGTGTACAACCCGTAATAAAGCAAGATACCATTACATAATTTTTCTTTTTAAGTAAATCGGGACGAATCTTGGCATAATGCCACATCGAATTTGATATTGTTTTAAGTTCAGTATCTACGATATGGAGATCTGAATGAAACAATACTGGATTAGATCTATCTGCAATTTCGTTTTTTTTGATTTGTTGAATTGTTAGTTCTATTTTATTCGGAAACCAAACATCATCATGGTCACAGAACAAATAATAATCAGCATCTGCATTATTCAATAAAAACATAAAGTTGTTTTTAGGTCCAAGTGCCTTTACTTCCTTACCTATAACTCTAATATTCTCGTAACGCTGAGAATATTGTTCTATAATGTCTAATGTATTATCATTAGATCCATCATCATGAATATATAATTCCCAATCCATATAAGATTGAGAATACAAAGAATCTAATTGTTCTCGAATAAATTGGCTACTATTGTAAGTTGCCATCAAAATAGCAATCTTATCAGATATGCACTTCTCCATATTTTAATATTAATTATTATGTTCAAACCATAATTCTTCTCTTTTCTCATTTATCTCTTTTGAAAATATAGAACTATAAGGAATCCAACTTGGATACATATATGAATAATAATATAATTGAGATACAATTAACAAAATTACAGATAAATACTTAGTTCTTACATTGATACATTTCATTTCCAAGAAGTTAGCACAATACACAACCAAAAACATCGTCGTATAATTTGTAAACCGAGAGAACACTATAGGAATGGAAAATACACCAAAAGCAATTATGATTCTGAACAAAATATATGGTGCAAATTGTGATTGTTTATTTACCCAACGATACAAAAACATCATGCCAATAGGTAGCGCTGCCACATTATAGAAATTGGCTAATCTATAATTTAGATTCACAACTTCCGCCAAAGCCATATTCGCCACCATACGTTTTTCGATTGAAGCAATCGTTAGATATGTATTTAAAGTTTCCATCAATGGGCTTACCAGTAACAGCATAACACACATAGCAACAAACCACACATTAAATTTTATCCACTTTGCAAAAGGAAAAAATATTAAAATAACTGCAGAATAATGAAAACAGATTGAAAAAAGGCATAGAAAATAATACCTAACCCACTTCCTTGATTTCAAATTGGAATAATTAAGGAGAAATATTGCTATTGCTAAACTTTCACGCATAATTTCGGTATTAAAATACAAACAAGTAAGAACAAAGTACACTATCACTCCCACAAAAGGATTATAACAATAGCGATAAAGGAAAATAAAAACACAGCTATTTAAGATAAATGCGCATGCTAGTTGAAGTATAAAAAAATCATTTGAAATACTCCTACAACAAGCTGCCAAGAACAAATATCCTGGTTCATAACGCGTTTGAGTAAAATCTAAATTCCAAAAATCATCTAATGTTGTTGTAACACTTAAATATCCGTCCATGTAGTTTAGAGTATCAATTCCTACACGATATCGAAACCCCATCAATAAAATAACATACAGGCATATAGTGGCAAGATAAGTTATTCTCAACGATTTCGCCATTCGGGAATTGAAACGAATTCCTATAAAGACCAAAATAATGGCAAATGCATACTCCATCAAAATAAGATTTTTCTAACCACTTCCATGCAAATTTTAATAATTATTCGTTTAATATCTAATAGATAGACCACCAACGATTTTATAAAATTGTATTGTATTTATCACCGCACCCGACAAATTTGCAAGACAAAGTGCCAGCACTACACCATATATATCAAACCGCCTTCCCAAGAAAAAACAAACAGGAACAAACAGTAAGCCTACAATCAATGTATTTATAGCTTGAATACGCAGTTTTCCCATCCCATTTAAAAAGTTGCTATAACTCAAAGACCATACTAAGATATAAATATAAACAGCCATATATATTGTCATCTCAAAAGGAATTATCAGACCATCCCCTATCCATACTTTATAAACAAAAGGAGAAATCAATACCATTATCACCAACAAAGCTAAAACACCCACCAATATTTGCTGGACACGTTTCATAGCCTTTCTAATCCAATCCATATCCCCTCTTACATACGCATCTGTCGTAGCAGACCACATAGGAGAAATAACCAATGTCATAGCAACAGGTATCAAGCTAAAAAAACGATAAGAAATATTGTAAGGAGTCACGCTTTCCGGTCCGAACAAATGAGAAATAATAAGATTTGCAGTAGAAAACAAAAGCAATCCTCCCAACTGGATAACAAAGAATTGCGAACTCATAGAAAATAATGAATTTAAATATTTCATCTTCACACTCTTTATTGAAGGAGACATAAATCCATATTTCTTCCCAAATGTAAAAGGTATAGATAAAAGATAAATCAATGGAGGTGCTATACTATAGGCAACAGCCACATACAGCAAAGAACCTTCTGTGCATTTTGTAAGAAAAAAGATAAGCAAAAGTGACAATGTGTGTCCTAAACAAGTAAACAGATTATTAATAGCAGGTAATTGCAGAGCCAAATAAATGCTTCCTATAAACTTTAATACAAAATTCAAACAAAAAAGAGAAAAAGAAATAAAAGCAACTTGATTCAAACGTTGCACTTTGTCAGGAGAGGCTCCCAATATAGAATACCAGTCAAGAATGGGGAATAAAAAGCCTCCAATAATCATTAAAATCAACATAAGTATGCACAACATAAACAAGGTAGTCGATACATAACTCTTGCATAATTTCTTATCATTTTGAGCTAAGGCTTCCGACAACTTATTCCTTAATCCATTACCTAAACCTATATCGAATGAATTAATCCACATCAAAATAGAACTCAACGTCAACCATATCCCATATTCATACTGATTGAGATAACCCAAGGTTACTGGAACCAACAACAAATATACTAAAAAATCAACTCCTTTAATAAGGACAGAAGCCAATATATTCTTCTTTACCTTTATTGTTCGTTCATCTCCCGACGATAATGTAGACAAAATACTCATATAAATATATTTATACATTTAGAAACAACTATAGACTAAACAGAATGCTTCTGTTAGCGCACAATTTTGACGTGTCCCCCAAGGAAAGCCGCCACAAGACGGTTTCTTAATAAATAGCATCAAAAAGGATATTGATTTTTAAGATTTGTTGTTAGTTCAATCCGATAGTTAAGGACAATAAATGTTCATAATCCATACGGCCTGTAACTATTTTGCTGAAGAATCTCTTTGAATAATCCTGCACCGACACACCCTGCATCCTACATGTTAAGATGATGGTAAGCGATCGTTTTAGCCATATATAAGGACTAAAATGGATTTTTTATGTTTTTAGAAAAGGAGTGATTAAAGTTGTTCTACAAACAGACTTTTGAGCTGCCATTTGTGTACAAGATAGATCTCCATAGCCTCAGCAACCGTATGCTTTATTAACGGAAAAGATCATAGACATACTCCATAGGACTGAGATTTCAGGCTTTCGTGCTACTTTTTAAATGAATTCCTTTTCCCATCTTCTCCATATCTGAATTTGCATATCATCTACTATACTTCCAGAAGAAGCTAAGAGAATCATCTATCAGCCACAGCTCAGGAGCCGGCTTGCCGCTAAATTCAGTCCAATTCGCTTTCAGCGATTGAAGTCCACGCATGTCTTCTCCGGGAGACGCATACTCGGCAGAGGTACAAGTGGGAACATAGTCTTTCAGCGGTTTTGGTAAATCTTGTAGGGACAATACCTCAATTTTGTGTTCCCAACATTTACCTGCGGGGTAATCGTAAACGAAACCCATCTCCTCTCCGGGTAAGAGGTGGAGCTGCGCTAAGGTGGTCTTTGAGGTCAATGCTACCCAGTTGCCATTGCACTTAAAACGGAAGGCATGATTGCGCATTTGATCCCATTCAAACAGAAAAGTAATAAAGGTGAAAGCTCTATCAAACTAATGCTGTCCGAAACCAAGAGCACACGGCTGACGGGAGTGCCCGCCAAAGTAATCTTTAAGGTAACCTCTTTAGGAATGATATTCATCTTAATCAAAAGTAAAATTGAGTTCTTTCAATATGGGATGCTTTCTATCCTTTTCACTCAATATAGCCTTATCCATTGGTATTCTCCAATCGATCCCCAACTCCGGATCATCCCATGCGATAGCCCCTTCACACTTAGGAGCATAGAAATTATCACATTTATATTGAAATACGACTTCCTCACTCAATACACTGAAGCCATGCGCAAAACCTCTTGGTATAAAAAACTGGTGATGATTTTCTTCTGTAAGTTCCACAGCTACATGCCGTCCAAAAGTCGGAGATTCTTTTCTTATATCCACAGCAACATCAAGAACAGCCCCCTTTACTACGCGCACCAACTTGCTCTGAGCAAAAGGAGGTTTCTGAAAATGTAAACCACGAATGACACCGTAAGATGATTTGGATTCATTATCTTGCACAAACGTCGTCTTACACACTTTTTCTTCAAACTCTCTTTGACTAAAGGCTTCAAAAAAGTAACCACGATCATCTTTAAAAAGACAAGGTTCAATGATGACAACACCCTCTATTAATGTTTTAATAATTTCCATATTGTTTCAAAAGTGTATATGTAGTAGGCATTTATTCATCAACATATTCCCATGGATAAGGATTATCCACCACATTTTGGAACTCCTCAATAGCTTCCCGCTGACCGGAAGTAAGCGATGCAGAATTCCAGGAATCGATAATAGCACGCCCCTCGTCCGCCAAAGGCTCGTCGAACACTTCACCATAGCAGGCGGTAAGCAGACGAAGTTTCAATAATGAAGCGGGAAGGACTTCAAGGATATCCCAACAACGATCCAAAACTTCCTGGACATGCTTCTGTTTTTCTCCATGATCTACGAATGAGGCATTGTAGCCCATCAGCAAAGCAAGACAAACATTCGCCTGCTCTTCAACTGTGGAGCCTTTTACACCGGAATTATACAATGCCGTGGTCAGGCGATAAACTTCGCCATTACGACGGGAAAGATCATCGCTATAGACAGGACTACCGTCCATACCCAAATACATCAGTTCGTGCGCAGCACGCTGAAGGGCAAGAGTTTCTTCGGAAAGAGACATAATGATTTATGATTTATAATTTATGATTTATCAGCCGTTCAAAAGCAACGACCGACCGTCAACTATTTGATAACTTCTATAAGATCCGGGTGGATAGTAGCCATGGCAACAGCGATGACGCCTTGTATCTCGACAACCACACGCCGGTCCCGCGCACCTTTCACTTTCAGGAAAATACCTTCCTGCCCCTCGAAGTCACCACCCGTGACACGAACTTTAGTACCTTTAGACAAATTCAGCTCATCGGGCTGGAAGTACAGAAGATGGTCGTTATAGGTACCGGCAACGGCAATGAAACGCTGCATCTCGCTGTCCGAGATGATAATCTTCTGACCGCTACGGGTATCAGTGATATATTGCAAATAAGTTACCTGAGATTTTACACGCTTCACATCAGAAGGGCGGGCATGAACAAAAAGCAAGTTATGGATCACCGGAACCAAGGCACGAACCTTCTTCCCTTTCTTTATGCTGATCTTGTATTGCATGGGAACAAAACAGCCCATCCCCTCTTTTTCAAGTAGACGCATAGCATCTGGCTCTCTACGGTAGGTGGCACGCATTGCATACCATATTTCGGTTTCTTTATCCACTTCCATTTTAGGGGTTATTTCAGAAAAGGGTGTTCTCTCGGGGCTTTGAAACCCTTACACATCCCTGAGTTTCAATCACTTGCGAACGCTTTATGTAAAATACGGCAAGCTGTGCGTCCCTCTTGCCAACAGATTTTATGCAGTAGTTCATTACCTTGAAGGTAAAAAGCTATAAACGAATCAGTTAAATAGAAATATTATCTTTTAATCGTTCGTTTTTTATGCGTAAAGATTTTTAAAATCCTCAGGATTGAGATAGGTATAAAAAGAATTGATATTAACCAATATTTTTATAAAATCTTTATCACTTATATTCAATAACTTAGATAGATAAAACAGACATTACAAAAATATTTTTCATCAAACATTTTGTCAGTTTAAAAAACACATTTATCTTTGTGCACATTAAACGAACGTTTTTTGTACACCCATCAAATATTACCACAGCAATCTATATATCAAACACTTATCACCCAACAAACATCTTATTTTTCACTTATTACGCATTCTATTTTCACTCTTCATATTTATCTTATACTTTTGCACCTTTTTTAACACTGCAAATATCAGTTAACAAACAATCAACATGTAAACAAAATGGAAAGTAATAAAAAAGCGAAGAATCTAAAGATTCTAACCAGAGAAGTAAGAACTATCGTATTGTAAAACAGAGAAATCTAAAGAGAAAAGGAGTGAGTGACGTCAGCATTATTAAAGAAGAATGGCTGGCAGAGCGCAAATATTTCGGAAAAAACACCCACATATATGTAGGTGCACTCAGAGCCTTCAAATTAGGGGCTTATAGAGGAATCGGAATCAAGACAATCAATGATTTAGCAACACATTTATTCGCAAATGGAGATATGTTAAAGCACAACAAAGAAGAAGGTATTCCGCTGAAATTAAACAGTTTAACTACAGAACTAAGAAAAGTGTGGGCAGTGATAAAAGTGGAAGATACGGAAAACATAGATCCTTATGGATATGACGTGACATTAAATCCATAATAGTTCATTCAAAAAAAAGAGGCGACCTTTGCACAAAATAAAAAAAACAACGCAATGGAAAACTCTTTTAGAATGTCGCTATTCATGCCCCCTATCTCTCCGATAAAGGACAAAGCAACCGGAAGGATCGTGAAAAACGCCACGCTGACTCCACTACGCACAGTGGAACTCAACGAAGTATACAAGTTGGTCACTGCAAACGCGAAACTTGCCGCGCTCACGCTTGCTGTACGAAACGCCGTACAGCAGGGTGACGACAGTGTCTGCCGCCTATTGAAGCAGCAGACACTGCCCTACGTGACCCCGTGCGGAGTCTTCACCCGACGCAGAAGCGACTGTATAGAAGAGACGTCAGGACTCGTAGTAGTGGACGTAGACCATCTCGAATCCAACGAGGAAGCCAAAAAACTGCGCCAACTACTATTCGAAGATCCCTATCTATACCCCGCGTTAGTGTTCATCAGTCCCACCGGAAAGGGCGTGAAAGCCTTCGTACCCTGCGCACCCGGACAAAGCGCCACAGATGGAATCCGCTGGGCGATGAGCTATGTACACTGCATGTACGACACCGACCACCGGAATTCGGGTAAAGGAGTGGATACCTCAGGAAAAGACCTCGTACGCTCCTGTTTCCTGTGCCATGACCCGGAAGCGTTGATAAGAACTGAAAAGGACGAGTTATAAATTACGAATTACATCAACCAATGGAACCACTATCTTCATTACACCTCCTGACCGAAGCCGTCAGAAATGCGGGAGCAGACATCGCTCCCAGTTATCAAGAGTATATACAACTGGCCTTTGCCATCGCCACCGACTGCGGTGAGGCAGGGCGTCAGGATTTTCTCGCCCTGTGTAGCCTCTCATCAAAGTATGACCATCGAGCAGCAGAACAACTATTCAGCAATGCGCTGAAGACCGGACATAACGACGTACACATAGGCACCGCCTTCCATCTGGCCGAGCTGTGCGGTGTGAAAATCGAATATGAAAATCCAGGCACCGTTGGTACAGTTGGTACAGAAGTTCGCCCACCTTCTGGCACACACACACGCACACGCGTAAAAGAGGTGTACTCACAAGAGAAAAATGACTTCTCTTGTGAAGAAGAGACTTCGTCAGGCAGCGCTCCGCTGTCTCCTCTGCCCACTTTCGACAAGAACATCCGATGGCCTTATCCCCTGGAACACATCATGAGTTGCGCCACCTCCGATGCCCAGAGCGACGTCCTGCTGCTGGGAGCACTCAACGTTTTGGGCGCCACCATGGGGCCGCACGTCCGGTGCGCATACGGAGGAAAGATGGTATCGCCCTGCATGCAGACTTTCACTTCGGCCAACTCCGCATCCGGAAAAGGAGTCCTGTCGCTGGTACGCCTGCTGGTAGAACCTTTTCACGATGAGATACGCAAGCAGGTGGCAGAAAGAATGGTATGCTACCAACGCGACAAGGCAAAGTACGATGCACTGGGAAAAGAACGGGCAAAAGCCGAGATTCCGACACTGCCGCCCAACAAAATGTTCCTCATCTCAGGAAACAACACGGGAACGGGCATCCTGCAAAATCTGATGGACTCCGATGGCATCGGACTGATATGCGAAAGCGAAGCCGACACCATATCCTCCGCCATCGGCTCGGACTACGGACACTGGAGCGATACCTTGCGAAAGGCTTTCGACCACGACAGGGTGGCCTACAACCGGCGCACCGACAGGGAATACCGTGAAGTAAAGAAAACGTATCTTTCAGTACTCATATCCGGCACTCCCTCACAAGTGAAGTCACTGATACCTACTGCCGAAAACGGGCTTTTCTCACGACAGATTTTCTACTACATGCCCTCCATACGACAATGGCAAAACCAGTTCGACCGGAACGACCGGAATCTGGAAGAGCCCTTCACCAAAATGGGGGTGGAATGGAAAGAAAAGCTGAAGATCATCTATATGGGAGGAATTTTCACCCTACACCTCTCCGACGGCCAGAAAGAGGAATTCAACCGGCTGTTCTCCCAACTCTTCACCCGCTCCGAATTGACAAACGGCAGCGAAATGTCGGGCAGCGTGGCACGTCTGGCTATCAACATCTGCCGCATCATGGAAGTGGTGGCCATGCTGCGTATGCTTGAAAGTGAAGATATAGCCACGTCACCACATCTTTCGCCCGACCCCGGCACTTCTGCCGATAATCTGAAAGACCACATCGTAAGCTTATGGAACCTTGACATCACTGAAGATGATTTCCACGCCGTGCTGTCGATGGCCGAATGTCTATATCGCCACGCCACCCATATCCTTTCCTTCCTGCCCGCCACCGAAGTAACCCGTCGGGGCAATGCCGACCGGGACGCACTGGTACAGTGTATGAAAAAGAGATTCACACGGATTGAATTCCTGCAAAAGGCTGAAGAGATGGGCATAAAAACCGCCACCGCTTCAACCTGGCTGAAACGGATGCTGAAAAACGGGCTGGTGGAGAATATGGATGGAAAAGGAACTTATCAAAAGCCCTGATAGATCTTATCAAAAACCTTGATATAACAACGTGCACTATAATATAAAACGCGTACGTGCGCACGTGTGTGTGTGCCAGAAGACCAGTGAACTTCTGTACCAACTGTACCAATCCCCCGTTCTCCTTTGCGCTGCCAAACCTCACCTTTACACCGCTCAAGTCAACCTTTACGCCGCTCAAGCTCACCTTTACGATGTCCAAACGTAACCTCAGGGTTCCCCCAGTGCACCCACTATCAGGCTCACCTGGGCGGGCGTATAGGAGCGTGAACGGGGAGAAAGCCCCAGGGCGGACAGACCGGCACGCAGACCGGGATAAAGATCGATCCAATGTTTCAACTTACGGTAGGCAGACTCCGGACAGAGATCGGGACAATAGAGTTGGGCAAGTTCAGTACGCCCATAGGTACGGATTTCAAAAGAGTTCATATCTGATATTCATGTGTTATATTTCATCAAAGATAGACATAAATCATGACATTATCAAAGATATATATGTAAATAACAGACTAAAACAGACCTCAATCGACTCTAACAGTCTGAAAGTGACAAACGCCTATACCGACAATATTACCTTTGCATTGTTGAGTTCAACATCGTGAATCTTTTAAATTATAATTGTTTAATCTTTTAAATTATTTATCAAATTATGATTCGTTACAAAAAGTATCAAGTGACAGGCGAAAACAGCCTACTGAAAGGTCTCTGGTATGCGCGTCCCGTAATTGAAGAGACGTTCGACATTGAGAGACTTGCCAAACACATGTCCAACCACAATACTCCCTACTCAAGTGGCGTCATCAAGGGAGTGTTGACAGACATGGTTTCCTGCACCAAGGAACTTATTCTGGATGGCAAGAATGTAAAAATGGATGATCTGGCAATTTTCTCCGTAGGGATTGTCAGTAAAAAAGGCGCAAAATCTGCCGCCGACTTCTCATTGGCTAATAACGTAAAGGGATTGAAACTCCGCGCCCGTGCCACGGGTGAGCTGAGCAATGCTCAGATTAATCTGGAAGGGCAAATGAAGGAGGCTTCCATGTACACCGTGGGAGGAGGCAGCTCATCCGGTGACACTCCCGGCGGTGGTTCCGGAGGAGACGGCGGACTCGATGAAAACCCGTTGGGATAACTCCTGATTCGCATAAATTATAAATCATCAATCATTATGAATGAAGAAAAGAAGTCAAAAAACGTATGGGGCATTGTCCTCAAAGTAATCATCACCGTAGCCACCGCCATTGCGGGAGCTTTAGGGTTAGGCGCCTGCAAGTAGACATGCGCACGATTACCCTACTCATTATTCACTGCTCGGCCACGCCTCAGGGCGTGGGCCTGAGCTTCGAAGATTGCTGCCGCGATCACATTCGCCACCGCGGCTTCAGTGACATCGGCTATCACTTCTACGTGACTCGTGACGGTGAGATTCACCGTGGCCGCCCACCGGAAAAAGTCGGAGCGCATTGCCTCAATCATAACCGACACTCCATCGGTATCTGTTATGAAGGAGGTTTGGATGCCGACAGTCAGCCATCCGACACTCGCACCTTAGAGCAAAAAGCATCGCTGCTTGCACTGCTCCGCGAATTGAAGCGCATCTTTCCACACGCTCTGATTGTAGGTCATCATGACCTGAATCCCATGAAACCTTGCCCTTGCTTCAATGCAGAAAGGGAATATAGGGGGCTGTAAGAAGGCTCCCTTTTTGGGGTTCGAAACGGAATAGAAAGGAATAAGACTCACCACAGATTACACAGATTGACACAGATTTTATTTTACTGATTATTAGATTAATAAATCTGTGTGAATCTGTGTGAATCTGTGTAATCTGTGGTGAATTAATTCATAACGGAAAAGAAAAGAAAAGAACAAAAGTGATTAGTGTTTGGTGATAAGTGATTAGCGCCATTTGGTATATTATTTTTTAGACGCGGATGACACGGATAACGCGGATTTAAAAGGCTGCGCTATAAAAGTGGATAAAAAAAGATCCGCGTTATCCGTGTCATCCGCGTCTAAAAGATTATTTATCATTTAGTTCATAACCCGTCCAAAAAGAATTAACCCTTCCTGGATTGATTCCTTTATTTTTCGTATCTTTGGCCCTCATTATTCAAAAAAACGACTCAACATGATACAGTTATTCCATCGCATGATTTCCGCCGCTCTCGGCATTTCCGAGAAGCAAATCGGCCATACACTTGATTTATTGGAAGACGGAGCTACCATTCCCTTCATCAGTCGCTACCGCAAAGAAGCTACCGGCGGACTGGATGAAGTGCAAATTGAAGCCATCAAAACACACTATGAGAAGCTGAACGAAACAGCCAAACGGAAAGAGACCATCATCAACACCATCAGCGAGCAGGGGAAAATGACTCCCGAACTGCAAAAACGTATTGATGAAACATGGGACAGCACCATTCTTGAAGACATCTACCTACCCTATAAACCCAAACGCCGCACACGTGCGGAAGTAGCCCGCCAGAAAGGACTGGAACCACTGGCGACATTACTGATGCTGCAACGGGAACCCAACCCTGAGAAACGTGCGGAAGCATACGTCAAAGGAGAAGTGAAAGATGCCGAAGACGCACTGAAAGGGGCACGAGACATCATTGCCGAACAGGTCAGCGAAGACGAACAGGCACGCAACACCGTGCGTTTTGCCTTCTCCCGGCAAGCCGTCATCACCGCCAAAGTAGTGAAAGGAAAAGAAACTGAAGCAGATAAATACCGGGATTATTTCGAATTCAGTAAACCACTGAAGAAATGTACCTCGCACCAGTTGCTCGCCATCCGTCGTGCCGAAGCCGAAGGTCTGCTGAAAGTCAGCATAAGTCCTGATGACGAGGAATGTGTAGAGCGTCTGGAACGCCGCTTTGTCCGTAGCAACAACGCTTGCGGAGAACAAGTGGCGGAGGCCGTACAAGATGCCTACAAACGCCTGTTGAAGTCGTCCATCGAAACTGAGTTTGCCGCACAAAGCAAGGAGCAGGCCGATGAAGAAGCTATCCGGGTATTCGTCCAGAACCTGCGCCAGCTATTGCTCGCTTCTCCGCTGGGACAAAAACGGGTAATGGGCATTGATCCGGGCTTCCGTACAGGCTGTAAGGTAATATGCCTGGACGCACAAGGCAATCTGCTCCACAATGAGAACATCTATCCGCATGCTCCGGTGCACAAAACCGCAGAGGCTGTATCCAAAATACAAAAAATGGTGGAAGCTTATCAGATAGAAGCCATCGCCGTAGGCAACGGAACCGCAAGTCGTGAAACCGAAGATTTTCTGAAACATCAAACTTTCAGACAGGACATTCAGGTATTTGTGGTGAGCGAACAGGGCGCCTCTATCTATTCCGCATCCAAAATTGCCCGGGATGAGTTCCCTGAATACGACGTCACGGTACGTGGAGCCGTATCTATTGCCCGCCGCCTGATGGACCCATTGGCCGAATTAGTGAAAATAGATCCGAAGTCCATTGGCGTGGGACAATACCAGCATGATGTGGATCAGACGAAATTAAAAAAATCACTGGATCTGACCGTAGAAAGCTGCGTAAATCTGGTTGGTGTAAATCTGAATACGGCAAGTAGCCACCTACTGACGTATATTTCCGGTTTAGGCCCTCAGCTGGCACAAAACATCGTGAACTATCGTGCGGAAAACGGTGCATTTACCTCCCGCAAGCAACTGATGAAAGTACCGCGTATGGGAGCCAAAGCATTTGAGCAATGCGCCGGTTTCCTTCGTATTCCACAGGCTGAAAACCCCTTGGATAATACGGCCGTACACCCTGAGAGTTATTGCATCGTAGAGCAGATGGCAAAAGACCTGGGATGCAGCGTAGCAGAACTTATCGCCAGCAAGGAGCTCCGCCTGAAAATAAAACCGGAGAAATACCTCACTCCTACCGTGGGTATGCCGACATTAAAAGATATTCTGCAAGAATTGGAAAAACCCGGACGCGACCCGAGAGGTCCGATAAAGATTTTCGAGTTCGACAAGAATGTACGCACCATCAACGACCTGCGCGAAGGTATGGAACTCCCCGGTATCGTAGGCAATATCACCAACTTTGGCGCATTTGTCGACATAGGTATCAAAGAGAATGGTCTGATCCATCTTTCGCAGCTGGCCGACCGTTTCGTTTCAGACCCGAATGAGATTGTCTCTATTCACCAGCATGTCCGGGTCAAGGTGCTGAGTGTGGATATGGACCGCAAGCGGATTGCCTTGAAATTGGTTAGTGACGCTTCATGATACAATCATATCCAGATCACGCTATCTAATAAAATAGTATAATTCTCTATTTTTAAACCTTCTCAATATTGTAACCATTACAATATTAATTATCTTTGTTCCCGAATTGGTTCCGAATGGCTCTTCTGCCATTCGGATTAAAAGGGAATCGGGTGAAAATCCCGGACAGTCCCGCTGCTGTGAAGCTCTATACAACTTTTCAATAACACCATAGCCACTGAATGTCTTGCAGTAGAAAAGAAGACATCGGGAAGGCATTGAAAACAAAGAGTCAGTCAGAAGACCTACCATTCATCAAAGGCTGTTTCTACTCGTGGGATTAGGGAAACAGTGCGAAATAATACAATAATTTTATACATAAACATCTCATGGAAATAACCAAGAGAAATGGAATGGCAGAGCCTTACAACAAGGAGAAGGTAGCCATTGCCATACGAAAAAGCTTCGCCAGCACCGGACAAAGTGTTACGGATGAAACAATACTCACGCTGGTAAATGAAGTGGAAAATTTCATCCTCAGTGACACCGGCAATCGCCATGTAGAACGGATCCAAGATGAGGTGGAGCGGTCCCTGATGGAACATGGCTTTTATGCCGAAGCCAAAAACTATATCCTTTATCGCTGGCAACGGACAGAACGGAGAAAAGCCCTCAACCACATAGTAAATGAAACTGGCGACGAAACAATAACGGACACCCTGAAAGGTATCGGGCAAGACTTCCCGCGCAATGAATACAGCCTGACCCTGCTCGCCGAAAAATTCTCCAGTTTCTACAAACCGGAAATGACACCGAACGAACGGTTAACGGCTCTTATAAAAGCGGCTGTAGAGCTAACTACCCAGGAAGCCCCCGACTGGGAGTTTATTGCCGCCCGATTACTCAATTTTCAGTTAGGCAAGAAATTGACTGAACAGGCAGAGTTCGCCGGTGTTCTGTCTTTCTATGAAAAGCTGCGTTATCTCACGGACGAAGGATTATACGGCAGTTATATTTTAGCCTCCTATTCACCGGAAGAAATAGAAGAAGCAGCAGGATTTATATGTCCGGAGCGTGACAAGCTCTTCAACTATTCCGGACTGGATCTGCTTGTCAAACGCTACCTTATCCGTACACGCTCCCATGAACCGATTGAATCCGTACAAGAAATGTATTTGGGTATTGCCCTCCATCTTGCAATGCCGGAAAGGCACAACCGTTTGCAATGGGTAAGAAAATTCTATGATCTGCTGAGTAAACTGGAGGTAACCATGGCTACCCCTACACTTGCCAATGCCCGAAAACCTTATCATCAATTGTCCAGTTGCTTCATCGACACCGTGCCCGACAGTCTGGAAGGTATATACCGAAGCATTGACAACTTCGCCATGGTCAGCAAGTTCGGTGGAGGTATGGGAATGTATTTCGGCAAAGTACGTGCGGCCGGTGGAAATATACGGGGTTTCAAAGGTGTGGCAGGAGGAGTTATCCGGTGGATGAAACTGGTGAACGACACAGCCGTTGCCGTAGATCAGTTGGGAATGAGACAAGGAGCAGTAGCCGTATACCTGGACGTATGGCACAAGGACCTGCCTGAATTTCTGCAACTGCGCACCAACAACGGGGATGACCGCATGAAAGCCCATGACATATTTCCGGCGGTATGCTATCCGGATTTATTCTGGCGGATGGCGAAAGAGGATTTGAACCAATCATGGTATTTATTCTGTCCGAATGAAATAATGACCATCAAAGGATATTGCCTGGAAGATTATTACGGAGAAGAATGGGAGAAAAGATATTTGGATTGCGTAAACGATTCCCGTCTTTCCAAACGCAGCATGAGCATTAAGGATATCGTCAGACTGGTGCTACGGTCAGCAGTAGAAACAGGCACACCTTTCACTTTCAACCGTGATACCGTGAATCGCGCCAACCCCAACAATCACCGGGGAATCATCTACTGTTCCAACCTTTGTACGGAGATTGCACAGAACATGTCGGCCATAGAGACAGTTTCTACTGAGATACGCACGGAGGATGGGGATATGGTAGTGGTGAAAACAGTCCGTCCCGGCGACTTCGTGGTATGTAATCTCGCCAGTCTTTCATTGGGACATCTACCGTTGGAAGACGAGCAACAGATGAAAGAAAAAGTGGCAACAGTGGTCCGTGCACTCGACAATGTCATCGACCTCAATTTTTATCCGATCCCTTTTGCACAGATAACCAACCATCATTATCGCAGCATCGGTTTAGGAGTCAGCGGATATCACCATGCACTTGCCATCCGTGGCATACGCTGGGAAAGCGAGGAACATCTTAGCTTCATGGACAGGATCTTTGAACGTATCAATTACGCCGCCATCGAAGCGAGTGCCGAACTGGCCAAAGAAAAAGGACGGTACGACTACTTTGAAGGAAGCGACTGGCAAACCGGAGCTTACTTTACAAAACGCAATTATGACTCCCCCGCATGGAAAGCACTGGCCGCAAAGGTTGCAGCATCCGGAATGAGAAATGCCTATCTGCTGGCCATAGCCCCTACCAGCAGCACCAGCATCATAGCCGGAACCACCGCAGGAACAGATCCGGTGATGAAACGCTTTTTCCTGGAAGAGAAGAAGGGAGCCATGTTGCCACGTGTAGCCCCGTCACTGTCTGACAAAACATTCTGGCTATACAAAGGTGCCTATCTGACGGATCAGCAATGGAGCATCCGTGCCGCCGGTGTCCGCCAGTTGCATATCGACCAGGCACAAAGCCTGAACCTTTACATCACCAATGAATTCACCATGCGCCAGGTGCTGAATCTCTACCTGCTGGCATGGGAGTGTGGAGTGAAAACAGTCTATTACGTCCGTAGCAAATCTCTGGAAGTAGAAGAGTGTGAAAGCTGCGCATCATAAAAACTTAAAAACTAAAATAATATGGAAGCAAAAAAACTAAAGAGAAATGCCCTGTTCAACCCTTCAGGTGATACGGAAATCCGCCTCAGAAAAATGATCGGTGGTAATACGACAAACCTGAATGATTTCAATAATATGCGATACAAATGGGTAAGCGACTGGTATCGCCAGGCTATGAACAATTTCTGGATTCCCGAAGAAATCAATCTCACTCAGGATACGAAGGATTATCCCCTGCTGGATGAAGCCGAACGGACTGCTTACGACAAAATCCTAAGTTTTCTGGTATTTCTGGATTCCCTGCAAAGCAACAATCTGCCCACTATCAGCGAATACATCACGGCCAACGAAGTAAATCTTTGCCTGCACATCCAGGCTTTTCAGGAATGTGTGCACAGTCAGAGTTACAGCTATATGCTCGACACAATCTGTAGTCCGGAGAAACGCAATGACATTCTTTACCAATGGAAAACGGATGAGCATTTATTAAAAAGAAATACCTTTATCGGTAACTGTTACAATGAATTCCAGGAAAGTCAGGATGGCTTTACGCTAATGAAGACTTTAATTGCCAACTATATTCTGGAGGGTATTTATTTTTATAGCGGTTTTATGTTTTTCTATAATCTGAGCCGGAACGGGAAGATGTCCGGCTCCGCTCAAGAAATCCGTTATATCAACCGAGATGAGAACACGCATCTCTGGTTGTTCCGCAGCATCATCCTGGAACTGAAAAAAGAAGAACCGGAATTATTTACCCCCGACAAAGTGCAGATATACGAGAATATGATGCGCGAAGGAGTGAAACAGGAAATTGAATGGGGACAATACGTTATAGGCGACAACATACAGGGACTCAACCGGCAAATGATTGCTGACTATATTCACTATCTGGGCAACCTACGCTGGAGCAGTCTGGGAAATCCTCCGCTATACGAGCACAACCGGAAAGAGCCGGAAAGTATGCACTGGGTGTTGCAGTATTCAAACGCCAATATGGTGAAAACCGATTTCTTTGAAGCCAAAAGTACGGCTTACGCCAAGAGTACAGCGCTGGAAGATGACTTATAATCGTTGATTCACTTTCCGGCTTTGTATCTTCAGAATAATCGCAATAGCAATAATCATCAACGCGGTGCACAGAACAGAACCTTCGAACCCGAATGCACCGCCGTTGATGATATTCTCTTCCGGTAATTCTAAAGACAATAAAGTACCGCCCAATCGTCCTCCGCTTACTTCGAAACCAAGAATCGGACCTTGCAGCCAATTCCAGAAAAGATGAAGAGCGATAGGAAACCATAAATTACGCGTATATATGTAGGTAGAACCTATTAAAATCCCTGCCAACAAAATATTCAGAAAAGCAATCAGAGAAAAGTTGGGATTAAAAATATGCATCAGGGAAAACAATGCAGACGAAAGAAACAATGCCACAAAACGATTGACACCTGCGGTCAGCAAATGCCCCAGGACAAAACCGCGAAAGGCAATCTCTTCTGCAAGGGCAACCAGCAACATTAATATCCAAGACAGCAGAAAATCGTACGCGCTAAAGTGTACGGCAGTAATTTCAACCTCTCCCAACCCATATAATATTCCAAATCCGACAGTATAGATAGCCAAGGCAACGAATGTACCCCAGAAGATGTCTTTAGCCCGCCCTTTCAGGGATAAACCCAAGTCTGTAATCGGAAGATGGTCCCAATTCTTCAGCAGAACCCAGGCCGCCAGGAAAGTTCCCGTCAGAAAACTACTTTGCATGACAACTTCTTTCAAAATTCCATCTATCTTAAAAAAAGAGACCGCTTTGATGCAAACAGCCCCCAATACTCCGGCAAATCCCAGCATCAAAAGCATATAAACGATAACTTTTGCTGCAACAACCAGATAAATGACAAGTTTCGACTCTTGCGGGGCAATATTTATATTTTCGTTCATTGATTCCATATCCTTAGTTTCTATATGTTAATACCCCAGCAAAAATACCTATAAAATTAAAAATAGAAAGCAAATTCCTGCAAAAAGCGTATATTTGTCTAAACATATCTATTACTGTCATGAAACTAAAACGAACATTAGCCACTATAATGCTGGCTGCATGTACTTACGCAGCAGTTGCACAAAATGCAGGCACACCAGCTAATAATAAAACTTTTTTTGTAGCCAAGCCCGGCACTCTGGTATCCATGCTCACTGAGGATGAAGCCAACAGCGTCACCCATCTTACATTGACCGGAAAACTAAATGCCATTGACTTCAAACATCTGCGCGATGAATTCAAGAATCTGAAAGTGCTGGATATCTCCAACGCATCTATCAGTACATACGCAGGTAAAAGCGGCACTTACCCCGACCGTTTCTATATTTATCCGCCCAACTGTGTACCGGCTTATGCATTCTGCCAGCAGACCAGCGACAGTACTTTCACCGGAAAAGCAACTCTCCAGAAAATAATTCTTTCAGAGAAAATCAAGAACATAGAAGACGCAGCCTTCAAGGGTTGCGAAAATCTGAAAATATGCCAGTTGAGAAAGAAGACTGCTCCCAACCTGTTACCGGCCGCTTTGGCGGATAGCATAACGGCCATTTTCGTTCCGTTGGGTAGCAGCGACTCCTACCGTGGCAAGAAGCATTGGGAAACCTTTGCCGTGATAGAGGGAGAACCTGTAGAGGCTTTCGTACAAGTAGGCTTAATGGGAAGTCTTGCCAGTGAATTAGTGGCTGCGGGCTTGCAACCGAAAGATGTGAATTTCCTGACCGTAGAAGGGAAACTGGACGAAGCTGACTTCACCGTAATACGTGATTATATGCCCAATCTTGTGGCTGTTGATCTGAGTAAAAGTAACACTACGGTTATTCCCGAATATACATTTACCCAGAAAAAATATCTGTTGCGCATCCAGCTTCCCAAAGGTTTGAAAAGCATCGGACAACGTGCATTCAGTGGATGCGGTCGCTTGTGCGGTACGCTTGAATTGCCAGCCGGAGTGACTGCCATCGAATATGGCGCGTTTATGGGATGTGACAACCTGCGTTATGTTGTAGCTACAGGAAACAAGATTACGACTTTGGGAGATAGCCTGTTCGGAGAGGACGGGAGGAATAAGCTGATTTATAAATAAGCATGGGGAGAGTGAATGGGAAAATATTTCTATCGGAGTATGAAAAAGCCGGGGTTAGTGCTCCGGCTTTTCTGTTTACAGACTTCCTATTGTTTTTACGATTTCGACTCTCAATCCCAGCGCATTCATTATTCGGTAGAATGTGCCTACGCTCGGATTTATTGAACCATTTTCAATACGGGAAATGTAAGATTTGGTAGCGTTAATTCGCTTTGCAAGTTCTAATTGAGTTACCTTTGCCTCTTTTCTTGCATCAAGCAGTATTTGTCCGGTATAAAAAGCGTATGCTTCTTCATCGAACTTAGCGCGTTCGGGGGTTCCCGGTGCTCCGAACTCTTTTTCAAGTTCAGCACTAATGTCTGTTATCATACCGTTTTTTGTACTCATAATATTCCTCCATCAATTTAAATGCTTTTTCTATTTCTGATTTCGGCGTTTTTTGTGTCTTCTTTTGAAAACCGTTAAATAGAACTACTATTTGCCCTTCATCAAAAATGAAAAAGATACGATAAATGTTACTATTGTATTCTATACGCAACTCATATAATCCGTCTCGTATAGATTTTATAAATTTCACCGGTACACGGTCGTCAGTTTCAAGTAACGAAAGCACATATTTGACTTTCTGAATTTCTTTCTCTGTAAGGGTAGCAAGGAACTCTTTATAATAATGACCGTATGCTACAACTCTTCTTCTCATAGTACAAAAATAATAAATGTTTCAATATAGTACAACTTTAACCGACTTTTTCTTCGATTTCAACCACTATTTTCTTTAGCTCCTTTATTCGCAAAGCAAAAAAGAAGAACTATCTGATCATAAGAACGCTTAATCACCTAAAAACATCGCCTTGCAATATTCGGTTATTGCAAGGCGACATTTTTTTATTGAAAGAGCAGACATTTACTGTGCGTACATCTTAGCTCTTAATTCCTTAATATGGTCAGAAGTGATGTATTCATCATATTCCATCATCTTATCAATAATACCGTTCGGAGTCAGCTCGATAATACGGTTGGCAACGGTCTGTATGAACTCGTGGTCATGAGAAGAGAACAGGATATTCCCTCTATACGTCTTCAGGTTATTATTGAATGCCTGGATGGACTCCAAATCAAGATGATTGGTAGGAGTATCTAAAATCAGACAGTTGGCATTGCGCAACTGCATACGGGCAATCATACAACGCATCTTTTCACCTCCCGACAGCACACTTGCTTTCTTCAAAACCTCTTCACCGGAGAACAGCATACGACCCAGGAAACTCTTCATATAAACTTCATTTCCTTCGCCAAACTGACTCAACCAGTCCACCAGGTTCAGATCCGTATTGAAATACTGAGTATTGTCCAGCGGCAAGTATGCAGTGGTAATAGTGACACCCCAACTGAAAGTTCCTGCATCCGGCTTCATTTCTTCATTTATAATCTCAAACAATGAAGTCATGGCACGGGGATCGCGGGAAAGGAATACCACCTTATCCCCTTTCTCTATATTGAAGTTTACATCGCGGAAAAGCACAGTGCCGTCTTCCAAAGTTTTGGTCAGCCCGGAAACTTCCAGAATCTGATTACCCGGTTCGCGCTCGGGAGTAAAGATAATGCCCGGATACTTACGCGAAGAAGGCTTGATTTCTTCCACATTCAGTTTCTCCAACATCTTCTTACGGCTGGTAGTCTGCTTGCTCTTCGCCACATTGGCACTGAAACGGCGAATAAATTCTTCCAACTCTTTCTTCTTCTCTTCTGCCTTAGCCTTCTGGTTCTGCTGCTGGCGCAGAGCTAACTGGCTTGATTCATACCAGAAACTATAGTTACCGGCAAACAGGTTAATCTTACCATAGTCAATGTCCACCGTGTGCGTGCAGACAGAGTCGAGAAAGTGACGGTCGTGACTCACAACCAACACCGTATGTTCAAAATTAGCCAGATAATCTTCCAGCCACATCACGGTTTCCATATCCAAGTCATTGGTAGGCTCATCCAGCAACAAGTTATCCGGATTACCGAACAAAGCCTGTGCCAACATCACACGCACCTTCTCCTTACCGCTGAGGTCACCCATCAGCACATAATGCTTATCTTCTTTAATGCCCAGACCGCTCAACAAAGCCGCCGCATCGCTTTCTGCATTCCAGCCGTCCAGTTCCGCAAATCTTTCTTCCAATTCGGAAACCTTCAGACCGTCCTCATCTGTGAAATCTTCTTTGGCATAAAGCACTTCGCGCTGCTTCATGATATCCCACAAAACAGTATGCCCCATCATCACGGTATCCATTACCGTAAGTGCATCCCACTTAAAGTGGTCCTGGCTTAATACGGAGAGGCGTTCGCCCGGACCTAACATAATAGAACCGGTCGTAGGGTCCAAATCACCGGATATGGCACGCAGGAAGGTAGATTTTCCGGCACCGTTGGCACCGATAATACCATAGCAGTTTCCACTTGTAAACTTCAGGTTTACATCATTAAATAACACCCTTTTTCCAAACTGTACGGAAACATTAGAGACTGTAATCATTGATTTATTTACTATTTATCGATTTACAATTTATACGAATGAATCGCTTTTTATTCACCACAGAGTGGCACAGAGTTTCACTGAGTCAAATTGAAATCAAATAAATAAGGCTCTGTGAGACTCTGTGCCACTCTGTGGTGAAAACTTCATTTGCGAGTGCAAAGATAGGCATTTTTCCATGAATACTCGTAGAAATGCGCTGTCAATCTGACATAAAAGTATTACCTTTGCGGCGTTTTAGACAAATGCTGCCTATTTGGCAAAGTTTTTGTTAGTAGAGCGATATACTAACTTAAACCCTTGACAGCAATGAAAACAAATCCTTTTTACAAGAATAATAAGAATAGAAATATGGACCCGAAAGAAAAAGAAAACATCAACGAAGAAGAGTTAATGTCCGAAGCTACGCAGGATGAAGCCGCGGAAAATGAAGAAATTCAAGAGGAGGATGTACAGGACAGTGCAGCTCCGACAGAGGAGGAAAAGCTTGCCCAGGAACTGGAAGAAGCAAACAAAGTGATAGAAGAGCAGAAAGATAAATATCTGCGCCTCTCCGCCGAGTTTGACAACTACCGCAAACGCACCATGAAGGAAAAGGCCGAGCTGATTCTGAACGGTGCCGAAAAAACCATCAGCAGCATTCTTCCTATTGTAGACGACTTCGAACGCGCCCTGAAAAACATGGAAACTGCCACAGACGTAGCAGCCGTGAAAGAAGGAGTGGAATTGATTTATAATAAATTCATGTCTGTATTGGGACAGGACGGCGTGAAGGTGATTGAGACCAAAGAAAAACCTCTTGACACCGATTTTCACGAAGCAATTGCCGTTATCCCTGCACCGGACAAATCCCTGAAGGGAAAAATTCTGGATTGCGTACAGACCGGCTACACGCTAAACGACAAAGTAATCCGCCATGCCAAAGTGGTGGTAGGAGAATAACATAATATATATGGAAAAAAGAGATTACTACGAAGTACTGGAAGTCGAAAAGACAGCATCGGTAGAAGAAATTAAGAAAGCCTACCGCAAAAAAGCCATTCAATATCATCCTGACAAGAACCCGGGTGACAAAGTGGCGGAAGAAAAATTCAAAGAAGCGGCAGAAGCCTACGATGTACTAAGCAATGCGGACAAGCGTGCCCGTTATGATCAGTTCGGTCATGCCGGAATGAGTGGTGCTGCCGGAAACGGTGGACCGTTCGGTGGTTTCAGCGAGGGCATGTCTATGGATGATATCTTCTCTATGTTCGGAGATATTTTCGGTGGACGTGGCGGTGGCTTCGGAGGCGGATTCAGTGGTTTCGGAGGCGGATTCGGCGGTGGAAGTTCACAACGCCCGCGTTTCCGTGGTTCGGATTTGCGCGTAAAAGTAAAACTGAATCTGAAAGAGATTTCTACCGGAGTAGAAAAGAAATTCAAACTGAAAAAGTACGTTACATGTGATCACTGTCACGGTTCAGGGGCTGAGGGTAACGGCGGTTCGGAAACCTGCTCGACCTGTAAAGGTAGCGGTACGGTAATCCGTAACCAACAGACTATTCTTGGTACGATGCAGACACGTGCCACCTGTCCGACTTGTGGCGGTGAAGGCAAAATCATCAAGAATAAGTGTAAGGTATGTGCCGGAGAAGGTATCGTTTACGGCGAAGAAGTGGTAAGCGTAAATATTCCTAAAGGCGTAATGGAAGGCATGCAGCTTTCTATGAGCGGCAAAGGAAATGCCGGAAAACACAACGGCGTTCCGGGCGACTTACTGATTCTTGTAGAAGAAGAACAAGACAAAGAACTGATTCGCGACGAAAATGACTTGATTTACAACCTGCTTCTCAGCTTCCCGACAGCCGCTTTAGGTGGTGCGGTAGAAATACCAACCATTGACGGAAAGGTGAAAGTAAAGATCGAATCGGGTACACAGCCGGGCAAAGTGCTCCGCCTACGCGGAAAAGGTCTGCCAAGTGTAAACGGATACGGTACGGGAGATTTATTGGTAAATGTCAGCGTATATGTACCGGAAGCACTTAACAAAGACGAGAAAAAAGCACTTGAAGAAATGGAAAGCTCGGATAACTTCAAGCCCAATACTTCGATTAAGGAAAAGATTTTCAAGAAGTTCAAGAGTTTGTTTGACTAAACTGACTTTAAACTGAAAATGGATTCATGTCTGTATGGTTTTGAGGGAAAGTTGACGAGTTAACAAGTTGACAAGGGAACAAGGTTCCATGCGGCATAGGAGCATTGCGCAGCCCCTTGTTCCCTTGTCAACTCGTTAACTCGTTTCCTTCCTTTCTTTCCCGTTTTAAACGATACTGTTTTTTTATAATTGAAAGATTCTTTGCGTTATAAAAGAAAAAACGTCAAAACTAACCCTATTCATCTGGTAGCATAGTATAGTTTTACTATCTTTGCCGACACTTAATTCTATGAGTAGAATAGGTAACCTGATGATAATTGATATAACTGATGAGACTAAAAACAATTCTGCTAACTACAGTGGCTACAGGCACCTTGATGTGTGAACCTGTGATGGCGTATGCTGTAGATTCTACACCCGATTCTATGGGATGGTTCCGAAAGAAAAAGAAGAGTGAACCAAACGACAGTGTTAAATCCAAAAACGAGTACGAGAAACTGACCGGAGACGGTAGCATCATTCACCGTGGTATGTTCAATGTGTACCAGAAAAAAAACGACTATTATTTTGAGGTACCGGTGAACTTACTGGGCAGGGATATGTTGGTAGTGAACAAACTTCAACGCGTTCCTTCCGAACTGAACGAGGCCGGAGTGAACCGTGGTACGAATTATGAAAACCAAATGGTACGCTTCGAACAGGATAAGGCGACGAATAAGTTGCTTATCCGTCAAAGCCGCCCTCTCCCCCTCGCTCCTGCCGGAGACGCAATCAGCCAGTCAGTACGTGACAACTACATCTCGCCATTGATAGCCGGCTTCAAGATTGAGGCATTCAATAATGACTCTACGACGATGGTTATCAAGGTGAATGATATTTATGATGGAACGGAGACGAGTATCAACAACGTATTTACCAATATTAATCTGGGAACGTCTTCCATCAAAAACCTTTCACGTATTCTTTCCATCAAAGCATTCGAGAATAATGTAGTGGCCACGTCCGAACTGACAACGAAAGTGACCGAAGGAACGACTTCCGTCTACGTAACCGTTGAAGTTAGTTCTTCACTGATGCTACTGCCGGAAACACCTATGACCGGTAGACTGGATAATGCTCGTGTAGGGTATTTTACCAATCCTTTGCTCAGTTACAGCGACGGACAACAACGGGTCAGCAAGCAACAGTTCATTACCCGCTGGCGCCTGGAACCTAAACCGGAAGACCGCGAACGTTATTTGCGTGGCGAATTGGTGGAACCGGCTAAACCGATTGTATTTTATATAGAAAACTCTACTCCGTATCGTTGGCGTAAGTATATCAAACAAGGCATTGAAGACTGGCAGGTGGCATTTGAACGTGCCGGATTCAAGAATGCCATTATCGCCAAAGAGATCACCGACAGCATGACGGTAGATATGGATGATGTGAATTACTCCGTACTGACCTATGCAGCCTCCACCAAAGCAAACGCTATGGGACCGTCTATTCTGGACCCCCGATCAGGGGAAATCCTGGAAGCGGATATCATGTGGTGGCACAATGTACTGAATATGCTTCAGGAATGGATCACCGTACAAACAGGTACTGTACGTCCGGAAGCCCGTGGCATCAAGTTATCCGATGAACTGATGGGAGATGCCATGCGTTTTGTAGCCTGCCACGAAGTAGGTCACTCTTTAGGGTTACGCCACAATATGATGGGATCATGGGCATTCCCCACCGATTCCCTGCGCTCCAAGTCATTCACCGACCGGATGAATTCTACCTCTTCTTCCATCATGGATTATGCCCGTTTCAACTACGTGGCACAACCCGGTGACGGAATAACCGCTCTTTCACCGCATATCGGTCCTTACGATATCTTCGCCATCGAATACGGTTACCGTTGGTATGGAAAAGAAAATCCGGAAGAAGAAAAGGATTTACTTTATGATTTCCTGAGCCGCCATACCGACCGTCTGTATAAATACAGCGAAGCGCAGGATGTACGTGATGCCGTAGATCCCCGTGCACAGAACGAAGATCTGGGTGATGATGCTGTACGTTCTTCACAATATGGTATTGCAAACCTGAAGCGGATCGTTCCCGAAATTATAAAATGGACGACGACCGGAGAAAAAGGACAGACTTATGAAGAAGCTTCCCGCTTATACTATGCCGTAATCAATCAATGGAATAATTATCTGTACCATGTACTCGCCAACATCGGTGGTATCTATATAGAAAATACAATTGTGGGTGACGGACAGAAGACTTATACTTTTGTAGAAAAAGAAAAGCAACAAGCTGCCTTGAAGTTCTTACTGGATGAGGTACTGACTTATCCGAAGTGGTTATTCGACACAGAAGTAGGTGAATATACCTATCTGCTTCGTAACACTCCGCTGGGTGTGGTAGAAAATGCACCGACGCAGATACTGAAGAATGCCCAGTCCTATATTCTGTGGGATCTTTTATCCAACAACCGCCTGGTACGTATGCTTGAAAACGAAGCGGTAAATGGTAAAAAGGCTTTTACTGCCGTAGAACTGATGGATGGTTTACATCGCAGCATTTTTGCCACAACAGAACGGGGAGCATTGCCTGACGTCATGACACGCACCTTGCAGAAAAACTTCCTGGATGCCTTGATTACGGCCGCTGCCGAAAGCGAAGGAGTAAAAATCAACAAGAAGCTTATGGACAATCATTTCCTGCTGGATAACCAGTTACCGCTTTGCAGTTGTGATGAACATGCTCATCGCTCGTTGGATGCAGACCGGATGGGTGCCCGTCGCGAATTGAACTTCTACGGCTCTCAACTGAACCGCATCTCAGATGCCATTTCCGTGAAGCGAGGTGAACTGTTACGGATCAAGGATCTGCTTCAAAGTCGCCTGGGAACATCGGATGTGGCAACCAAATATCATTATAAAGACATGATTCTCCGTATTAACACGGCATTAGGGCTTTAAGTTAGCGCGCAAAGCACGCTAAAGGGTGATAAGGTGGTAATGTGATAAAGTACCACCCTATCACATTACCACTTTATCACACTATTAACTCGTTTTCAATTTAAGTATTAATTTTATTATTTTAACGGATGAAAAGACGCTTATCTGTCGCATTCCTATTACTAATAGGAACGTTCACGTACGCCCTTGCCGCAAACCGGCAGGTAGAGGGTGTAGTCATCTCTTCTGAGGATAACTTGCCTCTCATCGGCGCTTCTGTCTATGTGACAGCCGATGATTTGAAGAAAGTTGGGAATAATCAGTCCACCATTGGTGTCATTACTAATATTGACGGTCAATTCTCCATCTCCATTCCGGAGGGAGTTACCCGTTTTTATTGTAGTTACGTCGGCTATGATGTGCTGGAAGTAAAGCTCATACCGGGCAAGAATAAATATGATATTACTCTCCAACCTTCCGCCCACATGCTCGATGCGGTAGTTGTGACGGGATATCAGACTGTGGAACGCCGTAAGTTGACGGCCGCCGTATCGAAGATCGATATCTCGGATCAGATGATGGGTGCAACCAAGAGTATAGACCAAGCATTGGCCGGACAGATTGCCGGACTTTCCGTAAGCAACATTTCCGGTACTCCGGGTGCTCCTGCCAAAATCCGTATTCGCGGTACATCCTCCCTGAATGGTACGCAAGACCCTTTGTGGGTGCTGGACGGTATTCCATTGGAAGGAACGAACATTCCCAATATGGAAGTATTGAAAGACATCGATAACATAGGTCAAACCGCTATTGCCGGTCTGAATCCTGCCGACATCGATAATATCACCGTTCTGAAAGACGCTGCCGCAACTGCCATTTACGGTGCCCGTGCTGCCAATGGTGTAATCGTGATTACTACCAAGAAAGGTAAAGTGGGCAAACCGGTTATTAACTTCTCCACTAAACTGACCTATTCTCCGAAGTTGAATATAGACCGTTTGAACCTGTTGAACTCAGAAGAGAAGGTAGGTCTGGAACTTGACTTACTGGCATCCGGTTATCCATACAGGGAAACCAAAGGCGAGGTATACCGCATTATCTCCGGGTTGGGAGAACTCAACAATTTCAAAGACGGAGGGTGGAACGCCTTGTCATCCAGCGCTCAAAGTGCAATAAATAAACTGAAGGCAACAAACACAGACTGGAGTGATATCCTTTTCCGCGACGCATTCACACAAGAGTATAACCTGTCTCTTTCCGGTGGTAGTGAAAAGGCAACTTACTATACTTCTTTCGGATATATGAAAGAGAATGGTAACGTTCCGAATGTATCTGCCGAACGTCTGAACTTAGTGATGAAGACCAGTTATAAAGTGAACAGCATTCTGAAAGTAGGTGCTTCTATGTTTGCCAACCGCCGTAAGAATTCAAGTTATCTGCCGGATTCGGATGGTTTAACCAATCCGATATTCTATTCTCGCCTGGCTAACCCTTACTTCACGCCATACAACGAACACGGTAATTACAACTACGACATTGACGTGGAGAATGATGTGGATATGGACTTTGGATTCAACCCTTTTGAAGAACTAAAAAACACCACCAACGAAACCACTATCAATGGTCTCTCATCTATTTTTGATGCAGAGTTACGTTTTGACGACCGGTTCAAGTTTACCACCCAGCTCGGTTTACAACTTGATAAAACATCCATCGAGAAGATTGCCGATGAAGAATCTTTTGCCATGCGTAAAGAAAAGAAGAACCATCGCAGCAATGGCGTAACTTACCTACCCGCCGGAGGATTTCACAAGGCCAATGAAAATTCATTGTCCCAACTCACTTGGAAAGCGATGGGAGAATATCGCGATACCTACAACGACATCCATGAGTTCGAAGCAATGGTAGGAACGGAAATCCGGAAAACATGGGAAGAAAAGCTATACAGTGCCGGTTATGGATTTGACCGGAAGACGCTGACAACAAAGCCGATCATCTTCCCGGAAGAAAGTCAGGCATTCAAGTTGCATGAGAAGGCTCATGTGGAGAATGCATACGTGTCCGCTTTCTCAACCCTGTCCTATTCTTTACTGAACCGCTATACATTGGGAGGAAGTATCCGTTTCGATGGTTCCGACCTTTTCGGTGTAGACAAGAAGTACCGTTATCTGCCATTATATTCAGTCAGTGGTTTGTGGCGCATTTCCCAAGAACCTTTCATGGCAAGTGCCAAATGGATAGACAACCTGGTAGTCCGTGCATCATACGGTTTGCAGGGAAACATTGACAAGAGCACCTCTCCTTTCCTTTTGGGAAATTACAGAATTGAAAATATCCTGCCGGGAGGTTCAGAAGATATGATTGACGTTTCCGGTGCACCGAACAAAAAGCTGCGCTGGGAGAAAACACATTCCGTAAATGCAGGATTTGATTTTGCTGTATTGAATCAGGCTATCAACCTGAGCGTGGACTACTACTACAGAAAAGGTGTAGATTTGATCGGAACCCAGATGTTACCGCTGGAAACAGGTTTCGAAATGTTGACCGTCAACTGGGCCAGCATGCGAAATCAAGGTGTCGAAGTCGCTCTCAGCACACGCAATGTCCACACCAAGAATTTTATGTGGACCACTAACTTCAACTTCGCATACAATAACAATAAGGTACTGAAAGAAGCACTGCGTGAAGATGCCTTAGAACCGGGTCGTGAAGGATATCCCGCGGGAGCCTTGTTTGCCCTGAAAACAGCCGGGCTGGATGAAGAAGGTTATCCGATGTTCCAGGACAAAGACGGAAAAGCCGTATCGGCCATGGAATTCTTTAAACTTCAGGAATGGGGATTCGGAGCAACCGACCTGACAGCCCGCGAGCGTCGTGAACTTTACACGTATGTTGGTACTGCTGACTGCCCTTATACAGGCGGTTTCAATAATACTTTCACCTACAAGGCTTTTGAACTGGGTGTTAACTTCAGCTTCGACTTCGGTGGAAAGGTACGCAGTCAACCCACCTACTCTATCGTTGATTTCGACAAAGGACGTAACACGAACCGTGATATCCTGAATCGTTGGACTCCGGAAAATACGGAAACGATCTTCCCGGTTCTGCTGAGTCAGAACGAACGTCTGGACGAATATATGTGGTATTCAAATCAGAATGAAATATACCGTAACCTGGATATTTGGATCAGAGACCTGAACTATGTGAGACTACAAAATATCCGGTTGGGCTATACATTGCCTACTAACTTCAGCCGCACGTTGGGAATGACTTCCGCCACAGTTGCCATAGAGGGACGCAACTTATTGGTATTCGGCTCAAGCTACAAAAACTATCTCGATCCGGAAACCATGTCCAATGCTTATGCAACACCGGCTCCCAAGTCCGTGACCTTAAGCCTGAACTTGATTTTTTAATTTTATAGAGAGTAACAACAATGAGAAAGATATATATCATGTTATTGATGAGCAGTGTAGTATTGCTGACTGCTTGCGATATGTTGGATATCCAGCCTACGGGAAAAGTGATCCCCCAGACCTTAGCTGAGTACAGAGCGCTGATTGCCACAGCATATAAAAACGTTCCCGATGCCAGAGGACTCGCCTGCTTCCGTTCTGATGAACTGTATGTAAAAGATGATAGTTGGGAACAGGACCGTTATGGTAAAATAGAATGTTGGGATGACTTCAGTGCTCCGGGACAGACAACTTCCTTTGAATGGAAGAATTTCTATAGCATCATGTTCACCGCAAACTATACCATAGAAGAGCGAAACTCAATCAATGAAGGAAGCGAAGAAGACATCGACCAATTGATCGGTGAATGTTATCTGCTCCGTGCATACATGCATTTCCTGTTGGTAAATCTCTACGGACAGCCTTATACCCGTCCGGGAGCGTTAGAAACGAAAGCAGTGCCACTGAAGCTGAACAGCGATATCAACGAAATTCTGAAGAAAAATACCGTTGCACAGATTTACGAGGCTGTACTTTCGGATATCAATGAAGCTGAAAAATTGATTAATAAGGAATCCTGGGAACAGAAGTTTTCTTATCGTTTCACAACCCTATCTGTAAAAGCTCTGCGCGCCCGTGTATATTTGTATATGGGGCAATGGGAGAATGCGTATAAAGCCGCCGAAGCTGTTCTTACCGGGAAAAATAGTCTGGAAGATTTCAATGACGAAGCCTTTATGCTGCCAAACCACTATCAGTCTGTAGAGAATATCACAGCCTTGGAACGCGGCATGAGCTCCAACTACACTCAGGCAGCGGTTCTGTCCGAAGCTTTAGCGTCTTCATACGGAGAAGGAGATTTGCGTCTGGATGCTTACTTCAAACCGACTGACAAGAACGGCTACCGTTTCAGCCAGAAGAGTGGAAAAGATGATTTCCGTTGTTCTTTCCGTGTAGGTGAAATGTATCTGAATTCGGCAGAAGCAGCAGCACAATCGGACAAACTGCCCCAGGCGCGTACCCGACTGCTGGAGCTAATGCAGAAACGCTATACCCCAGAAGCTTATGCAGCTAAAGCAACTGCGGTCAACGCAATGAATAAAGAAGCCTTGATACAAGAGATTCTGAATGAGCGTGCCCGTGAACTCGCTTTCGAAGGTCATCGTTGGTTCGATTTACGCCGTACTACCCGACCTCGTATTGAGAAAGTTCTCAAAGGAGGAACCTATGTGTTGGAACAGGATGACCAACGCTATACGATTCAGATTCCGAGAGAAGCGATAGCGGCTAATCCGGAGTTGTCTAATTAGCCAATCAGACATTCATAAAATATAAAACCTCCTTTCTCAATCCCCATGACAAGATTAGAAAGGAGGTTTTTTCTAAGATACACACAATTTACTCCACAGGAGTAATTTTCACAAAAGAAACTCCGTGATAGGGAACCTGTGTCCGGAACTCCCCATTGTATTCCCCTAAATCTTTTTGCCGCCACAGATCGCGAACAGACACTTTGCCTGTAATTCCCAGTTGCTTGAGAACTAATTCAAAATCATACGTCTTCATCTGGATAGTTTCAGCCTCATCCTGATCCCACAGGATAAAATAAGGATCTATCTGGAAGAATCCTACTGCATACGAGCCATCATATAGTTTCTTGTACCATATCTGCCCATTGTCAGTCAGCAATTTTGTGGCCGGTGCTGCCAACGGGTCCTGATTCACAGCAATCACTTCATTATTTGTCAGTAAACTCAATGTGAAATCATCTATATCGGACATATCACAACCGATCAATAACGGAGCGGAGAGAATGCACCATAGAGAGATATGAGAATATTGTTCATCAGGAGTCAGAGCCGATTCATGAACCTTCTCTCTCCAAGCCTTACCCAGTTTTCCGACCACCAGCATATCGGGATCATTATAGTTCCCCGGTGCAGTAGCCTGAGCACAAACATCCTGAAAACAACCAATGGCTGTCACAACATTCCATTCATCGGTAATGTCACGGGTGGTGCGCCACAACTCACCTCCTGCTTCCCTTGCCCAATTCCAGACATTGGGAGCACCATATCCCACACAATAGACAATATCCCGATCCACTTTATCCAATGCATCACGCATAACAATATAGGGTTCCCGGATTGTTTTCTCTTCAGAATCCTTCTGAACCGCATGATAACCGCAATGATCATATTTGAGATAATCTACTCCCCATCTGCCCCAAGTCCGTGCATCTATTTCCTCATGCTGATAACTGCCCAGATAATCACCGCATGTTGTCGGTCCCGGTGAAGAATAAATACCGAATTTCAATCCCAAGGAATGAATATAATCAGCCAGGCCTTTAAAATCAGGGAATTTCTCATTAGAGAGCAGCTCTCCCTGCTTGGTGCGTTCGGCAGCTTCCCAGCCGTCATCAATGTTCACATACGTCCATCCGTATGCATGCAACTTTTCATTCATCATGCGGGCAGCCTCGCGCACTTTCTCATCATCTACAGAAAGTCCCCAGCAATTCCAACTGTTCCATCCCATCGGAGGAGTCAGAGCAATCCGGTCTCCTATTTTCAAGGTAATTTCTTTTTCGGCTACACCTTTTTCGTTCATAGCTTTCAGAAGCACTTTGAAATCTCCTCTAAGTTCGGTCTTTCCCGTAATAAAGCCGGTGGAAGTATCTAATTTCAGTCCGGCAGGGAGTCCTGACGCTTCAAAAGTCATTGGCCGGTTACCACTTGCCATAATCGTCATCAGGAACGGATTTCCCGGACGGGCACCATATACCAGAGGATTATTAATCCGTGGAGTTTCCGGAGCTTCCGGTGTCAGAATGTACTTCTCCTTAGCTACAGGCTTCGGCCAGGCAGGTATCGGGGTAATCTCTCCACGAGTCACAAACTTCACATTCAACCAGTCGGCATGGTCGTACATAATGCCATCGCCACATTCTTCCACCAATAGCAACACTTTATCAATGCCGGAGAGGTTGACATTGAACTCTTTTACGGGATCGCCCTTCTGCATCACACCGCTTTTCCAAAGTTCTTTTTTATCTCCGATTATCTTGAACTGCAATTTACCGGCATACAGGTTGTTATCATCAGCTCCAACCAAGCCACTCACTGAAACGGCTTTACCACCCAAATCATACAGCATACGGCTGATGGAATGAGCTCCGATCCCCCGTTCATACACAACACCATTTACCGTAAGCGGAGTCCATACCACAGACTGATTTATCTGCGGTATTCCCCAATCCTGCACAAAACAGGAGTCCTTATAAACTTCATCCAACCAGAGTTCACGCTTCGGCCCGTTATTACAAGAGGAAACAAACCACAAGTTTGCCAAAAGAGCCAATGCAATAATTACTTTTGTTCCAAATTTCATAGTACTTTGCTTTTTATTTCAGGACCGGATTAATAAACAACTCATCTATATATACCTGTTGCGGAGCTTCAAAAGCGATCTTTACATAACGTACATTTTCATCCAGTTGGTTAAACAATATGCTTTCAATCCAGGCATCATGCTTGTTGTTCGGAAAATAAGGGGCGTCTTTTATGGAAGACAGATTATACTCTTTACCGTCTATTGAAGTATACAGATATGTCTTCATCGGCATACCTATCTTTTCCGGATTATAATTCAGCATACGCAACATAGCTTTCTGAACACGGGTTTTCTTTTGCAGATCCACTACAAATTCATGATAGCCGGCCTCAAACTTCACCCAGCGGGCATCCTTACTGTCCTCTTCAGCAACCTTACCATCCAGTAACGGTTGCAAACCGGCCTTTCCAAGCATCATTTCCGGAGTCGCTCCATTGACCAATTTCTCCATAAAAGCCGCTTCCATCAGTTTCCAATATTCCTTTCCGTTCTTCCAGTCCATATAGTCAGTATACACTTTGTTCGACCAGACAGGTTGGCCCAGTTGGTACTTTGACTCAGGATCCTCAATGATACCGTAGAACATAAATGAAATGATCTTATCAACCCCCGCCGCAGATGCTGCAACCTGCTGGGACAGCAGCCTCGGATAGGCAGCCGGAATCAAGGCAGAAGTACGGTCATTGGTACCCTCTTCCCAAGTGAAAGTCTCACAATTTGCCCACATTTCAATATTCAGGCGGTTATGAATATCACGCAATCTCTGCCAGTTCTTCTTCAGACGGGGAAGTGTGAACTGATCGCGTACACACCCCACTTCATCCTGATAGGCAATGATATCCACTTTTAGTTTTTGCATTTGCTTCTCATATTCCGGATTATCAAATTCTGACAATCCGATTCCATAAGGAGAAATCAGGGTTTTCTTGCCCGGAGCCAATTTTTTAGCCTTCTCTGATAAAGTATTTACCGACTGCACCGCATGCTCCGCAAAAATAGGACACAGACAATCTTCTACCGGTAAATACCAGCCATAAAAGGCCTTGTGGTTTTTATAAAGGGATGCCAACTCTTCCATAATCCGGAGCTGCCGTTCCTTAATTGCCGGATCAAGCAGATTATCATCCTGATCCTTTGCCCAGCCACTACTCATGAAAATCTTCATATTATGTTTGGCCGCTTCATCCAGAATAGCATCCACAGGACTTTTCTTATCCTTATTATACCACCAAGGCATTATTTGCGAAGGATAATAAGATTTTCCTTCATTGGCAACCTCCATTAATACCAGATATTCGATACCCATAGCCGACAATTCACGTACTTTAGCCTCCCACAATTTCGGGTCCATATTATCAAAGCTCTGAGGATTCGTATATTTATTACGTACATCCTTGTATGCCAGATTGATCCAGCTACCTGTAACAGGTTTCACACCCAAAGCCGACTCGGTGGTTTTCTCTTTTTTCTGCTTGCCGGAAGCGGCATTATCCGCACCCACCGTAACTATCGGCAGCGTAACCAATAAAACTGACAGAGCAAATCCTATCATTTGAAATTTCTTCTTCATAGTACACATATATAAATCTATAATTAAGTTATCAATTTCCTCCGGACACTATAATCAGTACCAAACCGGAGATAAAAAGAATAAGCATCAGCGTAAGCAACAAATTGGTAGACTTTGATGCCCCCTTAAACTCTTTCCAGATGAAGAGGCCCCATAAGGCGGCTACCATCGTTGCCCCTTGCCCCAGTGCATAGGAAATAGCCGCACCGGCTTTTCCGGCAGCGATATAGCTGCAAGCAGTTCCCAATGCCCAGATTATACCGCCCAACACACCCACCAGATGCGTATTGAAGTTTCCTTTGAAATACTGGCTGTAGGACACAGGTTCTCCCATAAAAGGTTTCTTCATCACCAGTGTATTGAACAGGAAATTACTGATAAAGATACCTATTGCAAACACGAACAAAGCAGAATAAGGAGTCATCATGCCTGCTGTGGGTGCTTCCAGATTTTCCAGGTCCATAGCTGCCGCCACAAAACGGTAAAAGAACGCCATCAGGATACCGGCGCATACAGCAACCAGGATACCCTTCTTACGGGTGCTCTGACCGGATGCCTTGGAAACTTTTCCGGATGCTATTCCATTAAAGATAATAGCCAGCACAATCAGGAAAACGCCCAGGAAAAGAATGATGGGATCTCCCTTCGGAACACTGAAATAATTGACAAATACACCCAGCACCAATGCCAGCCCCACCCCTACAGGAAAAGCAACCGACATCCCTGCCAATGACATAGAAGCCGATAGCAGAATATTAGAAGCATTGAATATCACACCACCCAGGAAAGCACTCCAGAAGTTCTCCGGACTCACTTGCAACAAGTCTTGTATAAATCCTCGCCCGGCCTCTCCCGTGCTGCCTAAAGTCAATCCCCAGATCAGAGAGAAAAGAACGATGCCAATCACGTAATCCCAATAGAACAACTCGTAGCGCCAGGTCTTTGCCGCCAACTTCTGAGTATTTCCCCACGATCCCCAGCAAAGCATCGTAACCCAGCACAACGCCACTGCCAATCCGTAACTTTCAACTATAAACATAATCGGTATTTTTAGAGGTTAATTTATTCATTCAGGTCCAGTTCTTTACGATGAGGAATAGAAGACTGCGCTCCCATTCTTGTCACGGCAACAGATGAAGCTTTAGAAGCCATTACAGCAGCTTGCCTCAAGTTCATGCCTTCTGCCAGTCCCACACATAAAGCACCATTGAAAGTATCACCGGCAGCCGTTGTATCAACAGGTTCCACTTTAAAAGCATCCACACAATATGAAGTATCGCCTTCTCTCACCAAGCATCCCTTCGAACCCAAGGTTACAATTATATTCTGTACTCCCATCGCACTGATTTCTTTTACAACCCGTTCCGCATCAGCATCATTCACAATCTTTATACCGGTAAGCATTTCGGCTTCAATCCGGTTGGGAGTAATCATAAACAGGTATCTGAGTAACTCTTTCGGAAGGCTCCGGGCAGGGGCCGGATTCAAGACTACCTTCACCCCTTTTTCAAAAGCTCTCCTGGCAGCATATTCCACCGTTTGAATCGGAATTTCCAGTTGCATCAACAAGATGTCTCCTTCGCACATTTCCTCCACAACTTTATCCACATCCTGCTCGTTCAGCAACATATTGGCTCCGGAAGCCACCACTATACTATTCTCCGCATGATCGTCCACACTGATCAAAGCAACTCCGGAAGCAGAGTTTTCATCAAGAGTGATATATTTTGTATCTATTCCCTCTTTCTTGAAATAATCCACTGACTGCTGTCCCAGTATATCATTCCCCAACTTCGCTACAAAGATCAGATTACCACCCAACCTTTTCACTGCAACTGCCTGATTGGCTCCTTTACCGCCCTGGTTCATAAAGAATTCACCACCCAGAATGGTTTCACCGGGAGCCGGCAGATGAGAGGTCCTCACCACCATATCTATATTGGAACTGCCAATTACTATAATTTTCTTCATGGTACTATATTTTAAATAAATAAATGCATGTATGTGTCACCGTGACAGAACGAACGTAGGAGCAACGTCCCCTGCATCCGATACTGCTACACGGGCTGTTATCACCTTCTCATCTCCCGGAAAGAGCGTAATGAAGTTATCACTCCAGAACACCGGATTAATCTCCTCTCCCCGGGCATCCTGCAAAGTCAGGTGGTTGAAGTGTGACAATCGGGCAGATTCGTTCTTCAAACAAATAGAAAAGACATATTCTCCTTCCTCTTTGCTTACTTTAACCTCTTTCTTCAATTCCGGTTTTTCCATAGAAGTAAACCAGAAAAAGTCCATGTGCTGTGAGTAGAACCAATATAAATTCTCCGACAACAGCCTCCCTGCTTTATCGTGAAGTTCCAGCTTCACAAAGTAGTTATAAGAATATTTGCCATGCTGAGGCACCGTAATAATCTCTTTATAGCAATCGGGAGAAACCGTCAGCTGCTGAGAATGTTGCCAAGCCACCCTCATATCATTATTGATTACTTTCGCCGTCACCTTTACATCATCCAGCACCCGGTGGGACGCATTAATGACCGATATCTTAAAATCATTGGCATTCAACTGTACGTGTACCGGCTCCATCGCTTTCCTTGCAAAATAGTAAGAAGCGTTCGGCGCCAGATACCAGTCATAAATCTGCCAGCACACATCGGGCCAGCAGGAATTAATCTTCCAGATCATCACGCCGGAAGTTATATCCCACATCCGATGATTGGCTGCCTCAAACATAGCACGATAACCGTCAGCACTCAGGAACTGGGCATTATCGGCATATTCTTTCGCCGTCTTCGGATCACCAAACATCGTGCGGATGGCATTGTCATAAGAACGGTAGCAATAATTACTCACATCCCAGGCGCCATGTTCCGCCCAAATGCTATCCAACGGGAAGATGGGGCTGTTTACATTGGCTGTACTCTCTGCGGTAGGAATAAATTTCCGGAGACTGTTGTACATCGGCACCGAAGGCATACCCAATTCATTGCGGAACATCTGCAAATAAACCTCACGTACTTTATCGAAGAAGTAAGAGGAAGGCGCCCAGTTATAGTCGGGTGCACCGTCATCCGTGGTTCCGGTGGGCAGGTCTTCCTTCAGATAGGGAGTCAGAGCATCCACATCCCAGTGGTAACTGGTGGTAGGGATGTATATACGTGTAGTATCAAGGCTCTTCACTTTCTCTTTCGTCAGCCTGTATAAGTTTTCATTCATCAATACTTCATTGACGCCTACCCACGAAATAATGGAAGGGTGGTTACGATACCGAAGCATCATATCTTCCACACAAGCAATCGCCAGATTATGATCCAGGGGATTGTTTTCGGTTTCAGTGCCGGGAGTCATGCGATAGCATTGATAGAAAACATGCCACCACATAAGGCCGTACTTATCAAAACTCTCAAACCACGTTTCGGAAGGAGAAGGCATATCTTCACTGCCTATCAGGTTGATGTTAGCCTCCGCCATCAGGCGTGCCTCATCATAAATACGCTTATCCGATTCCTCCAGCAGAATGTCCGGCTGAATCCAGCCGCCTTTGCAGAACACTCTTTTGCCATTCACATAGTAGACACGGCCGTACTCAACCTCAGCTTTGTCCCCGTCAACATCAACTCTGTTCAGCCCAACCTCAACTTCACGGATGCCAAAGTCGAACTCTTTTGTATCGGATACTTTTCCACCTGTATTATATGACAACTTGATGTGATGCAGATATTGTTCACCATATCCGTTGGGATACCACAGGTAGGGATTCTTTATCAACAGGGAAGGGAAATCTTCGGAAGTCAGTTCTACGACTTTCTTTTCACCTGCACCCAGGCTAACTTTCTTTGTAATCTTTATAGGCTTCAGATAACCTTCCATGTGTTTGGTATAGGTGGGGAACTTCACATCGTTTACCAGGGTAATCAAAGCATTCACTTTTCCCTCTATCGCTTTTCCTGAGGTATTCTTTACCTCCAGTTTGATGTTCACATCCGCCAGCGAAGTATCCTGTTTGGGTAAAGTAGTAACAATGAAAGGATTCTCGATCACGACTTCATCGGTAGCCTCTATCGTTACCTTCTGATAGATACCCATATTCCGGTCTCTTACCACCGGAGCACAGTCCCATCCACCGGATATCTTTAAAGTCTCATCTTTAAAGATGTCATAAGAATGTCCACGCACAGGGCCGAACACTTTCAGCTGGGTACCCGGAGTAGGAACACCCGGATGATCCACCTGATATATCTTCACCGCAACACAATTATTCGCTCCGGGAAGGGCATAGTCCGTAATATCAAGCTTGAAACGGCGGAACATTCCCACAATATCATTTTTATCGGCTACAAGCCGGCCATTAACCCAGACGTCCGCCCGATAGTTAATGCCGTAAAGGGTCAGCCATACTTTCTTACCTTTATAAGATTTGGGCAGAGTGATTTCCGTACGATACCAATAAGGGTCCTGCCAAGGGTTTCTTCCACTCTTCAGATAGTTATATTTAGCCAGATCCATCCGGGCATTGAACTCGTCCGAAACATCGGGGATTAAATAATTATTGAGTCCGATACGCGGGTCGGGATATACATTCTCTTTCACCAAAGCATTCAGCACAGTAGTGGGAACTGTAGCCTGATACCACCCGGTTGTTGGATAGGATGGTTGCGAAACCTTGGCATCCGCATCGGCTATCTCGGATGAGTTTATAATTCTCCAATGCTCCAGTTCCAGAGATTGGGCTTTCAGCAACATGACATTGCAAAGTAGCAGGATAAATAATATGTTTCTCATAATTTCTGTTATTCTATTGCGGTAACCTTTGCACCATGCGTAAAACTACCGGGCACTAATTTCATTTCCTCCGCCCACGCATTTACCATCAGCTGCACGGGAATAATGGATGGAATGGCAAATAAGTCAGAACGCTCACAACGAACGTGTACTTCCAGCAAGTCCGGACTTTCAATGCCGGAAGCCGCATCCGATATGAGAATCACTTTACCTTTAAAACTCAACACATCCTCCACAAGTCTGATACTTGGATGATAAGCGCCGGATTGTGAATGAGCATAAACAATGCAGATAAAATCAGGTCCTACCATTTCCAAGGGACCGTGCCGAAACTCCCCGCCCAATAAGGCGGAGGCGGGAATTTTGGTGGCTTCCATAAACATCAGGGCAGTTTGGGCAACGGCAGCGAAAACCGTTCCCCTGCCTATCACTTGCACAAACGAATGTCCTTTCAGGAAAGTGAGCGAACGGGATAAATACGTATCTCTTTCCGCCAGCTGACGTTCAACTTCACGGATTATTCCGTCTAAAGCCTCCTCATTCACTTCATGCCTCTTCAGGGATTCTGCGAGCAGATAAACCGCCAGATAGGTTGTAATAAAAGTTTTCGTGGAGGTCATCTCTTCTTTGCCTGCCTTGCACAGTAGGCAATGAGTAGCCATTACGGCCAAAGAACTTCCGGATTCGTTCGTGATTCCGATCACCGTTATTGGCAACCGACGCTGCTTTTTAAGCAATTCAATCACTTCGTAGCTTTCACCCGACTGTGAAACGGCAATCAGCAAAGTGCGTTCCGTCAACGAAGGAGATTGAAAATGAAGCAATTCTCCGGCATTAATCGCGGAAGCGGGTATGGAAGCAGATGAGATCATTGTCGCAGCTGCCTGCGATATAAAGTAGGAACTTCCCATGCCGGTAAATACGATCCTGTCATATTCACCGGATTTCCATAAGGCACAGACAGTCTTCAAGCTTTTCTTCCCTTCTTCCGAACGGTAATAGCAGAAAGTCTGTTTCAATGCTTTCGGTTGTTCCTGTATTTCTTCTAAAAACTTATTCATAATAAAGTATTTCCCGTTTACTGATTGAGCATACCATAAGTTTCTTTCAGTTTCACCGGGTGAAACTGAGAGTTTCATGCTTTGGAACCAGGAGTTTCATCCCTTGAAACAAAGGGTTTCATTGCTTGAAACTCTCTGTTCCATCCGATGAAACTTTGCTTTTAATAGGGGTGCTTATTTTCCTTCAAGGTATTTCTTATACCCTTCATAGGTATCTGTTCCCGGTTTGAAGGTAGCCCAACTGAAATTCGTAATATGATCAGTAAACATTCCGGCTACTCTCAGCTGTTCCTCCAGCTCGGTCCAGGGTTTGGTCCGCATGGTAATTCTCGGGCACCAGCACTCTTTGAACGACTCTATATCTACTCCGAAAATCACTCCGTTAGCATCGCAGGCTTTCTTTATTTCGGCAAACCAGTTGGGCAGGTCTACATCAAAATCTACCAGACAACGTCCGCCTATATCCTGAAGATAAAGCACATCTATATCGGGAGTCTGGGCAAAGATCTTACCAAACCATTTTCCGCAGAGGTCAGCGGGCATTCCCCTCCACAAAGCAGGAGCTATGCAGACTTCTTTCGGAGACTTCGACTTCACATAAGCCGCCACTGTCTGCAAATAATTAGCCAGCATAGACAAGGCAGGTTCCTGCTGCCAGCCTACCGGATACGAACCGTCATGAAATTCTTCGGTTATGTACCATCCCGCCAGACTGGGATGATTCCCCCAAAGGGCAAACAGTTCATCGAATACTTGTTTATTACGCTCCACCAGAAATTCATATTGTTCCGGTTTTGTGGTATCTTCCTTGCTGTAATCACCGGGGTATAGTCCGACAATCAGCTTCATCCCGTTACGCTCGGCAGCATCGAACATTCGGTTCATGATATCATATTGCTTGGTCACCCACGGCAGATTTGTCGGCGAATAGAAAGAAGATTTTTCATTCGTGCGGTCATTGAAACCTTCGGCATACTGGATAATCCAAGTGTCAATGCCCACTTCACGGCTTGCTTTGAATTCTTCATCCCAGTTTGTCTCTTTATAGACGCCATTCAGCTGAATGAAAACACTGGAGAACTTGGGAGTTCCCTTGAATTCAGGAGTATAAGAGGTCAGTTGCTCCAGATTGTCGATGCAAAACTCACCTGTACACGTGCTGTTATCATCGTTCGTGATTTCAAGACGATAACCTTCAAGGCGGTTCAGAACCAGTTTGTTTTCGCCCAGATCACGCCCTTTGGCAAAAGTAAAAGCCTCATAAGGCATCACTACACGTGTCCATTCTTCCTTGGTCAGTACATCCTTATCCACATACTCGAAGAACTGCCAGCGATCTTTCTCATGAAGCGCATCCTGCGTAAACTGATCCACATCCTGAATAAGCATGAAACGGAATGTACCTTTATTATTCTTATTACCTTTCACCCAGATGGAAAGTCCCAACGGATGGAAAGACAAATCACTGCGATAGTCTCCCCCACTCTGCTGGATATATACGGATTCGGTTCCGGACGCATTGCCGGAGAAAGAGTATTTAAGCTCGAAGCTTCCCGTTCCCTCCACACAGTCATCGCTGATAAAACGGTCTATCGAGGTTTGCGGTGACTCGGGAAGTCCTTTCATTTCGTACACCACACAGCTCATCTCGTCGTAAGCATTCAAAGTCTTTACCGCACGTGCTTTCGCTACTATCTCCTCTGCTGTGGGGGCCTGCTTACTACCGCAAGCCGCCAACACAAGCAGCAGAGAAGAAATACTGATTAGGGATAGTATATTTTTCATATTTATTTCGTTGTATAGATTATTACTTCGGTTATCCATATTTTCCCGTTCGATACGGGATTTTTCCATTTAAAAGTTACAGTGTGCTTCCCTACGGGACGGTCATAGCAGAAGAACAATTCACACTTCCGGTGATTGATATATTGGGGCAAGGCGGTTGTTTCATAGAACTGTCCATCGATATATACATCCATCTCCGCCGTATAGTCTGTCGGAAGCCCACCTGCCACATATCCTTTTACGACCAATCCGGTTCCTTCGAAAGAGAAGGGATTTACATCATCTATGGATTTCTCTATTGTAAGTTTATCGCTCACTTTCAGATTCTCAAAAGCTACTTCCAAAGCAACAGGTCTGATGTTCTCCCGTCTGATTATGAAGTCTGTTCCTACCTTCCCGTTTCCATGCTTCTGCAACATCTCGCTGGCATGTCTGTACGTCATGTCATAGGCTTTATTCAGACTGATATCCGTATTGGAGAAAGGTATGTCTTCTACTTCATACAAAGCTTCTTTCCAGGATTCGGGGATGTTGCTGTATCCTATCATGGTTCCCAGGATGCCTGCGGCTGAAGCCGGATTACAATCAGAGTCCTGACCGGCACGCGTGGCGATATCTATGGTCTTTGTGAAATCCCCCTGTCCGTAAAGCAAGCCCAGGAGTATATAGGCACCGTTTATCTTCGTACCGATATTAAAGGAATTATGAATGCCTTCGGGACAGCTGATTTCTTCGCTCCACTTGTTCTGCAACTCGAACCAGGTTCGTTTCCAGTCTTTCGGATATTTCCTGTGCCAGCGAATTACGTCCGACATACACTTGTGGAAATCGCTTTCTTCCGGTATCACCTTCAGCGCTTCTTTTACGATATATTCTATATCATTGCTGACATAAGCCAGAGAGTACATGGCTGCCACATAAACTCCGCCATACCATCCTTCACCATAGGACATGATATGCCCCACTCTATCGCAGATTTCAGCGGCCTGATTAGGCATTCCCGGTGACATAATCCCGGCAAAATCCGCTTCAATCTGGAAGTCGATGCAATGTGCATGAGGGTTATTCTTCCAGTAACCGCTCTGGGGTGCTTTCACTCCTTGCAACAGATTGTAGCGGGCTACCTGGTTGGCATGCCACAACGGATATTCTGTCCGTCCGAAAGCCGTCGCAAAAGAATCAACCGGAGCATCCAGCCCGCATCTTTCGAAGACTTCCACAAAAGTCAGATCCACATAAACATCATCATACAAACCGGGAAAGGTATCATACCAATTCTTGACCGTATGCTTATCCCAGGGAATGGGAATATAATCCTGAATAATAGTTCCCAGGAATTTAAACTCAGTAGGTCCTCCGTAACTGCATCCCAAGGTCTGACCCGCCCAGGCACCTTTCACTTTATCACGCAGGCTCTGCTCGGACAGAACCACTTCTTTCTTTCCTTTATGAACGGCGGCAGCCAGATCGGCTATAAAGAAGAAAGCCATCAGGAGCCATATTATATTTCTTTTCGACATACTCATTTCTTGTTTTTATACTGGTTGTACCACGCACTGTATTGTTCATACAGACGCAGGGAATCCGGATGTCCGGCAATAATATCAGTACCGGGCTTATTCATGATACCGATATACTGATAACAGAGAATCTTATCTACAAACGGAGAGATATTCTCCATCTGCCTGATAATGCGTTTGTTGAAGTCGGCAGGCAACAGATTGCCTCCGTCCCCATCTTCAAAATAGAACAGTTCCATGTCAGCCCATAGTCTTGCTCTGGAAGCTTTCTCATGAGCCTTGTACAAGATTTCATAGAATCTGGCGGAATCTTCCAATGCGGTATGATTCACTCCCACTCCATCCTGGTAAGCAATGATATCGATATTCATTTTCTCTAACTGGCGGACAAAATAATCATCGAAACGTGCTTCTTTAATGAAGTACGGGGCTATCAGATTGACACAGTTCGGAGTTAACCTTTGGGCAAAGTCCGCACAATCATTGACGTACTTCACGCACTCATCAATGAAATAGGGTTGCAACTGGGCTTCGTTCGGGAAATACCACCCGTAGAAACTTTCGTGGTGGGAATATTTTTGAGCTACCTCTTCCATAGAACGAAAACGCAACTTCTGCACGCCTTTGTCTATCATCATGGTATAAGCATCCAACTCTCCCCAGAAATCATTGCTCACAAAGAACTTGATGCCACATTCATCGGCGGCAGCAAGTACCGCCTCCAAAGGATCTTCACATCCCATCGGGATTTGAGGAGCTATCTGTGAAGGATAGAACGGCTTTCCATCCAGAGCTACACCCATCATAACCAGATACTCCATTCCAATCTCACGCATTTCGAAAATCTTCCGCCGCCATTGGTCGGCAGTAAAATGCGTCAATGCTTTATTCCAGTTTCCCCCTTCCGAAGCCGAATGCCGGAACTCAAACCAGGAACCGGAAATGGGTTTCAGCTTTTTGCATGAAGATGGCACTGCAACGGCAGAAGAGTTTGCACGTATAGATTGAGGCATGGCTAGCATGGCAACGCCTCCCAATCCCAGGTATTTTATAAAGTCACGTCTTCGCATCTCTTGTTTTTTTCAGGTTTACTCAATCACTCTATCCGTCAGATCCCAGCCCATAATCGTAGAGATATAAGGAATTATCCACATCGCCATTTTCTTATGTCCCGAATATCCGGGATGCCATGCAGCCCCCAGGTCGGTAGTCCGGTTATAGAGATTCTTATCCAGTTTCAGTAGAAAGACTTTCGGATCATTCACTTCGTTTATTATCGCTTCATAATAACTGAATACAGGGGCCTGCATAGCTACAGGGTAAATACACAATATGGGAATATCTCCATAATGCTCACGCAGTTGTGCAAGAATCTGTTTGTACGCTTTGGTGAATTCGCTTTTGTAAGGATGAGGCTCCGTTGAGAAATCATTGGAACCTAAATTGATAACTACCAGATCCGGACGATATTCCTTAAAATTCCATTTATGGGTGAGGTCTTCGTCAAAGGTATTCAGCATCCGGTCTTTCATCGTAACCTTCGAAACGCGTACCGAATCACCATAATTGCGAGCGGCTCCTCTACCGGAATGGGCAATCAGTGTATAGTCCGCATCATAATAACGGGCTACCATAGAGGCAAATGTGAGATTACAATTTTCCGTCTCTACCAGGAAAGGTTCATCGCGATGTTTCCCGTCTGTGCCATATCCGCAGGTGAGTGAGTTTCCGATAAACTCGATATGCCGTGTGCGCACTGCCGGCTCTTCCGCCAGGCGTCCCGAACCGGACAAAACAAACTGATGGACAGTTGTCTTGCCGAATTCGCCTTCGGAACGTTTCTGTATCTTCAAACTATGAATGCGCTTGTCTATGCCCGATACCAGATGAATCAATGTATCCGTTCCGCATACTTTCACGACTTTATGCAGTTTGCCATCAACAAATACATTATAATAGCTCGTTCCTGTTTCAGAAACTTTCACTGACAGCTTTCCACCAGTAAAGCGGGTTTCCAGATAAGTGCCTACCCAGTCGAAAGCTACCGAACCATCGGGGGAAACCAACGTTCTACCGGTATATCGCACGGCAGGATCATTCCCTTTGTAAACAGTTCCATTTTTTTGAGCTTTCAGTTCCGCAGAGCAACTTATCCCTATCAGGATAAACAGATATAGACAATAACGTTTCATCATTTTCTTTATTTACGTTTCTTATTTTTAGCTTTCAATTCTTTCAGGTATTTCATGTATCCGTTGAACAAGTCGATAGTGCGTGCTTCGCCCACACGGATAGACATCTTCGGATCATTAAATACCCCCGGGAACTGATAGCAAAGAATCTTCTCGAAGTTATCAAACAGATTCAAGTCACGGATGATTTCTTCTACCGGACGGGGATAGAGGGAGTTATCCGGATTGAACAGGAATACTTCCAAGTCGAACCACAAATGAGCTTTAGCCTCATCACAAACTTTCTGCAACATATTAGCCGCTTCCTTACCGGTCAGATCACCGTCCGGCATACGGGCAAATCCGAATGGGCACAAGATATCCAGATGCTCCATAAGTGCCGGATATGTATCCATTCCGTTGGGAACTTCAAAACTGTTGGTAGCCAGCATTATCGGTTTGTCCGGTGCAAGTGCGTTACAGTAAGCCTTAAACTCTTTGAAGAAATTCACGATATCGTCTTTTCTCTTTTTACGCATCTCGGGGCGTTGTTCCCAGTTATCCAGACCGCCGCCACTCTCTTCGGATACATAGAAGGCATAAAAGGATTCGTGGTGACCATACATATCCCACAGTTCTTTAGCCACCCGTTTGTGCCATTCCAGAGATTCGGGGGTAAAGTCGAACCAGGCAAACATACCCACTCCCATCAGTACATTCATGCCCTGTTTATCGGCTTCCGTCAGGATGGCTTCAATCGGGTCTTTGGCTGTAAGTTCCATACGGCCGGGATACAGTTTGGAAGGATAGAAGGCTTTACCTACATAGTTATCCACATTGGTAGTATGTTTGCCTACATATTCTTCATTGCGGAAAACTTCCTGAATGACCACCATATTCATTTCCAGCTTATTCATGGAACGGATCAACTCTCTCCATTGATCGTCGGTCATCTTCTTGATATCCTGATTCCAATGTTTTCCTTCGATTTCGCTCCAGTGATAGATGCCCGTCCAAGCACCGGATATCTGTTGGATAGAGCGAATATCCGATTCAATCACTTCTATATCTTTTGTCTTCCGATAGGCCTTGCCTTCATTAGCCACTTTGAAGATCACTTTATTCTTCCCCACCCGGTCCTTGGTAGGTATAACCACCTTAACCGTTTCGGCCTTTCCGGCAGGGATTGTCACAACCGTTTCGTATAACAGTGCATCTTTATTCTCTTTATTCCAATACAAAGCTACCTGATAAGTCTGTTGTGAAGCACTTTCGTTCACAATACCACCGCGGATATCCAGATCGACCTTATTAGTGATTTTTCCCGGAGGTATTAAAGTTAAGCTCACTTTATTCTCTGCTTGCAAACTTACCAGACTGAACAAAGAAAAAAGAAGTAAAAAAGTACGTTTCATAATCATCTTTTTAAATTAGAATTAGTTAAAACTACCCGGATAAGAAATCCGTGATTCAATCTCGCCACCGGCCAGACGAATATAGGAATCGAACTTACGCTCTCCCTCCTGCAATATGATTACACGGGCACCGTTAGCCAAATTATTGTACACCGTATTTCCACCAGAATAACGCCCGTAGGCCAATAACACCTCCTTATACATAACTGCATAATCATTGTTATGATCGTGACCGACAAATGTCCCCATAACATCTCCACACTCCTTGATAGAAGTAAACAGACCTGAATTAGTGGTAGGGCAAGCAACTCCTTCACCTCTCACTCCAAACAATCTGTTCTTATCTTCCATCACAGCATCTTTGTATTCGGGTATGGGAATGTGGAAGAAAGCCAATGCAGGAAGAGGGATATCATTATTCTGCTTCGTAAACTCCTTGCTTTGATTTCTGTACCAGGCAATCTGGTCAAACTTAATCCAGTCATATCCGGGTACTGACTTGATCTGCGTGTATGCATGAGAATCAATGCAATATAGAAGAGCCGCATTTTTATTCTTATCCTTTGACGACTTCACCGTCAAAACATAATCGGGAGCAACTTCGCCCTCACGTGCAGGCATCATACTGCCTTTCTTTTGAGAGAGATAATCATACAGTTCCGCCCGGGTGCGATCATATTCATCATCATGATTGCCAAATATCACTCCAAACGGAATATTGCGTCTGATGCAAGGCTCCAAAACAATGTCCAGCCCCTTAAAAGCTTCATTAGAAACAACCACATCTCCCGTAAACATAACGAAATCAGGACGTTCGGCATCCAATACTTCGTTTATACGATCCAGAGATATTTGTGAATTCGCCTGATCATCATATTTATAATGAACATCCGTAAACTGTACAATCTTAAACTTACCGTCACGATTGAACTTCAATACTTCTTTCTGGCCCAAAACCGTAAGAGCATTGAATAATACCATTAAGCATAAAGCAATTTTCTTACACATCATATCTTTTATTTTAAACTGTCTATAATCTTCAATAATAATTCAGGTTCATCTGTAGTAATATAGTCTACTCCCAACAAATAATATTGTTGTAGCTCTTCCGCATTATTCACCGTCCAGACATTGGTAAGCAAACCGGCTTCCCTGGCTTTTTGAGTCAGATTCTTATCCTGCCTGTATGCATAGTAAGAATAATCAATTCCTGAGATGCGGTCGTTCACCAAGTCTTTCAGTTCCTTCTTACCTTCCCATAAGTAAAGAGTTCTGGCTGTAGGGTCCAGTTCGCGGATACGTTTCAAGACTTCATAATTGAAACTGATATATTCCACATATCCCTGCATTTTCATGCGATGAACAATATTCACCACTGAGTCTGTCAACTGCAACGTACGTTCCAAACCTTTTTGGGAATCTTTTATTTCAATAATAGGATGGGTACTATTCTGTGCCCTTGCAGCTATCAAGAGTTCCTGAAGTGAAGGTACCGGGTCTTTCTCATTAATCGTTTGTTGAAATAACTGCAATGAGGTGATATTTTCAACTTCCAATCCATATACATGCGGATCATGAGAAAGAACAACTCTATTGTCAGCAGTTAACCAGACGTCCAATTCAGACCCCTGACATCCCAATTCTACCGCATTCTGAAAAGAACGAACAGAATTTTGCAACACCCCTTTTTGTCTCCAGGCACCCCGATGAGCCACCACTCTGTTCTTACTGAAGCCGTCTTTCAATAATTCAAACTCACACTGCTGCCCATCAATCAAAAGGGTTATGCCGTATCTGTAACTCGTCTGCCCTGCTGATAATGCCCTATTCTTTTTCAGACAGATTGATTTCTCTTTAAGATCAATCCGGAAAAGAGAAGAAGTATCACTCAACAAACGAACATTGGAGGGCGTGGGATATATCCGGCCCACCACACTCCCCGACTGTCCCACGGGAATCAGATAATTATCCAGCACATACTTCGAAATATCTCCGGCCCTTATGACAAAGGAGCTAAGAAGCATTCCTGCTATAAAGATTGCATTTTTCATTCTATTTTAGTCTACAATAAATATATACATAAATAAAATCCATATTAGATATCCGGATAAAGATTGCGAACAACACCCCTGTCCGTATATAGTTGTGGCGATGATTTAAGCGGGCTACACCCTTTTAGTGAAGAGGCTACACCCTTTTGCCCGGATAGCTACACCCTTTCACCCTTATGGTGTAGCCCTTTTCTATTTACCACTACACCTTCGGGTATTAGAGTCTCCTTTATTTACAAAAGTCCGTTATCTTCCAGATACTTCTTATAACTTGTGTAATTGTTTGTACCCTTCTTAAAAGTAACCCAACTGAAATTCGTGATATATTCGGTAAACAACCCTGCTACGAATAGTTGCTCCTTTAGTTCACTCCAGTTCTTTTCCCGATAAGGGACATTCGGACACCAGCAACTCTGGAATGATTCTATATCAACACCAAAATGTACGCCGTTGGCATCACATGCTTTTTTAATCTCAGCAAACCAATTAGGCAGGTCTACATCCACATCCACCAGGCAACGTCCGCCAAGGTCCTGAATGTATAAATAATCAATATTGGGCGTCTGGGCGAAAATCCGTCCGAACCATTGGCCACAAAGATCAGCTGGCATACCTCGCCATAAAGCCGGAGCAATAGAAACGGGCTTATCCGATTTTGTCTTGATATAAGATGCCACTCCTTCAAGATATTTAGCCAACATGGATAAAGAGGGTTCTTGCTGCCAGCCTACAGGATAAGAACCGTCGTGAAATTCTTCGGTTATATACCAGCCTTCAAGGCAAGGGTGATTGCCAAATTGCTCATACAGCTCATCGAACACCATCTTATTTCTCTCTAAATTGAGATTATATTTCTCCGGTGATGCCGTATTCGTTTTACTGTAATCACCGGGATAAAGGCCTACAATCAGTTTTATGCCATTGCGCTCGGCAGCCTCGAACATTTGGTCGACAAAGTCATACTTCTCGGTAATCCAAGGCATGTTGGTATTCTTATAGAACGAAATGCTGGTGTTTTCTCCGTCTGTAAACTGCTCCGCGTACTGGATAATCCAGGTGTCAATGCCGATGGCACGGCTATCCTGAAACTGTTTATCCCAGTCTTCGTTGACATAAGCGGTATTCAATTGTACAAAAATACTGGAGAACTTGGGCTTTCCGCTTTTCAGTTCATAAGAGGTCAATTGCTCCAACGCATCGATACTTACCTCGCCGGTACAAACTTCATGTTTCGTATTTACGATTTCAATCCTGAATCCTTCAAAACGGTTTAGCAATAAGCCGTCAGCCGTAGCCCCCTGCCCCTTTTTATACAATTTGAACGCACTGTAGGGCATAACCAGACGGTTCCAACCTTCTTTGGATAATATTTCTTCGTCTTCGAAAGCATAATATTGCCATCTCTTACGTGTACTGTCATGCGGTTTGTCGGCGCTGAATTGCTTCTCATCCTCCATAATGATGAAGCGGAAAACACCTTTGTTACCTTTTTGACCTTTCACCCAAATGGAAAGTCCCAAAGGATAGAAAGACAGGTCGGGGCGATAATCTCCCCATGTTTCTTCGAAATAGACATACTCAGGATTTGAAGTCATAGGCTTACCGGAAAAACTGTATTTCAGCTTAAAACTTCCCACTCCTTCTTTATAGTCATCACCTAAATCATAGTCAATAGTGGCATTGGTAGGTTCCTCGGCACTGGTAGGACCAGTACGATAAATTTCGCACCCCAATTCATCGAAAGGGTTAATATTTTTAGTAGCTTTCGTGCTATTCAATATTTTGCGTATCTCTTCTTGCAGGTTATAGTCACCATCCTGACCGTTTCCTCCTCCGTTATGATCATCACTTCCACAGGAAGCCAAAATAAAACAGAACAGACTTACCAATATAGCAGTTGTTTTCATAAGGCATTAGTTTTAAAAAAGAGTGCCGCCGGATTAGCGGCACTCCCGATTTGAATTAATCAATGTGTATTATTGACGGAAATAACTCATCTTATACATTCTTACAATAGACTGTGATAAATCAAAGCCAACAACAGAGGTTGCAATGTACACATCATATCCGGTTGAGGTTGCTTCTTTGTAGACAGCAACGTCTCCCCAGCTAAAGTAATTCTGACCCCATGCGGACATATCACTAGTAAATACACAGAAGTCACCATATCCGTCATCGTCCGGTCCCAGTTCCATCTTAGAGGTATTGGTAATGTCGAATACCTTGAGGGTGGCACCACCACCGGCCCATTGGTCAGCACCTTGGTCATTGAGTGCCAAATAGGTATCATTTTCCACCTTAAATACATTGAAGCCAAGCAAGCGGTATTCGTGAGCAGCCGCATTCAAAGCTGTAACTTCCATGGATGTCGTAAAAATATTGAAGCGACTCTTCAAAGCCTCATCACTGTTTCCGTTTACCCACTTCGTATAACTGATGTAATGATCCGAATCGTCGGCCAATGAAGCACGCTGTATGGCAGGTGCGGCAGTCCAAGAACTTCCGGCCGGTCCGTAACGCAATTTATTAGGCTGATTGGCAGGAGTTACTAACTGACCATCCTGTAATTTCCAATAATAAATAGTCATATCATTAGGACCTGTACCATAAATATAAGCTGTACCGCTGGTTACATCACCTGCCACGCTCATGTTATATCCCAAATCTCCCGGACAACCATCACCGGCAGTATAGTCAAGCAGCAACTTATGTTCCTGATCTGCTTCAGAATAATAGAAGACCATGAAACCTGCACCGTAAATATTTTCACGGGAAGTAATCAAGTGGCCGGCATCATCCGTACGAGCCTTCATCATAAACGATCTTGCTGCATCTATAGTCTTAACCGCTGCTCCCGTCTTCATGTCATACAGGTAGATAGGACCATTATATTCCTGAACTGCCAGATATTGACCGTATATTGCTAAGCCTGTATTATTGCGGCTTGCCAATCCCAGATCGGTACAGTTCTTTTCCCACACTTTGGAGAACTTGGTTTTAGGCGGTGTCGGTACCACACGAATCGTATTGTTATGACGATTTCCCAATGCATCGATTACTGTTATTTTATAAGGCTCAGTGAAATCCATTTCACCCCCAACTCCCGGAACAACATAACAATTATGCTCCACGCTTACGGTGCAAATCAGACGGCTTACATCGAGCGGGTCTTCATCCGTGGTAGGAACTTTCACCGTAATTTCTTCTCCCTCTTCATAAGGACCTTTCTTGGTAGCATAAAACTCCGTCGGATTATCAGGTATCTGAATGGTTACATTAAGTAGACCATTCACTTGGCTTTCATGTGCTGTGCTCAAGTCAGGAGACTCACAGGAAACCAAGAGCACTGCCCCAAACAAACACGCTGTTGCTGCAATTCTATTAAGTATTTTCATAGCTTCATTTTTTTAATTATTTCCATTCGTCAAACTGTTCACAAGCAGGGTTCTGCTGAATTTCTGCAATAGGAATAGGGAAGCGATTGTATTTCTCCAGATAAACACGCGTTTTACCAGCATCACAATCCACAACATTGTATTCATATCCATCACCTACTTTTGTCGGCTTCACTCCTTCCATGTGAGTACCATTCAGGACTGTAGTTGCCAATCCCCAACGACGGAGATCCCAAAAACGATGTCCTTCAAAAGCTAACTCTACCATTCTTTCGTGACGGAGAAGTTTCATGAATTCAGTTTTTGTACTGGCTGATACTGCCGGCAAATCAACTCTGTCTCTTACTTCATTCAATGCTTCCAATGCTTCAGTAAGTTTATCTTGCATTGCCATTGCTTCCGCATAGATCAATAGAACTTCAGCATAACGCATATAATAGAAAGTCAGGTCAGTTCTACGCATTTGGCTCTTACTAATTTCCGGATCAAACAACTTACGCATATAGTAACCTGTGCAAGTAGTACCACCACCTAAACCATAGCCATCCACACTACCTTCGTATGTGTACAGTGTTTCTCCTTTCCATTGACAACCATTATAAAGGATGGAAGCATAGAAACGTGGTTCACGGCCTTCATAGGGATTGGCAGCCATTTCAGGATTGTTCCAATCAAACTCTTTACCATCAGCCATCTGATAAGCCGATACCAACGTCTCTGTCGGACTGATTTCAGCATAACCACCATCACTGGGCGGACAATTGAAATAATCAAAAGAATAATCCAACGTCTCGTAAACATAGCCAAACTCTATGACACTTTCATTATTTGCAACCGGTTTCGCTCTTCTATTCAGAAACAACTTCCCATAATCCTCATACAGTTCATACCCTTGCTTTTTCAATTCGGCAGCAGCATCGGAAGCATCTTTCCAACGCTCAGCATAGAGCATAGCACGAGCTTTCATTCCATAAGCTGCACCACTTGTCAACTTACCGGCCTCTACAGTACCTCTCAGAGGCAAATTTTTAGCTGCAAAGTCTAAATCCTCTGCTATGAAATCCCAACATTCATCCGGTGTACAACGCGCATGCTCCTTTTGTCCAAGTTCAGGTAACTGCTTGTACAGGATAAAACTAGCTCCATACCGCTTCGCCAAATCAAAATTAGCCACTGCACGGAAAAAACGGAATTCCGCCTCTGCACGTTTGGCAACCTCTTCAGTAAAGTTTTCACGGTGTTTTTCCAATCCTTCCAAAGCACGGCAACAAGTCAATTGCCAGGAATGCCTATTATTCCAGTTGTCAAAAAGATTACTGGCAGAAGTAATAGGAGTAGAACCGAATACAAACAAATTAGTATTGGCAGCCGGATTATTGGCTTTCAAAAGATCAGCGCATGCATCATCAGTGATTGAATAATATCCTCCGATCAAAGAATAAAAGCCATTAATATACAATTGCAGATTCGTTTCATTCGACCAAGTGATATCGTCAGGATAACTACTTGTCAGAACAGGATCAATATCACAACTACTCAGCGTGAAGCAAGCAGAAGCAAATACTGTTATTATCTTATTTACTGATTTCATTGTATTAGTTTTTTAGAAAGTTACATTTAATCCAAATTCATACGTACGCTGTTGAGGATAATATCCCTGATTTACACTTGGCATTTCAGGATCCATATGCTCCAGATGAGATAAAGTAAACAGGTTACCACCGGCTACATAAGCACGAATTCTTTCAAAGCCAGCCTTTTTACTCCATTTCTTTGGTATGGTGTATCCCAACTGAATAGATTTCAGACGTACATAAGAACCATCTTCTACCCACCAGGAAGAGAATTTTCCACCATTTGATCTTGACTCGATTCCTAAACGAGGATATTTAGCATCAGTATGATCGGGACGCCAAGCACCTTCCACCAAATAATAAGGAGTATTTCCATCAGCATAGAAAGGACGTGTATAGAATGTATCATCACGAATTCCACTACTATACAATCCGCATAAATTTACATCAAACAGAGCTGCACCTTGCAACAACATATTGAAATCAAAACCTTTCCATTCAGCACCCAGATTCAAACCAAACATCATTTCCGGTGTATTGCTACGACCAATTGGAACCATATCCTGATCCCAGGTAATCTTACCATCACCATTAATATCTTTCAGTTTGATATCACCGGGTAATGTCGGACCGAAAACAGCACTATGAGCTATTTCTTCTTCCGACTGGAATAAACCATCTGCAACAAATCCCCAGTATCTTCCCATCGGGCCACCAGTAGCACGTTTATAATCAGGCACATTGGCATCTTCCGTCATTTTCAACACTTTGTTACGAGCCCAGGAGAGATTACCTCTTACATGATAAGTAAAATCTCTTATATGATTATTATGAGACAATACGAGCTCAAAACCACGGTTATCATGAGAACCATAATTGATATACGTTGGATAGTAAGATCCCAGCGATGGCGGGAAGTTTGCTGACTGAGACTCCAATGAACGGGTGGTCTTCATATAGAACACATCCAATTCAACACCCAATAAACCATTCCACATACTAGATTCGATACCAACATTATAAGTATCAGTCAACTGCCACTTCAAAAAAGGATTTACCGGGCTACTCAATCCCAAATATTTCTGGGGACTGGTACCGAATAATACTGTCGGGTCAGCCGATAAAGTGGCTGTAGAGAAATAAGTCATCGTATTACTAATGGCACGATCGCTACCTAAACGTCCTACAGATGCACGGATCTTCAGGTTTTCCATAAAAGGAACGGCTTCCTTAAAGAAATCTTCCTGAGAAAGTCTCCATCCTACTGAAACACCCGGGAATACACCCCATCTGTACTTTTTGGGAAGTGCTGTAGAAGCATCAATTCTGCTGGTGAACTCTAATAAATACTTATCATCATAAGAATAGTTCAGACGAATTACATAGCCGGCACGTTTAGCCTGACTGTGTCCGCCTTTTACCAAATCTTTATTCACCTCAAGACCATAGTTCAAATCCATGATATCAGTTATAGGAAAATCCGTTCTACCGGCAGACATACTGGACTCGTCTGTTCTGGAAAATTCATATAAGAATAATCCGGATATAGCATGCTTACCAAATTTATTTGAGTACTCAAGAGCCGGTTGAATCGTATAACCTTCACTTTCCGTGAACCACTGATTCAAAGAAACTTTATTAGCAATTCGGCCAGTCTCTACATTACCTTGACGGGTAGTCTGATTCCAACCGTACACATCATAAGTCAAGAAGTACTTCTTCTGCATAGTATAATTCTTCAGATAAGAAGCATTCAACTTAACAGACAGTCCTTTCACAAAAGGCAGCTGATACTTCATAGCAATATTGCCCTGGAAATATGTCTTCTTAACATTATTGTTACCAGACAAATCTCTTGCCGCAATAGGATTGTTATTTCCATTACCAGCCGTATTTATACTGGCTATAGGCATTCCATCAGCCGTATAAGGCTTCAAGTAAGGATATGATAACAATGCTTGCTGGAAAATAGAAGCATACGAACCTACACCCGCAGAAGCACCTGGCTCATCCTGCTCGGAAACATAACCGGATAAATCAAGAGACAAATCAAAGTTATCAGTAATCTTTGCATCCATATTAGAGCGGAAATTATACTTATCATAAGAAGTACGTTTAATAATACCCTCTTGATTGTATGCACCGACTGAAGCAAAGAACTTAATTTTTTCCGTACCACCGGAAACTGAAACATTATTTGTATAAGTAGGAGCTGTATTACGGAATAACAAATCAAACCAGTCTGTATTTCCATAAATGTGCTCATTCTCTCCCGGATTAGTAATACGGTCTATTTCTTCAGGTGAGAATCTCAAGTTTTCCTCTGCAACTCCGTCCAAGAGTTGAGCCTTATTATACCAATAAGCATAATCCGGTCCATTCAGGAACTTCGGAAAATCAGTATTCTGACTCAATGTGAGTGATCCGTTATACGTTACGGTAGGCTTCTGAACAGCACCACGCTTCGTCGTAATCAAGATTACACCAGCAGCAGCGCGCACACCATAAACAGCCGCAGCAGTCGCATCTTTCAAAATAGTGATAGATTCTACTTCATCAGGAGAAAATGATGGAAAGTAATCGGTAATAACACCATCGATTACAATCAACGGGCTACCATCTCCGGCACCATTACCACGGATGTACAAGTTAGCACCGTCGGCACCTGGCTGTCCACTGCTCTGTTTGGAAATCAAACCGGGCAAACGGCCGGCCAGCATACCGGAAAGGCTTCCGCTCGGTGCCATCTTCAGTTCCTTGTTATCCACCTGTGCAATAGCACCAGTCACATTTATTTTCTTCTGTGTACCGTAGCCTACTACTACAACTTCATCCAACAAATTAGCATCTTCCCTCAGAATGATCTTCAGAAGTTTTTTTCCTTTCAACTGCACTTTCTGAGTGATGTAGCCCACATAAGAGAAAGTCAAATGCGAATTCGCATTAGATACCATAAGTGAAAAATGACCATTTAAATCAGTAATAGCACCATTTGTCCCTCCCTCGGCAACAACTGATACACCAATCAACGGAGTGTCATTCTCATCAAACACATTACCCTCTACCTTTATCTGAGCATGTGCACTCATACTTACTAGAGAGAATAATAAAAATAGCAAACAAAGATACTTGTTTTTCATATTACCAAAATTTAAAATTAGGAATTGTTATTCTCGTTTCATACGACCTTAGTTATATCTTCTAAAATTTGCCAGCACTGGTAAAGTCCTCTGGGAACATGGAAACAACCTTTCCACTTTCCACCTTTCAGAGGCAATAACACCTCACCTCTTCTATTCAGATAACCATACCATTCCGGATATTCATTATCTTTGAAATGGCTCCATGTATATTCATGTACCTTTTCAAACCAATCAAGACATTGCTTATCTCCGGTCAGTTGATAACCTTTGAGCAATGAAATCAGAGTTTCAATATGAACCCACCACAATTTCTGATCCCATTCCAATTGTTGGGGTGGACATCCTTTACGATCCATGAAATAGTAGATACCGCCAAATTCTTTGTCCCAACCATAATCAAGCATCGTCAAAGTAATGTTCTTCGCCTTTTCAATCAAATCCGGACGGTTCAGACGTTTCCCAAGATCCATAATGAACCACATGGCCTCAATATCATGGCCCGGAGTAACCTGACGTCCTTCGAAAGAATCGGAAAGTTCTCCATTTGCCAGAACATTCTCTACAATAATGCCTCCAAGTTCCGGACGATAAAAGACTTCCATAACTTCATGGATACATACTTCCATCGTCTTTTCCAGACAACCCTTATCCAGCAAATGCTCTATTTCCATAGCCAAATTACATAGGATCATCGGTAAGGCAAAATTCTTCAAATCACGTGTGCCCGGATAAAGCTTATTCCATTTTCCCTTAGGATTGTTGGTCTTCGATAATACAATATCGAAAGTCTTCATTGCTATATCCGCATACTCCTGGTTTCCCGTAGCCAGGCTAAGTTGTCCAAATGCCATTACAGCAAAGGTGTATGAGAAGATATTATAAGGCTCCACCAAGGGACGTCCTGTACGATCAAGAGAAAAATACCAGTTATAATTTCCATCATGACCATATTTTTTCAGGAACTCACCTCCCTGAATAGCACAGTCCAACCATTCCTGGCGTTTCTCTACCTTATTATAAAGCATTGAAAACAACCATACTTCCCGGCCCTGTAACCAAATAAATTTGTCTGTGTCAAAAACATTCCCTTTCCGGTCCAGACAGGTAAAATACCCACCATGCTCGTGATCCTGGGAGTGCTCTAACCAGAAAGGAAGAACATTATCCAACAGTTCATCCTTATACTGATCCGCTAATTTCTTCAAATCCATAATTCTATTATTTTTTTAGATGAGAAACTGGAAACGTTTTTTATCCGGCATGCATATAAACCAGTCCCTCAATATATTGATACCTATTTATCTGTTGTATAAGTAATTACATCTCTTACCCAAATATCTGCTCCTTTCACTGGATTAGTCCATTTACAAGTCACTTTATATTTTCCGTAAGGCTGTTCGTAATTAAAAAACAGCTCATGTTTGCGATGGTTATACTTCAACGGTAACTTGCAGACTTCTACCAATTTATCATTGAAATATACTTCTAACTCTGCAACATAATCTTCAGGAACATTATCACCCTTGAGTTCTCCTTTAATAACAGCCCCTATACCGTCGAACTCCACAGTCGGAAAGTTAGCAATCCAATTATCCACAGTCACCTTCTTATCAAGTTTCAAACCTTCAAAGCTGATTTCCAATTTAGCAGGAACAGGCTTCTGAAAGTTAATTTTAACTTCATTCTCACCCACTTTTCCACCTTCTCTTTCTATCATCTGCAAAGCCTGTCCGTAACTCAACTCAGAACCTTTATTAAAGCTCACTGTATTATTGAAAGGCATATCTTCAACAATTGCCATTTCGGCCTTATATTTCTCCGGAAGGCGATTATAGCCAAGCATGGTTCCTAAAATGCCTCCGGAAGAAGCCGGATTACAGTCGGAATCTTGTCCTGCACGTGTAGAAATATCAATTGTTTTTTCAAAGTCGCCCTGACCGTAAAGCAATCCCAAAATAATATAGGCTCCGTTTACATAGGTTTCAATATTAAAAGGTACTTCAACACCATCTGGGCAGGCTATGTCATTAGTTCCCCATTTTTTCTCAATCTCTTCCCAGCACTTTTTCCAATCATCTGGATATTGTTTGTGCCAGTTTATAACATCGGTCATGCATGCATAAAAACGACTTTGCTGGGGGATCGCTTTCAAACCTTCCGTCACGATGTATTCAATATCATCACTTACATAAGCTAAAGAATACATGGCAGCTACGTATACTCCGCCATACCATCCATCACCGTAAGCCATGATATGTCCGATACGGTCACAAAAATCCACTGCACTATTCACCATACCCGGCGACATAATACCTGCAAAGTCAGCTTCAATCTGAAAATCCAAACAATTGGCATGAGGATTGTTTTTCCAATATCCACTGGCATGGGGGGACAAACCTTGCAACAGGTTATAACGAGCCTGCTGGTTTGCATGACACAACGGATATTCTTTAGCTAAGAATGCTGCCGCAAAAGAATCGACAGGAGCATCCAATCCACACCTTTCAAAAGTCTCTACAAATGTCAGATCTACGTAAACATCATCATAAAGACCACCTCCACCATCAAACCATTTCTTGATTTCCCCATTTCCCCATGGTATAACCACAGAATCAGGAATCATGGTTGACAAATACTGAAACTCTGTCGGACCGCCATAGGTACATCCCAAGATTTGTCCGGCCCAAGCCCCTTTTACCTTATCGAATAACGTGTCTTTCGATAGGGTGAGGTTCAGGTTCTCCTTCTGAGAAGTACCGCACGAACACAATGCTGCTATAAGACAGCCACTCAATAAATAATTTCTAATCTTCATTATATATAATATTAAGGTCAATTTTTATTTTTCATCCAATAGCGTTCAATCTCTTCCAAAGACTTTCCTGTGGTCTCGGGAACAAGTTTCCAAACTATCAGCATATAGGGTACACACATGATTGCAAACAGAATGAATGTTCCGGCGGGGGTAAGATTCTGGAGCATCCAGGGGGTTAACTGTCCAATCAAGTATGTACCTATCCATAAAGCAAAGCCGGCAATGGACATGGCAAGCCCGCGTACCCGGGTCGGATACATTTCAGAAAGAAGCACAAATACCACAGCACATATAGACACTGCACAACAAAATACATAGAAGAGGAAAAAGATTAAAAGAAAAATGCTGGAGATACCCCAGGACTCACCATAAATAAAGTAAGTTGCAATCAGTACTAAAGAAATCACCATACCTGATACGCCATAATAAACCAACTTTTTACGCCCTACTTTATCAATAATAACAAGAGCCAATACAGTAGTCAATGTATTCACCAATCCCACTAAAACCTGATAGAACAAAGAATCACCTCCGGATAAACCTGCATTTTCAAAAATAGAAGGTCCATAATATAAAACGGCATTCACACCCATAAACTGTCCCAACACAGCAATACATACACCGATAATAACAGCTTTCCTTATACCAGGTTGCAACAAGAGCTTCCATTCTGATTTAGACTCGGATGATAGTACAGACTTAGTCTCTGTCAATTGAAATAAAGCTTCCTTAGAAGAGGTATAAATTCTCTCAAGAATATTTGTAGCTTTTTCTTCTTTCCCTTTCAGTATCAGCCAGCGAGGACTCTCAGGTATGAAAAAGATTATAATGAAAAACATGATTGCAGGCAATGTTTCCATACCTAACATACCTCTCCACACCTCCGATACAAATACTAGGTTCCACCATCCTGTACTAACATCCGGATTACTCATAGAATAGCCTAAAAGCTGGTAATTAACGAGATAAGCTCCTAAGAAACCGATTGTAACCGCCAATTGATACAGAGAAACCAAACGTCCGCGATATTGCGCTACAGCCACTTCTGAAATATAAAGTGGAGAAATGATAGAAACAACCCCTATCCCAACACCACCTATAATCCGATAGATAACCAGTTGATTAAAGTCTGTAGATACGGCACAACCAATAGCCGATGTAGAGAATAAAATAGCTGAAAGGATCATAGTAGATTTTCGCCCAAACTTATCACTCAAAATACCAGCAAAAAGCACCCCAATGATAGAACCGATCAATGCACATCCTACATACCATCCTTGTTGCAAAGCATCCAACCCGAACTGTTCTGTTACCTGCGCAATGGTACCGGAAATTACGGCAGTGTCATATCCAAACAGAAAACCGCCCAAAGCCGCTACTACCGAAAGGAAAACTAAATAACCTAAATTAATTGTCGACTTCATATTTATTTTATATTAAAGTATTCTTTATATCTATCATACAAGTGTCCCGCCTGTAAGTAAGCTGATTGTGGACTCATAAAGTGAGAAAATTCAAAAGTTATGGCTTTATCATAGTCGGCCCGTTTTGCAGCTTCCAACTTCATCCGGAGTTTATCAAACTTTATCGGTAAGAAGTTGATTGGCATATCACGGTCAAATGTTTCTGCATTCGTCCAACATTTCATACCATATTTATCCGCCAGCTTTTTATTCACTGTAAAAAAAGCATCCAATTCATCATAGTCAATGTGCCCATCCTGAAAAGCACAAGCATCAACTACTTCGTGAATCCCATCAAAAATCTCATTCCACTCTCTTTCATGTTCCTGAACTGAAACTGCATCTTCTTTAGTTAACTTGTCAGTCCCCATCACAGCCTTTTTTCCGTCAATCCAAGGAGAAATAAAAGTAGGAAGACCTGCAGAGACATCCTTGCATTGTTTTCCCATTGCCCTGAAAGCATCAATAGCCCCTTTAGTCTTACGGCTAATCTCGCCACTGATATACCATCCGCCAAAACTCTTGTATTTTTCACCGTATTGTTTCCAGACTTCATCAATAACGTATTTATTATCTTCAATCTCCCAAGATAAATCACCCGTATCCCAATACTTCCCGGAATCATACAAACCGAAATAAAATTTCATCTGATATTTCTCCGCCAAACGGAGATACATATCGACCAAGTCGAAAGATGGCATATAGCATCCTTTACCAAGCAAATATTTAGAAGGATAAGTAATGAACTTGCGATAACCGGAACGAATCATAATAACAGTATCAATCCCAATACTTTTCATGTGGCGAAAATCCTGCTCCCACTCTCTTTCACTCCAATTCTGATGAGGAATATCATGAGAAATTTCATCTAAGAAGGTTCCTGTTATTTTCAATCCATTATTCTTAGGAATAATAAATTTATCAGTTTCACCACCGGGCGCTGAAGAGAAAGATATCACTTCTTTCTCTTCAGTTGCCAGCAATCCAGGAGCTACTAAGGCGGAAGCTCCTGCCAGTGCGGCCTTTTTCAAAAAATCTCTGCGATTGCTTGTTTTCATAGCTTTCTTCTGTATAATATATATGTTAACCTATTGAATTCTAAGTTTAACCTTTATTATTATAGAGGTTATTATATTTATAACACAGTGCAAATATAGATATATTTATTAAATAAACAATAGATAATAAATTATTTTATTATTAAATTCTTATTATTCGATGCATTTAATTATATATAGCCATATTATTAATTAATAATAACGAGATAAAAGAAAAGAAACGCAAACTAAAGATAAAAAAGGAATAAGGAAAAAGGAGAGTTCAGCAATTATCAACTAAATAAAAAGAAGAAATAATATTCTTTTTCACATAGAAAGGTTGATATTAATAAAATTATTAAGTATCTTTGTTGACAATAATGAAATTAACAAAGAGTATGTATCAGCAATTCCTAAAAGAAATAGAAATGGGGTCTAAAAATGCCCTTATAAAAAAAAGGATTATCACCTATTATATATATAATGGTAGTTCTACAATTCCTGATCTCTCTAAGGAGTTAGATCTGAGTATCCCTACTGTCACTAAATTAATAGGTGAAATGTTCGATGAAGGTTATATAAATGATTATGGGAAACTGGAAACAAGCGGAGGACGCCACCCGCATCTATACGGCTTGAATCCTCAATCCGGTTACTTTATTGGAGTAGATATAAAAAAATTCTCCATCAATATCGGATTAATCAATTTCAAAGGAGATATGGTAGATCTCAAAATGGACATTCCTTATAATTTTGAGAACTCTTTGGAAGGAATGAACGAGCTTTGTAGCCTTATTCTCAATTTCATCAAGAAACTTTCAATTGACACTGAAAAGATTCTTAATATCAATGTCAATGTATCAGGTCGGGTAAACCCAGAATCCGGATATAGTTTCAGCCAGTTTAATTTTGAAGAACGTCCTCTTGCAGATGTATTAAGTGAAAGACTAGGATATACTGTCACAATCGACAATGATACACGAGCAATGACCTATGGAGAATACATGCAAGGATGCGTTAAAGGAGAAAAAGATATTATTTTCGTAAATGTCAGCTGGGGATTAGGAATCGGAATCATTATAGATGGAAAAATCTACAAAGGAAAATCAGGATTCTCAGGAGAATTTGGGCATATCAGCACATTTGATAATGAAATCATCTGCCACTGTGGAAAGAAAGGTTGTCTGGAAACAGAAGCTTCCGGCTCAGCATTACACCGTACTCTGCTGGAACGAATAAAGAAAGGAGAAAATTCTATTTTATCCGAACGGATTAACATGGAAAACCCATTAACATTAGATGAGATTATAGCAGCAGTAAACAAGGAAGATGTGCTATGCATTGAAATTGTCGAAGAAATCGGGCAAAAATTAGGTAAACAAATTGCCGGTCTTATAAATATCTTTAATCCCGAGTTAGTAATAATCGGAGGAACATTATCTCTAACCGGAGACTACATTACGCAACCTATAAAAACAGCAGTACGAAAATACTCCTTAAACCTCGTGAATAAAGACTCAGTTATCACGACATCCAAGTTAAAAGATAAGGCCGGCATTGTAGGTGCATGCATGCTGGCACGAAGCCGAATGTTTGAAGGTGCTAATTAAACCTCCAACATTCGTTTCATAAACACAGCCGCACCTTCCAAGTCGGAGGGTGCAGGCGCCCATGGCGCAATATCTTCGGGAGGAAGTGGTTTATAAGGGCCACTTTTGATTTCAAAAATCACAGTGCCTGGCTCTAAAGCAATAATACTATGCCAAGTACCGGAAGGAATCTCCACCCCATAGACTCCAGCCGACGGATTTAGGTTAACTTTTTCTATTACATTACCTAAATCATCATAAAAGAAAGTCAACAGACTTCCACGTAATACTACATAAGTCTCCTCTTTATCAGTGTGACGATGAGGAGGAAGATACGTTCCCGGCTCTAATGCGTTAAGCAAGCGATGAATAGGTGAGTCCAATGATTCATGAAAATTATAATTCATACGCAAACGAGAACTCTCTCGTGCTTCATGGGACACACTATCCAACAGTTCTTCTGAAATCAACTTCATCATTACTTCAATAATTGGGCAAACTTTCCTGGAAGGTTTGCCTTATCAGATACTATAGTAAGCTCTTTACCATCAGCATTCACTAAAAATGCCGCTTTTTGAGAAGCTACAACAGGAGTCATATCCTTAAGATCTCCCTCTACAAAAACACAACCGGAGAAAAAAGGAACAATAATTTCCTTTGTCTTTCCATTCCAGTTCACATAAATTGTTTGCATAGGACAATAAGTCTTATATCCGGCAACAGTAAGGTGTTGCATCAATTTACGTTCCAATCTTGGCGCTGTGTACAATACATACCAGCTACGCGAATTTTCATCCATCATCATATCGTTGTTTGCTTTTTCCATCCTTTTAATAAATCCTTTATAAACAATATCCATCCAACACTACCAACACCAGCCAAAAATACGAAACCTATCAGAATCATGGGCTTGCTAGGCTTAGACGGACGCAAAGGAACCGTCGCTGGCTGAACAACAGTATATACCGGAGTAATTTCTTGTACTTTAGCTTTTGCCATCTGTAACTGTTGGGCAACTTGAGTATATACATTATATGCTAAACTCATCTCATTTTGCAAACGCTCCTGCTCAGCACGATAACTTAACAAAATAATATTTTGATTGGCATCTACAAAAGATGCATACTTACTTTGGGCATCCGTATAATTAGCTTTTGCTTCTGTATATAATTTCTCGGTAAAAGCCAAATCATGACGAGCTTTATTAGTTCGATATTCAGTTATATAATTCTGAAGGCGGTGCATTACTGTATCAGTTAATGAAGCAGAAATTAAAGGATCCTGCATTGTTACCGTCAAGGTAGTAACACCTGTCTTCTTATCAACAGAGACAGCAATACGTTTACTTAGCGCTTCGGCAATGTCTGCTTCATCTTTTGTTAATCTAAAAGGATCCAGTGTGCCAGTTCCTTCTACTTCATCATCCTTAAATAAAGAGATGGTCCAACCCAAAACTTTAAAAGGAGCAGAAATAATAGCACCCCACCAAGGAGCACGCTGATGTTCGTCCAAGTAAACATACAGTGTAGTATCTACCTTTTCTTTATCATCTTTGACCTTTACATCAAACAACTCAGTCAGAAACGGAGTAGAACTTACGATATCCGGATAAAGATCCGGATAAAGAGCATCTTCTCCAACAGAAGAGCCCATATTGATTCCAGCCATAGCAGCCAACGCTCCCATGCTACCTCCTGAAGTTTTCCCTGTGCTTTCTGGTGCTAACGTTACGCTAGTGGAATATTCTCTGGGAATGCTAAATGCAACAACCAGTCCTATTAACGCAGCATATCCACACGCTTTAAAAACCAATTTTCGCTCTGCCCAAACTTTCTTGGCAAGTTCAATCAAGTCTATTTCCTGTTCCTCTGGTTGTTGAGGAAGTGTATTCAGTTTTTTTTCTTCACCCATAATCCAAATTACTTAAAAGCGTTAGCCATAGTTGCTACCATTGCTGCAATTGTAGCAGTTGTACTACTAATACCCAAAATTTCAGCCATCGCCATATGCTTCTTTTCAGCCTTGCTGGGAACGATAATTTCACATCCCGGTTCTATAGCACTGGCATTTCTTGCCTTCAGACGAGATACCGTACCATTCATGTAAACCACATAAACTTTCTTCTTCTTTGCCATATTGCCATAACCACCCGCCTGATTAATGTAGAATTTCAGATTCTTTCCCTTCTGATACACTACGGTATTAGGATACATGACCGAACCACTGATTTTCACAGTATTCACATATTCCGGAATATACAGTACATCTCCCTCACGCAAAACCAAATCAAAATCAGACTTTGGATTGGCTAAAGCTTTCTCCAGATCAATACCTACAGTATAGGTCTCTGACAGATTTAATTTCTGTATAGATATGGAGTCCTTTCCCTCACCATTCTGAGCCATACGGATAGCGTCATTCTGACGACGTCTTTCCTCATCGGACAATTTACGGATTAAACGAGCTCCTTTTACATAAGCATCCGGAGTTACACCACCAGCCTTGCTAACCAAGTCAGACAAGCGCTCATTCTTCTTCAATAAAGAATAGCTACCAGAGAAAAGTACTTCACCAGCAACAACCACATTCTGTTGCCTACGATAAGCAGGACTTCTACGAATATAAACAGCATCAAAGGGCTCTAAATAGAAGTTCTCCGCATTTCCTCCAACAATAAAACCATCTTTTATATCAAAAGTAAATGTTTTACCTAAAACACTACTGAATGAAGTGCTCTTAGGATCTTTAATACGACGAGTTACCTCAACCCTTGTTGTAGCAGCTTCTTCCAACAAACCACCTGCCTGAACAAGTAAATCTTCAATAGTCATATTCTTAGAAAAAAGAAAAGTACCCGGATTAGCAACTTCACCATAAATTGCAACCGTTTCTTCTTCTTTCAGGTCAGTAATACTTGGGATATACAGAATATCATTTTTCTGCAAAGGAATATCAGCAATTGTCCCATTTAATAGTCCTCCTAAATCAATAGCAATGATTTCATGAGACAGGTCTTCATGCTCTCTATCTATAATTACTCTATTCAGGAAAGCATCTCCACGCAATCCTTCAGCTTTCTTTATTAATTGTTTCACCGTATTTACTGTACCGTCTAGTTGATATAAACCGGCACGATAAACAGCACCACGAACTTCTACACGATTTTCAAAACGATCCAGTACAGCATCTATCGTAATCATATCTCCATCATCCAAACGGAAAACAGAGTAATCCATTTCATCTACATTAAAGACCTGATGTTCACGTCCACTCTTACGCACAAGACGAATGGCTTTTTTATAAGCATCACCAGTAAAACCACCTGCATAATTTAATATGGTAGCAACAGTCTCTGTAGGTTTCATCTCATAAAACATCGGTCTTTTGACTTTACCCACAATCTCAACCAGAGACTGATAAGGATCTACAATGATCACGTCACCTTCCTGAAGGCGTATATCATCCTTCATTTTACCTTTCATTATAAAGTCGTAAACATCCAGATCAGCAAAGGTTTTACCATCACGTACCACTTTAATACTACGTAAACTACCGATACGGTTTACACCACCAGCACGATATAAAGCATGAAATACAGTGGAAAATGCAGATAAGGTATAAGTTCCCGGTACAGAAACCTCACCCATAATATTAATTTGTATCGTACGAATGTCACCCAATGTCAATTTTATCTCAGAGTTGGGCTCAGTACCTGAAATTCCAGAATAGATTTTAGAAAACTCACGTTGCAAAAAAGAGTTCGCCTCTTTTACAGTCATACCACTAAGATGAACGGGACCTAAACCACGGACTAAAATAGTTCCTTCGGGAGAAATCGTCTGACGAATTGTATTTTCTGAAGCCCCCCAGATATCTATAATAACTTCATCACCCGGGCCTAAACGGTAATTTACCGGAGTAGCCAGATTTGCACTCGGCTCAAAAGAAAGGTTTCTATTAGAAAATAAACTATGACCAAAAATATTGCTTCCCGGTGCTTCAGGAGTAGCTTTCGCATCACGTTTTAAATCAATTATTTCTTTCTGTTCTTCTAATTCTGCTTCTTCATAAGAAGTACCTCTAATAGCTTTCCCGTCTGTCATTAAAGAAGTACGTTCACGAAGTTGAGAGGGTTTGTTTTCTACTCCATCTGCAGCAGTACTATGCTCGGCATATTTTTTTTGTATACGAGCAACCTGTTCTTTGGTTACTCCTCTACGCAATAGCTCAGTAGTCATTTGCTTTTGCGATTTGCCAGTTCTCTGTGCTTCTTTCACATATTGAACCACCTGATCATCCGACATTTGCTGGGCCATAACGCCCCCTACGAGGATGAAGATTGAAAAGAATAGTGCTATTAATCTACGCATAAGATATTTGATTAATCTTTAAAATTCCTACAGTTAAATATAAATCGGGCACAAAGGTAGCACATTATTTCAGAACGCCCATTTATTTTACATCGAAATTTCGGAAAAAGAATTAAAAACTCCATTCAGCCGTTCAGGCATCCGCACAAGACTCAGAAAAATATGAGATTATTTTTTTCATTTTGTTAATTATTACCGCTGAATCCTGCATGCAATTATTTTCCGTTAAAGTATTAATCTGCTCGCAAATCATAGTATAATCAATGAAATATCCTTTGCTTTTCCTTATTTTTTCATAGCTGGTGGGCAGTGTATCTTCTACTGCATCATCTTCAAACACATAGATTTCCCCATTCTCACCCAAATTCCCCGTTTCCAATATCAACTGACAAGCTTCCGATACAGTCATTAAACTGCGAGGGGCATCAGGATATACATCACTGAAGCGAACTACAAATAATTTAGTAAGACTATTTTCCTGCACTACTTTGCGAGATAATCCCTGTACGTACATTTCAGCCAAACATTTACTATACCCCATAGCATGCACCGGACAGAAAGCATGATCTGTAGAAATTATCATACATTTTTTAATTTTGTATTTTACAGACAAATCCGCAACAGTCTTTGTTCCTAAAATATTCACCTGTATAGCTTCAGAAGCATAATCTTCAAGCATGGCAACGTGTTTATATGCTGCAGCATGAAAGACTAACTGCGGCATACATTCTCTGAAAATAGCCTCCATACGAGTATAATTTGTAACATCTGCTACTAATACCCGTACTTCGAGATTCTTCCAATGGTCAGACAATTCCAATTGAATATCATACAAAGGAGATTCAGCCTGATCAACCAATATCAACTGATATGGATTTAGCGCCGCCAACTGGCGAACGATTTCCCGCCCTACAGTACCAGCAGCACCGGTTATCAATATTCGATGTCCCTCAACATAAGCCGCTATTTTACGGATATCAACCTGAATTGGTTCACGACGAAGCCAATCTTCTATATGGATATCTTTTATAATTCCATCATCCAAACAATCGCTCAAGGGAGGCACTGTCATCACATGAATATCCTGAGCTAACATTTGTGCTACTATACCAGACTGTTCCAAATCCACCAACTTATCAGGTGAAGCAATAATCGTACGTACATTCTTCCTTTTTAAGTGTTCAAATAACATCTTATCATTAGCATATACCCTACATCCCATGGTGTGTTTGCCTATCATCCACGGCTCATCAGAAATAAAACCACATACACGATAATGATTATTTCTACTTACACGCATAGATTTTGCTATATTCACTCCAGTTCCACGAAAGCCATAAATAAACACATTCACACAATGCCGAATATCAAAAGACAAAACCTCATGTAACATTTTCACCAAAATGCGCAGACATGCCATGAATATGAAGTTAAGAATATATGCTATAAAAATTATTCCACTGGGTAATGTTTCTCCCAAACCAAAAGCTGACCAGCAAAAATTTCCTATCCCCAGTACTCCATAGCTCAATGTAAGAGATATAAACACTCTATAGATATCCACAAACGAAGAAAAACGAATAACTCCAACATATGTATGAAAGACAGAAAAGAAACACAGATTACAAAACAAAGAGAAAAAAATCATCCATACATACAATGACATCTTATATATTATAGAAGACACCCCGAGCTGAAGGATACATGCTAAAAGCATGGAAATCATTATCAAACAAATATCAATAGCCAATATAGTCCACTTGGAGGCAATACGGGATGAAAGATTCTTATAATATATCTTCAAATTCATAATTATTGTCAGATTTTAGGTTGACAGTAAGATTTGCAAAGATGTATTTTTTATATTGATAAAACAATTATTTTAGAAGGAAAAATGACAGAGCAAATATAGAAAACCATTTTAAGAAAGATTTTTTCAAAAAAAAACCTTTTTCTTTTCGTAATTTCAAAGAAAGATGTAATTTTGCACCCCGTAAATGAAAAGTCACTGCCGCTATAGCTCAGTTGGTAGAGCAACGCATTCGTAACGCGTAGGTCGCCAGTTCAAGTCTGGCTAGCGGCTCAAAGGAAAGGAGATGCTTATGCATCTCTTTTTTTATTTCATAGATTCTTCTTACCTTTGCCTGACTAAAGAAAACCGTAGAAACCGATGAAAAAGAAGACAAAAAGAATTCTCATAGGAGGATTGACAGCCCTGTTCCTTATTGGTGCAGCTTGTGCCGGAACATTCTATTATTATTTATTCTATCCACAGTTTCATCCCTCCAAAACAGCTTATATTTATATCGACAAAGACGATACACCGGATTCCATATATAACAAGGTAAAAAAACAGGGACATCCGAAAAGTTTTTCAGGCTTTCTCTGGATGGCTAAATGGCGTGACTACAATTCAAACATCCACACTGGATGCTATGCCATCCGTCCAGAAGAGAGTGTTTACCACGTCTTTAGTCGTTTATATAGAGGATATCAAGAACCTATAAATCTGACCATTAGCAATGTACGTACTTTAGATAGACTTGCTCGTAGCGTAGGTAAACAACTTATGATTGATTCTACTGAAATTGCAGCAATAATGAACGACTCGCTATTTCAAAAGAAAATAGGATATACAAAGGAGACAATGGCCAGCCTGTTCATTCCCGAAACTTATCAAGTATATTGGAATATGAGCGTACAGGATTTCTTTGACCGTATGAAGAAAGAACATGAGAAATTCTGGAATCAGGAACGACTAGCCAAGGCCACAAGCATAGGTATGACCCCGGAAGAAGTATCGACGCTCGCCTCTATTGTAGAAGAAGAAACAAATAACAATGAAGAAAAGCCCATGGTTGCAGGTCTCTACATAAATCGTTTAAATAAGGGTATGCCCTTACAGGCCGATCCCACCATAAAATTCGCACTTCAAGATTTCGCTCTAAGAAGAATTACGAATGAGCACCTGAATGTAAAGTCACCCTACAATACTTATCTAAATGCCGGATTACCACCGGGACCGATACGTATTCCTTCAACCATCGGCATTGATGCTGTGCTGAATTATGCAAAGCACAATTATATTTATATGTGTGCCAAAGAGGACTTTTCAGGTACCCATAATTTTGCTTCTAATTACACTGATCATATGAAAAATGCTAGAAAATATTGGAATGCTTTAAACGAAAGAAAGATTTTCAAGTAAAATCGTAATAAAATAAAAGCAAAAGGCTATATTTGCGAGTGAAAAACGCAGATTATTTTCTTATTAATAATCCATGACTAACATTAAAACAATCAGATATGAGCAAGCAACTCTTACTTGGCGATGAAGCCATTGCACAAGCTGCATTAGATGCCGGACTCTCAGGCGTTTACGCCTATCCCGGCACTCCTTCCACGGAAATAACAGAATACATCCAAATGGCACCCATTACGGCTGAACAAAATATTCACAGTCGTTGGTCTTCTAACGAAAAGACCGCAATGGAAGCCGCTTTGGGTATGTCATTTGTTGGTAAACGAGCATTAGTCTGTATGAAACATGTAGGTATGAATGTAGCTGCCGACTGTTTTATCAATTCAGCCGTTACCGGTGTAAAAGGTGGATTAATCGTAATAGCAGCGGATGATCCCAGCATGCACTCTTCACAAAATGAACAAGACAGCCGCTTTTACGGTGATTTCTCACTTATTCCCATGTACGAACCAAGTAATCAGCAAGAAGCGTACGACATGGTTTATAACGGCTTTGCATTCTCTGAAAAAATCGGTGAACCAATATTATTGCGTATGGTCACCCGTCTCGCCCACTCTCGTTCAGGTGTAGAGCAAAAGGCTCAACAAGTCCAGAATGAAATATCTTTCAGTGAAGACCCACGCCAATTTATCCTATTACCAGGTAATGCACGCAAACGTTACAAAGTTTTGTTAGAACGTCAGGCTGAATTCATAGAAGCCTCTGAAAGTTCTCCATATAATAAGTATATAGATGGTCCTAACAAAAAAATGGGTATCATAGCTTGCGGTATCGGCTACAACTATCTGATGGAAAACTATCCTGACGGCTGTGAATATCCTGTATTAAAGATTGGGCAATACCCATTGCCCAAGAAACAACTTCTACAGCTGGTAGAAGCCTGCGATGAGATTCTGGTATTGGAAGATGGACAACCTTTCGTTGAGAAACAGTTGAAAGGTTATCTCGGCATTGGCGTTAAAGTAAAAGGACGTCTGGATGGCACATTGCCACAGGACGGTGAATTAAATCCGGACAAGGTAGCGCGCACCGTAGGAAAAGAAAACAAATCAGAGTTTGGAGTGCCTTCTCTTGTAGAAATGCGTCCACCTGCACTTTGCGAAGGTTGTGGACATCGTGATATGTATACTGTACTGACGCAAGTACTAAAAGAAGAATATCCAACTCATAAGGTATTCAGTGATATCGGTTGTTATACTTTAGGAGCCAATGCGCCATTCAATGCCATCAATTCATGTGTAGACATGGGGGCATCCATTACAATGGCAAAAGGCGCCTCTGATGGCGGTCTTCACCCCGCAGTGGCAGTCATCGGAGACTCAACTTTTACCCATTCCGGCATGACAGGACTTCTAGACTGTGTCAATGAAAATGCTAATGTTACCATTGTCATCTCAGACAATGAAACTACCGCTATGACAGGCGGTCAGGATTCCGCCGGCACAGGACGTATCGAAGCAATCTGCGCTGGTATCGGCGTAGCTCCTGAACACATTCGCGTAGTAGTTCCCCTTAAAAAGAATTATGAAGAAATGAAACAGATTATCCGTGAAGAAATCGAATATCGTGGTGTATCTGTTATTATACCACGCAGAGAATGCATTCAAACTTTAGCACGTAAAAAACGAAACAAGTAAAACCATGAAAAAAGATATCATACTTTCTGGCGTTGGTGGACAAGGCATCCTCTCTATCGCCACAGTAATTGGTAAAGCCGCCCTTAAAGACGGATTATATATGAAACAAGCGGAAGTACATGGCATGAGCCAACGTGGCGGTGACGTACAATCCAATTTACGTATCAGTGATCAACCTATTGCCTCTGATCTTATTCCTTCAGGCAAATGCGATTTGATCATCTCACTTGAGCCCATGGAAGGACTACGCTATCTCCCCTATTTAAGTTCTGAAGGCTGGCTGGTAACTAACGAAACTCCGTTCGTTAATATCCCCAATTATCCGGCAGAAGCTGATGTGCGGGCAGAATTGGATAAATTGCCCCATAAAATCGTTCTGAATGTGGATAAGGTAGCTAAAGAAATTGGTTCTATTCGCGTAGCAAATATTGTTTTGCTTGGGGCTACCATTCCCTTTCTAGGAATTGACTATGAGAAAATACAAACCAGCATCCGCGAAATCTTCGAACGCAAAGGCGAGGCTATTGTAGAGATGAACCTCAAAGCACTGGCTGCCGGAAAAGAAATTGCCGAAAAATTAATGTAAAGACCCTCCAAAACAAACTACCATGAATAACAAATACTGGGAAGAAGACATAGAGACCATGAGCCGTGAGAAGTTGCAGGAATTGCAACTTCAGCGGCTTAAAAAGACAATAAATATTGCAGCTAATTCACCGTATTACAAAAAAGTGTTCCAAGAACATAATATCACAGCTGATAGCATTCAAAACCTTGAAGATATTCGAAAAATCCCATTTACTACTAAAGCTGATATGCGTGCCACCTACCCTTTTGGTCTAGTTTCAGGTAATATGCAGGAAGATGGGGTACGTATTCATTCTTCAAGTGGAACAACCGGTACTCCGACTCTGATTGTTCATTCTCAGCACGATCTGGACTCTTGGGCAAACCTGGTAGCACGCTGTCTCTATATGGTAGGCATACGCAAAACGGATGTTTTCCAGAATAGTTCCGGATATGGTATGTTCACCGGAGGATTAGGTTTTCAATATGGAGCAGAACGTTTGGGAGCACTGACAGTTCCTGCTGCTGCCGGAAACAGTAAGCGACAGATTAAATTCATTACTGATTTCAAAACAACTGCGCTCCATGCTATTCCCAGCTATGCTATTCGCCTGGCAGAAGTCATTCAAGAAGAAGGTATAGATCCGACAAGCACCAGCTTAAAAACACTTGTCATTGGTGCTGAGCCTCATACAGATGAACAACGGAAAAAGATCGAACGTATGTTAGGTGTTAAAGCTTATAACAGCTTTGGTATGACGGAAATGAACGGCCCTGGAGTTGCTTTTGAATGTCAGGAACAAAACGGCATGCACTTCTGGGAGGATTGCTATCTGGTTGAAATTATTGATCCTGAAACAGGAGAACCTGTTCCAGATGGAGAAATTGGTGAGTTAGTATTGACCACTCTCGACCGCGAGATGATGCCACTTCTACGGTATCGTACCCGAGATCTCACCCGTATTCTTCCCGGAGAATGTCCATGTGGACGCACCCACCTACGTATTGACCGTATTAAAGGACGTAGCGATGATATGTTCATCATTAAGGGAGTTAACATCTTCCCAATGCAAGTAGAAAAGATATTGGTACAATTCCCACAATTAGGCAGCAATTATCTAATCACACTAGAAACAGTAAACAACCAGGATGAAATGATTGTGGAAGTAGAACTCAGCGATCTCTCTACTGATAATTACATTGAATTGGAAAAGATACGCAAAGAGATCACACGTCAATTGAAAGACGAGATATTAGTGACCCCCAAACTGAAACTAGTGAAAAAAGGCTCCTTGCCACAAAGCGAAGGAAAAGCAGTCAGAGTAAAAGACCTACGTCAAAATCACTAATTCTTTCAAGAGATCACTCTCTCTACATAAAAAAACATCCCATGAAGCGAAATAAATTCATGGGATGTTTTTTTATGTAATAATTCCAAAGATGACGAAGTGGCATTAAAAGAAAAAAGGAACGGTAATCAACCAAGATTACCGTTCCCCTTTATAAAAAAGCCGCACCGATGATGTGATGAAA